>OJRC01001083.1_pt1 | contig 11665 bp, 10 predicted proteins | sample 1599081 | NCBI WGS metagenome assembly OJRC01 (sample SAMN03922519, study PRJEB24848) | human gut metagenome | isolation source: stool sample | host: Homo sapiens | place: Germany | collected 2010-02 | reverse complement strand
ACAAAAAGTCCCCTTTGGCGGGGTATGGGGCGGCGCCCCATGTATATGGGCCTGACAGTTGCTTGCAGCCGAAGGCGAGTAAGCCGCCGCGCCGCCTTTTTGACACGCTTGCAACCCACGATGCTTTTAGGGGGGATTAATATTTGCGGAATTTTAAACGCAATGCTATAAGCTGAAGGTACCGTTTCAAGCTCTAACCACACATGTATTGAAACGCTCTTTTATCGAATATAGCCGCGGCCCGGCTCATTTTCGCTTAATAAGGGAATTGCGGATTCTGTTTATATAGATCGTCCGGCACAATGAGGTAAGAATATCAAGGCATATAAATCCAGCCTCAAGCACGGCGACTATCAGCCAAAGGGGCATTTCAGGCATCAGCGCAGCCAAATCCAGATTAAAGACATAGATCGCAAGCGCTATCCCCGCGCCGGTGAACAGATTGCAGTATAATAGCCTTAACGCGAAGCCGATAACCCTATCTCCAATGCGGTTTCTAAGAAAGTCCTTAAAAATGCAGTAATGGCCAAGTATTATTATATACGGCGCCACTGACAGCTTCCCAGGAATGATCAGCCACGCCAGCGCCGAGGTTGCTATAAAGGATAAAACAGCGCCAAGGTACATTCCCTCATTTGTCAGCGCAAATACAAATACGGACGCGAGAAGATAGCACACAAGCCTGCCAGTGGGAAGGGTAGCGGCCGCGAACAGAAAGAGTATGGTAAGCGCTACGGTCATGGCGCTCAGCGTAATTCTCAGGGTTGGCGTTAATTTATACAAGCTGCAGCCCCCTTTGCTACCTGCATCCGCAGCAGGGGATAAGATTGCCGCCGCAGGCTTCGCAGCAGCAATCAGCGCAGATTAAGCCCGAGCATATATCGCAGGTGCTGCATGAAGACCCGCCCGTACGGTTAAAGCCGCCTCCATTGCCGTAAGGCGAGCCGGAACTCTTCAGCGTTGAATATACGTTCCTGTATTCAGCGTTGTTGGGATCCATTTGATAGGCCCTGGTTATAAATTCGTTTGCCTTATCATACCACCCCTGCCTGAGGTATATTATTCCGTATAGAAAATACCACTCGGCATTATGTGTTTTTATCGCGTCAAGCACCAACTTGGCCGCCTGGAGGTTTCCCTGGGATATAAATGCCCGCGCCCTCGAAAACTCCTGAGCTTCAGGGCCGGAGTAGGTGCCGCTTCCCGTATATGCGCTTCCGGCGCCGCCGGAATAGCCCGAATATCCGCCGGAGGACGAGGCCGATGAGGATTTGTCCTTCTTTGTCAGCGTATCGTAAGCTTCGTTTATTTCCTTAAGCTTCTCATTGGCAAGCTCTTTAAGAGGATTATCCGTATACTTATCCGGGTGATATTTTTTTACCAACTCCAGATAAGCCTGACGTATTTCCTCAGGCGTGGCCGTTTCGCTTACTCCTAACACCTTGTAGGGGTTCATTCAGAATACCTCCATGAGATTAAAAGGGATAGAAACAGGTTGTAACCATAACTGCCCTTATTAAAATACCGTATGAAGCCGGGCGCCGCGCGTCAGCTTGCGCTCTCATCTATGGCGCCGGTTCCGCCGCATACGGGATCAAGCAGCCGGCAGGTACGTTCGTAACAGCCAAGGCGTATTATGTTATCAAGAATGCCCTTATTGGCAATTACATTAAGAAGATCGTACGCCTTTACCGCCTCGGTCAGCGAAATATTCATCAAGAACCCCGCACGGTCTCTTTTGGCTCCGGAGGCTGTAAAGGGGTTGTAAGCCCCGCTTTTTTCGTCCTTGGCACGGTCGTCCCAGGCGTCCGCCAGATATATCCATCTGCCCATATGATAGGACATATGGGCCATTACATCCAGAGCCCGTTTGTCCATAACAGGAGCGTTTAGCACTATTTCCCTCATCATCCTCGCAAAAGCGTCGCAGGGCGCGTCTATATCGGCGCAATTAGCCCGTTCCAATTCCGACAGCTCGGCAAGGCCCCGTTCAACAGCGCCGGCCACTTCAGGGCAGGTCTTAAACGCCTTTTTGGCGGCGGATGAGAGAAGCGGCCTGAGGGCCAGGGCGGACGCTTTGCGTTCGTCGCTCCAATCGTCGCGCAGCTTGTACCATGTTAAGATTATATTTACGTTGGCCGAAAACTTGACCGCTTCGGAAGAAGGTATCATTGCGCGCCTTTTTGAAAGCGGTTTAAAGCCGCACCTGTGCATTTCCGGCACAACAGGCCCCTTCACGCTTGCAATAAGCAATGCTAAAAAGGTGCAGTCATAGCTCAACGTGGCGCGCGGGGGCTGGCCAAAGCTTTTGCCTATCTCCCTGCACAGGCCGCAGTAATACGCGTCGTATAGCGTCTTGTCCTTGATTCTAAGCTCGCATGTCAGGGGGCCAACGTAACCAAACATCATACTACCGCCGTCAAGTATATTGCTTAATTATAGCATATGGAATATTATAGCGCTACATCCAAGCTTATATTTCAATTATGGCACGACAATATGATATGAATATGAAGCCATAGCGAACAAAGTATATTGCGCGCGGCAGCATGGGAAATATAGGGCTGCCGCGTGGCCCTCCGCTTAAGAACCTTAGCTGAAAGATCTGTAGTAGCTGTATAATGTGCATTTTATACCGCCGTTGCTCAGGTTCCTGCGCCTATCGGCGCGGCGGCCGTATATCCGCTCAAAGTCCAGGTTTGAGGTTACTATATGTTTTGAGCAGCCGGGATACTCGTTAAACTTATCCCGCATCTCTATGTATAATTTTTTTATATCATGTTTATTCAGCAGTCTCTCGCCGTAGGGAGGATTACACACTATTATTCCATCGGCCGAAGGGGCAAAATCCCTGATAGGGACGGCGGCCCAATCAAGCATTACGCCTGCTTTCTTAGCATGGCGTTTGCATATGTCAATGCACCTTGCGTCTATATCGCCGCCAAAAACTTTAAATGGAGTGCCCGTTACCGCCTCCTTTGCTTCACTGCGGGCTCTTTCAAAATACCCGCGGTCGAGAAAATGCCACTCCTCAGCCGCGAAGTCCCTGTTTAGGCCTGGGGCGCGGTTTGTCGCGATCATCGCCGCTTCTATTGGCATAGTTCCCGAGCCGCACATTGGATCATATAGCGGTATGTCGGGTTTGTACCCTGAAAGGATTACGATTGAGGCGCCAAGCGTTTCCGAGATCGGGGCGTCAACGTTGAAAGTGCGGTATCCGCGCCTTGAAAGGCCCGCCCCGCAGCAATCCAGCGCCAGCGTGACGCGGTCCTTCAATAAGCCGACCTCAACGATCACGCGCTTTCCAGTTTCAGGAATAGTCTGGGTACGGTAGGCGGACTTTAGATTCTCCACTATGGCCTTTTTAGTTATGCTCTGGCAGTCTGATACGCTGAACAGGGTGCTTTTCGCGCTTTTGCCGTTTACATGTATGAAGGTGTCTTTGGCAAGGTAATCCTTCCAGTTTACAGCCCTTACCCCATTGAACAGCTCGTCGAAGGTAGCGGCTGTGAAAGAGCCTACTTCCATAAGCACCCGTTCAGCCGTCCTTAGCCACAGGCAAGCTCTAGCCATGCTGTCAAATCCGCCTTTGAATATAACGCGGGCGTCATGAACCGCAACCACTTCAATGCCGAGCGCGCGCAGCTCATGCGCGGTAAGTGATTCGACTCCCATCTTGCATGTGGCTATAAATAACATTTAACCCTCCATAGTGCGTTTAATCGTCTTTAAGGCATTTTTTATGCGCCTTACGGTTACATTGCGTATCTGTGCCACTTCCTCGGGCGTAACCTCTATATCAAGACGCCTGCAGGCTTCATACTCAAACGCCGCGGAGAGAGCCGCCCGCTTATCCTGATTTAAATATGGATAGTCGTCCAGCGCGCCGTAAAATTTCAATACGAGCTCCGCGGCCATATCGGTAACGGTTCCGCCCCTCCGGTCCCGAAGGCCGTCCAAAAGCCCCTCCAGTATTGCGTAGTAAGGATATGGCAGGCTGTCGGGCACCTTTGACAGCGCGGGTTCGGGAGCGGATACGGGCCTTCCGGATATGCACGAAATATATGGCATCCTGGCGCCTATGGTACCAAGCACGCTGAATATTACAAGCTTAAGTTCGTCCGGCTGTGAGAAGTCCGCAAGGCATTCGCGAAGCAGGTATTCGGCCCTCGCGCCGCCTATCCGGCCAAGCAGGATAACGGCGGATTTCTGAATCTGAGGCGATTGGGTCATCAAGGTCCAGCGAAGAACGGACTCCAGGTCATTATCCTCGTCCCATATGGATGCAATATAATCATTTTCCTTATCCAGCATCTCTTTTAATAGCGAAAGCCGCCTTACCGCCTCTACTACCGGAACCGAATAGCTCCCCATGAACCGAAAGGTAGTTTTTTTCCCAATAAGCGCGTCCGAGCAGACCCTTCTATAATAGAGCGCCACGCTGTCAAGAGGATCGATTTTAAGCAGCTTATTATAGTGTTTAATCGCGACTCCATAGTCGCCCTTATGAAAGCAGCATAAGGCAAGCCCATGACATACGGGAGGGCTGTATGGAAGCTCGGAATATAACCTGTTGTATAATCGCAGCGCATCCGCTGTAAACCCGTTTTCAACCAGCAGTATGGCAAGCTGAAGCGCCTCGTGGATGTCATCGGGAGTGCGTGCCGACAGCTCTTTGAGTATATCATAGGCTTCGCTGGTCTTCCCAGCGGCCGTGAGGAACATCACTAGGTTGCATTGGATCAGGATACTATCGGGAATGGTACGGGCGATATCCCTAACCTGCTCAATGGCTTCGTCCAGGCGTTTTGCTTCAAACAGCATGACAGCCAAGTTGTTCTTTATGCCGATATGGTCCGGATTCTTATAGGATATATCTTTTAACAGGGAAATCGCCATATTTGAATCGCCGTTTTGGATAAAATCCTGTATTTGCACTAAATCGGACCTTGAAACGCCGTCCATATCCTGGGAAATACTCGGTTCATCCGCACCATATTTTTTGACGATATCGGTCAGGAACATAACCCTTTGATACAGCTCTTTGTCTTCATCCTCTTCCAGACACATACTGAGATACTCTTCCGCCAGGCTGAAACATCCCATGTTTATCAGGTTAAACGCCAGCCCGATATAGCTCTTTGCGCGGTATTCCTTATTCGCCAGATTCATAATATACAACCTGTTTGCCTCTTCAAACCGCTGCATCTTTGTAAGCAATGAGGCAGTTGTTAAAACGGTATCGGGATCATACGGACGCGCCTTTAAAGCCCTGTGGTAACAGAGCATGGCTCCAGGCAAATCGCCAAAGGCTTCCTTGCGCTTTCCCTGCGCAATGTGGTATTCGGCGGGGCGCTCAAAAGCCAGCAGTTTGCCCGTTGAACGTAGTTTTAAGCGGTCACTCGACATCGGCTGCGGCGCCGGTTGCGGCGCACCTCCTAATAATTTTTTCCAGATCGCTCAAATCAAACTTATAGGCTGAGTTGCAGAAGCGGCAGGTTATTTCGGCGCCCCCGTCCTCCTCCAGCATTTCCCTGAGCTCCTTCTCGCCAAGCGACTCGAGTATTGCCTCAAGCCTTGCCCTGTCGCAGTCGCATCGAAAAACGGGTTCAAACCCCTCCGTAACCGTAAGGTCCATGCCGGCAAACAGTTTGTCAAGCGAGCCTTCGAAATCGCCGCTTTTTTCAACCATCTCCGTGAGCCCCCGTATCGCTCCGACGCTGCTCTCAAGCGTCGATACATACTCGTCCGGACATTGGGGGAGCGGCTGCGCCAGCAGCCCGCTGGCCGCCAACACATCGCCCGTAGCCGTTGCAACCCTCACTCCAAGGTACAGAAGCGACGGCTGCTGCTCGCTTAGCGCAAAATAGTTTGCAAAGTCCTCGGCTATCTCGCCCGAGACAATTTCACTCTTCCCTATATAAGGATCCTTGAGCGAAAGATCGCGAATGACGGTTAGATCGCCCTTCCTGCCAACCGCTCCAGCTACGTCAAGCTTGCCGTCCGGCGTGGGCGGAAGCTCAAGGGAAGGGTTTTCAATGTAGCCTTTAACGATTCCGCCCCTTCGGGCAGTACAAATTATCCGCCCCGCCGGGCCGCCTCCATTGATTATGGTTGATATACGGTCGGTATCATTTTTCAGCAGCGCACCCATAACGGACGTTATCATAAGCGTGCGCCCAAGCGCCGCGGTACAAACCCGGGATAACCCGTGCCTGGTTTTCGCGTCCCTTATCAGCTCGGTGCCGTTGATGGCGATCAGATTGACGTTCCCGTCAAAGAGCAGTCCCTTAATTATTTTATCGGCCATTGTTTAACCTCCGGTTACGTATTATCCTTCTTTGCAATAAACTGCAGCCGCTCGCTCTCGGGTTTTGGCGGTTCAAGGGTGAACGCGTCGTATACCCTGACAGAACCAAACCCCGTTTCAGCCAAGGCCCCGCGCAGCTCCCGCTCAGTATGGGCGCGCTGCACGTGCGTTTCCTCAAATCTTTCATATAGCTGATCCCTACGGGAGAAAAAGGTAAGCCTCATCTCGCACAGGGACCGCGCGCGGTCATAGCTGTTGTCCCATATATAGGCGGCGTCGCCCTCATCCGACGCAAACGTATTGTTTGCGATAATGCGTTCGAGTTTATACTTGGTGGACACATCGAACAACAGCGTTCCCCCAGGTTTAAGCGCGCGAAACGAGGATGAGAAGAAAGCCGCGGTCCGCTCAACCGATGTAAGGTAGTTTACCCCATCACATGCGCATAATATCGCATCCGCGGGGGTGTGAACGCAAAACTCGGCCATATCCATGCATATAAGAGGAACCGTAAGCCCGTTTTTCCTTAGCTTTTCCGACGCAACGCCCAGCATGTCCTCGGATATGTCGAGCCCCGTCATGAAAAATCCCATTTTTGCAAGGCGCATCGTAAGTTCGCCTGTTCCGCAGCCGCATTCTATAACCGTTTTTGCGTCTCCCAACAAACGCGATATATATTTTGCCCAATCGTCGTACCCCACGCCCCGCATAAGCCGGTCGTAGATATACGCAAATCTACCATAAGCCTGCATATTCAAACTCCAAGCGTCTTGACTTATTATTGATTAATATTACCTCAATTTTTAGAAAACGGCAATACAATACAAAATAAGACCTGTTTACACATGCGTTTTCAAGAATTCGATAAAAAGGCTTACGCGGACGTGCCGCGGGTTTGCACCCTATATAAACTATAAAAACTTTTTATACCCGTTATTGGCTATACCGAGCAAAACACCATGGCGCTCTAAGGGCCGACGAAACGCGATGAAGCGGCGCAGCAGCATGAGTTAGAGGCATCCTGAGAATACAACCGTCAGCGCATTGGTTCTTTTAAAACAAATATCATATTTCGGCTGTTGTCCTCAATGCGTTCCTCTACCAACGGACATGCCAGCCGTCCGCATTCCATCGATACGGCAAGTCCCGATTCCCGCGCAAGCATTCTTATCTCCCTTGGCAAATAGTAAGTAAGCTGGGTGACAATCGTTTCTTCCCTCAATAGGTTATCCGCTTCGTCGAACTCCTGTATCAATATCTCATCGGTTTCCAGCTGGCTCACAAAATCGTAGCGTGGAGTAAAAGTATCGCGCAGCGTCGTCCCCCTTGAAGTTTTAAATTCGCTTACGAAGGTCATGCCGTTTTCCTCGGCCATGCTTGTCAAATCGGGAATCGAGCTGTCGATTATAATGGCGCCGCCAGGCTTTAGATGGCGCTTTGAGCTTATTAGTATTTTTAAAACGTCGTACGGATCTATAAACATATTCAGGAAATTGCACGCAAGCAAAACCACGTCGAACTTTTTGCCTATATTAAAATCGCGGGCGTCGCCCCGTATAACCGAAAGCCTTTCATTAGGATAATCTTTGCTTAAAAGAAGGCTAATCATGTCCTTTTCGTACTCAATGCCGGTTACATTACAGCCGTTTTGAGCAAGGGGAATGGACAGCCTTCCCGACCCGCATCCCAGCTCCAACACATCCGTTCCGAAATACCGCTTTATCAGCTCGGGATAAACCGCGCTGTCGGTATTGCCGCTGTGGAGCAGATCGTACAGTTCGGCGGCGATTCCCTGAAACTCGGTTTTCATAGCAATTCCCCTAATTGATGGTGTATTTGTCTTTAAACACTTGGTACTGCTCGGCAAAGGGCGTTTCCGACTTCACAACGCTTAAGTATTCGTGCATGTCGAAGGAGGCGACGCTGATTTGTATCACACATGCGGCGATATTGGAGCAATGGTCCGCAACCCTCTCATAGTTGGTAATCAGGTCTGAGAAGATAAAGCCAAGCTCAATAGTACAGTTTCCGTCCTTAAGGCGCCTCACATGCCGCATTTTCAGCTCTGTTTCAAGGCCGTCAATTACCTCCTCAAGCGGCTCGACCTTGGACGCCAGCTTCAAATCCTCCGTGGCCACGATATCGGTGGCAAAACCTACAATCTCGGATACAGCGGAGCCCATAACTCCAAGTTCGCCCTTGGCTATATTTGAGAAGGCAATCCCCTTATTAGCCATCTCCTGAACGGATTCGACAATATTGACGCAATGATCGCCTATCCGCTCCAGGTCACCAATTATATGCAGAAGCTTCGACACCTCGTTGCTATCCTCCTCAGACAGCTCGCGCGCGCTCAGCTTTACAAGGTATGTGCCGAGCACATCCTCATATCTATCTATTTTATCCTCGTTTTCAATGATAAGCTTGGCCGTTTTCGCGTCGTACTTGTCAATCATGGCCAATGACATATTCAGCGTGTTCCTGGCAAGCGCCGCCATCTCTACAGTAACGTTTTTGCATTGTTCTATGGCGAAGGAGGGAACGTTGAGCAGCCTTTCGTCGAGCAATACCTCCTCCTTGCTGCCCTCACGGATTGTAAGCGTGGCGAGCTTTGCAAGCTGATTGCCAAACGGGAGCATGATGGCTGTGGAGGTTAGGTTAAATACCGTATGTATCATAGCGATTTCAGCCCCGTTAATGCTTGTGGCCGTAAAGCTGAATCCAATTATTGCGTCAAGAACATAAAATAACGCTAAGAAGATAATCGTTCCGATAATGTTGAAGTAAAAATGGATCATTGCCGCGCGCTTGGCGTTTTTATTGGCGCCTATACAGGATATCAGCGCCGTAGCGCATGTACCGATGTTTTGTCCCATGATTATAGGTATTGCCATTCCATACGTTATGCTCCCCGTTGTAGCGAGCGCCTGCAGTATGCCGACCGAGGCCGACGAGCTCTGTATGATAGCCGTAAGAACCGTTCCCGCCAAAACGCCAAACAGAGGATTTGTAAACAAGAGCAGAATGGATGTAAACGCTTCGCTGTTGGCAAGCGGAGCCACAGCGTCGCTCATAGCCGACATGCCGAACATGAGCATAAAAAAGCCGACAAGTATTGAACCAAGATCCCGCTTGCGCCCGCTTTTGGAAAACATTATCACGCCCATGCCGATTACGGCCAGTATCGGGGCAAAGGATGTGGGCTTGAGCATGCTTATCCATATGCTGTCGCCCTGTATGCCGGTAAGGCTCAAAATCCATGCCGTTACCGTGGTGCCGATATTGGCGCCCATGATTATGCCGATGGCCTGCTTAAGCTTCATAATGCCGGAGTTTACGAATCCAACCACCATTACCGTGGTGGCGGACGAGGACTGTATGATAGCTGTAACGCCGGCTCCAACGAGCACGCCCTTTAGAGGATTGTTGGTCAGGTTTTCGAGTATACGTTCAAGCTTGCTGCCGGACAGCTTTTCAAGGCCTCCCCCCATAACGTTCATTCCATAGAGAAAAAGGACCAGGCCTCCCAAAAGCATAAAGACGTCGAATATATCCATCGGCACCTCCAAAGCGTGATTTTACGTTTCATCTATAGTGTTACATGCCGAACTTAATCTTAACATATTTAGCATTTGCCGAGAAGTAAGGAAAAAGAATATATAAAGGCGCATTATATTGCAATAACGCGTAAAGCCGCATAGTAAAAGGGCTTTTTATGGTTTACATTAATTTCATAAAAATAAAAAAACCGCATTGACAAGCGCTTAGGCATAAGTTATAATAACGTCTGTCGACGCGGAATGGCGAGGGAGCATAGCTCAGCTGGGAGAGCACTTGCCTTACAAGCAAGGGGTCACAGGTTCGAGCCCTGTTGCTCCCACCATCCGCTTTTGATTTAAAACGGCCCGGTAGTTCAGATGGTTAGAATGCCAGCCTGTCACGCTGGAGGTCAGGGGTTCGAGCCCCCTCCGGGTCGCCATTAGCTACTGCTTTCACTCCTTGCTGGTGTAGCTCAATTGGCAGAGCAGCTGATTTGTAATCAGCAGGTTGCGGGTTCGAGTCCCATCACCAGCTCCAACAATATCATATTGTCTATTCGTGGATGGGTTCCCGAGCGGCCAAAGGGAGCAGACTGTAAATCTGCCGTCACAGACTTCGATGGTTCGAATCCATCCCCATCCACCATTTTTTGTTCCGCGGGAATGGCGGAATTGGCAGACGCGCACGGTTCAGGTCCGTGTGTTGGCGACAACATGCAGGTTCAAGTCCTGTTTCCCGCACCAAACCAATATAATCCGAACCTATTTTCAATCGGTGATGGGTTCGGATTTATTGTTTTCTTTGACCGCTACGAAGCGACCCATTTCCGCAACGGTTTGGAGCGCAAGCCGACCTCCAAGCCGAGAGGCCCACGGAAGAAGAAGCAGACCCCATAGACGCAAAAAGGGCGGACGCAGCCGTTTTCGTCCTCACTCTGTTTTGGCCTTCTGCTTCTCCGCCTCCCGTTGCTTCTTCCATTCTGCAAACTCCCGCTGGCCTTCCTCGCTCTCGTAGAAAGCGAGAATGTCCGGCATGATACAGCGAGCGCTGGTCTCAATCTTGCGCTGAGGAATGTTGGTGTTGTTGACTAATTTCTTGCGTCTGCCCTTAATAGTTCACCATATTCAATTTTCAAGGTACAAATCAAACTCGTTCTGCCCGTCCTTTCTGAGGAGTATGCCGCTGTTGTATTTCCCGCCGCACTTCCGGTGGGATTTTGCTTATAAACTGCCGTAACTGTTCGTTTTCCTGCTTGAGTTTTGCCGCTTCAAGTTTCTTCTTGATTGGCTATGGAATTACTCTCCCCGTCCAATGCGTCCTCTTGGCTTAAGCGGGCATATAAAGCGGTGATGTTGTAGGGATAATTTGTATTAGTAATGTGTTCATTCCTCCTGTAATGAACGCCCGACAAACTGGTTGCTGTCTTTATTATAGCGGACTTTCTTTTCTTTATCAGCAGGCGATGTAACGGTTTCCGATTTTATAAGCTGTTCCATTTTGTCATACAGCAGCTCAGAGCCGCTGCAGGAGGTTTCAATTTCAAAGATAGTGCCGCCGATTCTGTAATAGACCCTTTCGTTCAGCGGATTGCCCCGCTTTGGCAAGTATTCGCTTTCGTCTTGTGTTCTTTTCTGTTCCATTCCTTTCCCGTCCTTTCAGATGTACAAATCACGCAGCAAGCATAGGGAACGGATAGCCGTTCCCGTAAAATGCCCGTCTGCCGCCGCTTCATTTTGCTTGTTGGGAAGTTCCCAAACCCTCATTTTGTTAGCCCCTTGAATTGCAGAAGCAACCGACGCTCCAATCGCCGCCCTT
>OJRC01001079.1_pt1 | contig 11718 bp, 8 predicted proteins | sample 1599081 | NCBI WGS metagenome assembly OJRC01 (sample SAMN03922519, study PRJEB24848) | human gut metagenome | isolation source: stool sample | host: Homo sapiens | place: Germany | collected 2010-02 | reverse complement strand
TCTACACAGAGTAGATCGTCGGCAGCGTCAGATGTGTATAAGAGACAGATCATAAAGTTTCTCTTCCAATCCTAATGATACGAAATAATCCATCAGCCGCTCTTTGTTGAATCCCGCCTCACGGTTTGCCTTCAGTTCAAAAGGCATCCGCACCATTTCACTGACCCATTCCGAAGGAAGAGCCAACTCCTGGGGAATCCATGCTATTTTCTTTCGGATATGATCCGCCGTTCTAGGTGCCAGCAGTGTGCCGTCCACCTTTATTGTCCCTTCACTTAAAGGTACAAAGCCCAAAACAGCTTTCAGCAATGAAGATTTTCCACTGCCGGAACCACCACAAATACATACGCTTTCTCCGTAATGAACTTGCAGGTCGAGTCCTCTGAAAAGAGTCAGGTTGCCAAAACTGATAGATATATTTTCTATATTAATCATCACATAAAAACAAAAAGAGTCGGGAGCATTCACTGCTGCCGACTCCACATAATGTATTAAAATAAAATAAATGTGTCGAAGTTTAATATGCTCTCGCAAAGAGAACACGGCGAGCAGATGGTTTTCCGGTTACCATACACTTGCCCGGAGTCAGGCTCTCTTCATCAGCATCAAAAGGAAGACAACGAATTGTTGCCTTGGTTTCCTCTTTAATCCGGTCTTCCGTTTCCGGGGTTCCATCCCAATGAGCCAGAATAAAGCCGCCTTTCTCTATTTGTTCCTTGAAATCATCGTATGAATCCACTTTCACGATATGTTCGTTACGATAGTTCAATGCCTTCTGATAAATATTGTTCTGGATATCCTCCAACAATTGTTGTACATATTCTTCGATTCCGTCGCAAGAACGAGTTTCTTTCTCCAATGTATCACGACGCATCACTTCCATTGTATTGTTTTCAAGATCACGGCCACCCATTACCAAGCGAACAGGCACACCTTTCAGTTCGTAATCTGCAAACTTGAATCCCGGACGCTTATTGTCTGCATTATCATATTTCACAGAGATACCCATTGCTTTCAACTTATTGACAATGCCTTCTACTTTTGCATCAATCTTCTTCAGCATTTCATCATTCTTATAAATAGGAACGATAACTACCTGAATAGGAGCCAAATGCGGTGGCAACACCAATCCGTTATCATCAGAGTGAGTCATTATCAAAGCACCCATCAGGCGGGTAGATACTCCCCAGGAAGTAGCCCAAACATAATCCAGTTTATTGTTTTTGTCAACAAACTGTACATTGAACGCTTTTGCGAAATTCTGTCCCAAGAAGTGAGAAGTACCACATTGCAATGCCTTTCCATCCTGCATCAAGCCTTCGATGGTGTAAGTATCCAATGCACCGGCGAAACGTTCATTAGCCGATTTTACCCCTTTGATTACCGGAACAGCCATATACTTCTCAGCGAAGTCACCATACACATGCAACATTTTCTGTGCTTCCGCTTCTGCTTCCTCGCGGGTCGCATGAGCCGTATGTCCTTCCTGCCACAAGAACTCCGCAGTACGCAGGAACAAACGGGTACGCATCTCCCACCGCATAACATTTGCCCATTGGTTACACAAGATAGGCAAGTCACGATAGGAATTAATCCAGTTCTTATATGTACTCCAAATGATTGTCTCAGATGTAGGGCGGATAATCAATTCTTCTTCCAGTTTGGCAGCCGGATCTACGATAACACCCGAACCGTCCTCTGCATTCTTCAGACGGTAGTGAGTAACTACAGCACACTCTTTGGCAAATCCTTCTACGTGCTCAGCTTCACGGCTAAGGTAAGATTTCGGGATAAGCAACGGGAAATAAGCGTTCACGTGGCCGGTTTCCTTAAACATATCGTCCAACTGACGCTGCATTTTCTCCCAAATGGCGTATCCGTAAGGCTTGATAACCATACATCCACGCACAGGTGATTGTTCAGCCAAATCGGCCTTCACCACCAAGTCATTATACCACTGAGAATAATTCTCGCTTCTTTTGGTAAGTTCTTTCAATTCTACTGCCATTGCTATATCGTTATTTTTGTTTTTCCTTTTTAAGAGTTTGCAAAATTAGTAAAAAAGCATGGGAAAGTACCAATGATTTAGCAAAAATATAGGATCAAAAAGTATAAAAATAACTTATTGATAACGATAATACCACCAATAGGTATCACCATATTCCCGCCGCATATGGTTTTTCTCTTCCACCGGTGATGAAAATTCCTTCTGACGGTTAAGAAACTCATCCAAACGCCACACCATCAGCGTGTCTTTGACTTCTCTTCCATATCCAGGATGAGTCCGTTTGTAAAGCACCAATGCCTCACGATAATAACGCGGCAATGTATCTTGCTCGAAACAATACATATCAACCGCCGATACAAATTTGTCCAATTTCTTATCCAGCAGCAATGCACTCATATAATAATTCAAAGCGGTATGTCTACCTATTTCATCACGACAGATACGAGCCAAAAAGTCTACTGTCTTTTCTGCAACATGTGGTCTTGCACCAAGATAAGCATACAAGCTATCGGAATTCAAGCGCAAAGTTTCCTGAGAATGAGGCGCAAACAAAAGCCCTTCCGCACCATAATATTGAGGGTATTCAAACAAATGCTCCCCCATGGTACCTTCCAAAGACATAGCATAGGCTCTAAGCACTGCCAATGTACGGGTTGTTTCCAAAGACTTTGCTCCTACCATCCGTGCAGCTTCATAATGATGATTACGGATAGCCTGCTCCACAGCCAGTTCATGATGAAAATTCACATTCGTATTTCCTATACCTACCGTCATCAGGCATAAAAGTGTCAAAATAGCTAAGTTAGAGTTTATTAAGCCCAATATGGACCCCTCTTGATTCAGCCAGGAACGAAACACACGCCGTAAAGTATAGACCACACCTATATATATAAGCAAAAGCAACGGCAGCAGCCAAAACCATTTATCTCCTATGTTTCCTCCGTGGAAAATAGTCCGGTCCACATCCGTCAGCACTCCCAGCAACAGACAAGACGGGAAATAAGAAAGTGTCCGTACAGGCCCCTTTAATCCCATCAATCCATTGATTCCCCAACGGAATACCAATAAAACCACTGTAATGATAATAGCTCCCACCAACGGAGAATAATGTGTCTTTCCTTGTGACAATGAATAATGCAATGCACCTACTACATCTTTCTGAAGCACAAAAAGATAGACAATACTAAAAATAGAGAAAAGAAGACCGCACGCAACCGTGAGGATGCGGGCGGCTCTTTTATAGGATAAGCTGTTGTTGCTGCTCATAAATTACTCTTTCACTTTTTTCAATACCACAGCCGAACGGGCAGGCAGATACAGTTTCAGCCATTCCTTTTTATCCTTCTTATAAAGAGGGTCGAAATTAGTGAAATGACGTATACTGTCATCAGCCAGACCATTACCTCCGAAAGCTGTCGCATCCGTATTCAGTACCACATCATACGCCCCGACAGGCACTAGGAAACCATAGTCTGTAAATGACTTGGTAGGATTGAAATTAAATACAAAAATCAAATTCTTACGCCGGTAAGCCAACACTTGGTCACCGTCGTTATGCCATACTTCAATCACTGGAGTTTCCTGAATATTTTTCACACTCTCAATGAGGTGGACCATAGCTGAATCAAAATCGCCCAAGTAATGGTAACACAGGTTCTTATTATCAAAAAGCCCCCACTGACGACGGGCATATTTATGCGACCATCCGTTACCTTCACGCGGGAAATCAATCCATTCGGGATGCCCGAATTCATTACCCATAAAGTTCAAATATCCTCCATTGATGGTAGAGGCAGTAAGCAAACGAATCATCTTATGCAATGCGATGCCGCGATGCACTGTATAATTTTCATCCCCTTTCTGGAAATGCCAATACATGTCAGCATCTATCAGACGGAAAATTATAGTCTTATCGCCCACCAATGCCTGGTCATGGCTTTCGGCATACGAAATAGTCTTCTCGTCCTTGCGTCTGTTGGTCACTTCCCAGAACATGCTGCTCGGTTTCCAGTCTTCATCAATCTTCTCCTTGATTGTTTTAATCCAATAATCCGGAATATTCATGGCCATACGGTAATCAAACCCATATCCACCATCTTGAATCGGTGCTGCCAACCCGGGCATACCCGAAACTTCTTCCGCAATGGTAATCGCTTTGGAATTTACCTGATGAATCAACTTGTTGGCCAATGTCAAATAACAAATCGCATTATCATCCTGATTCCCGTTAAAGTAATCCCCATAATTACAGAACGCCTCTCCCAAGCCGTGGCTATAATACAACATCGATGTCACACCGTCAAAACGAAAACCGTCAAAACGGAACTCATCCATCCAATACTTACAATTGGACAGTAAGAAATGAATCACCTCATTCTTACCATAATCAAAGCATAAGGAATCCCATGCCGGATGTTCACGCCGCCCGCCCGGATAGAAGTATTGATTAGGATCACCGGCAAAATTGCCAAGTCCCTCCACTTCATTCTTCACGGCATGAGAGTGAACAATATCCATAATGACGGCAATTCCCATTCTATGTGCCGTATCAATCAATTCCTTCAATTCATCCGGTGTACCGAAGCGGGATGACGGAGCAAAGAAACTGGAAACATGATACCCGAAACTCCCATAATAAGGATGCTCCTGAATAGCCATAATCTGAATACAGTTATATCCGGCTTCCGCTATACGCGGCAATATTTTCTCACGGAACTCATTATAAGTCCCTACCCTTTCTTCTTCCTGAGCCATACCGATATGACATTCATAAATCATCAAAGGATCAGTCTTTGCACGGAACACCTTCTTTCTGAACCGGTAAGGATTCTCCGGTTCCCAGACCTGTGCACTGAATATCTTTGTCTGCTCATCCTGTACCACACGGTTGGCCCATGCCGGTATGCGTTCTCCTTCACCGCCATTCCAACGGACTTTCAGTTTATACAAATCACCATGCTTTATAGCACCGCTTTGTAATTCCACCTCCCATACACCAGGAGAGTTCTTTACATGGTACATCCTATAATCGCCATGTTCTTTCCAGTCGTTGAAATCTCCGATAAGATAAATTTCCTTCGCATTCGGAGCCCATTCACGGAACACCCACCCTCTTCTGGTACGATGCAAGCCGAAATATAAATATCCGGTGGCAAAGTCCGACAAAGTTCCTTTGCCTCCAGTCAGTTCCAATTCTTTGTCTAATGCATGCTGATGGCGTCCTTCAATCGCTGCCGAATACGGTTCCAGCCAAGGATCACTTTCTATTATGCCTAATTTAGGAGTGGTATTTTCCATAATATGATTACTTGTTAGTTATTCTCTTTCAAACCAAAACTTTAACGATCACTTTTTTCACACCGTCAGGAGACACTCCCGGAGCGTGAGCATCCTGTGGAAAAAAGATGGCAAACATTCCCGGCTTTACAGGAATATAGCTTTCGGCAAGTCCCGGATAGAACGAGATATCCTTATCTGCATCATAGTCTGCTTCGGGAAGATCTTCACGGGCTGTATAACCCATCACTTCCACCCCTGACAGAGGAATCTGTATATCAATAAACTGATTATGAGTTTCTAATTTTGCTTCTTCTTTAGTTTTAGGCTTGGTCTGAGAAAAGTTTACTACCAGATCATCACCCTGTAATTTTACTTTTCCTAATTCCTGAGCGTTCAAGTCTGTAGTCTTCAGATATTCCATTGCTTTAGCGAACAAAGGATTCAATGAAGCGTACTTTTCTAAGTTTTCTAATCTGTCTACTACCATAATTATTTCATTTTAATGGTTAAAATATTGCTTTTATCATTCAAAGTCGTCTATTGTGAAATTTGTAAAATCAGCAAAACGCTTCAGTTGCTTGAAAACATCCTCTACTTTGTCCAACAGGTCAGGGGCAAGGAAAAACGCATCAGGCACCATATAAGCACAGGTATAATCCTTACATTTTAAATAATCAATATATTCAAGATCTTTCGGAAATCCTTTGGGAGCCGTTTTTAAGTGATTTTCTCCGATAACAGGAAAGTATTGCTTGAACGCAGGATCTTCCACAATTTCCCTGTATTCGTCTATGTTGTCATAAACGGACTGGCGGACAGCTTTCAGCACTTTAGGTTCCAGACACCAGCTTCCACCAGCAAGCATACAGTTATCAGGCTCTATATGAACATAATATCCACAATGTTCCGATTTCTTTCCACGAGCGTTGATATAGCCGCCCAAGTGTATCTTATAAGGAGTCTTATCACTGGAAAAACGCGTGTCGCGATAAATTCGGTATGTACAGTCCTTGGCTTGAATACCGACAATACTTTCGTCAAACAACGAAATGCGGGCGATGATTGCTGTCAGTAATTCCTCAAACTCTTTTTGAGCTTTCAGATATTCATCCTTATGCCCCTGAAACCACTCCCGGTTATTGTTTGCGGCCAGGTCTTTTAAAAATTGAAAGATAACAGATACATCCATGTTACATTATGTTCATGTGTTCACTTGACAAACTTACAAAATATATTTGTAACGAACTAGAAAAAAGCGAAGTATTTATTTTTTTCCCAAGACCTTGAGAAACTCATCATGCAACTTTCCATTAGTAGCCAACACTTCACGACCGGAATAAAAGTCTCCCCCTCCGCTGTAATCTGTCACTTTTCCACCGGCATTCATCAAGATTATCGAACCGGCAGCAATATCCCACGGTCCCAGCAGCCCTTCTATACGGGCTTCAAAGCGACCGGCAGCTACATAGCAAAGTTCTGCCGCAGCAGCTCCTTGCAGGCGCATGCCTCCCACATTTCCATATAACTCGTGCACGATATGCTCCGCCAAAGGCTTATACTTTTGCGAATCGTATGGAAAACCTAACGCCACAAACGCTTCGTCCATATCAGAAACATCTGATACATGTATTTCTTTGTTGTTCAGATAAGAAGGCGCTCCTTTATAAGTCCAGTAAAGTTCATCGCGGCATACCTCATACACCACCCCAACCAGCAGTTCTTCTTTATTGCGAAGGGCGATACTCACACAATAAGGAGCATTATTATGGATAAAATTGGTGGTTCCGTCCAGCGGGTCTACCAGCCAGCAATAGTTTTCCGTAGTCAGGCTGCCCGAACCTTCTTCGGCAATGAATCCTGCTTCGGGAAGCAATTCCCGAAGTTGGGCCACAATACGGCGTTCCGATTCCTTATCTACATACGACACATAGTCGTGAGCATTTTTCTTCTCTACCTTGCTACGGTCAAAACCGCTACGCTCATTACGAAGAAAAGCACCCGCCCGGAGTGCTATTTCACGTACATTCAACGTTATCTTCTCTAAATCCAACATTATATTCTTATTTTTGTTCCGCATCCAGCGCTCCAAACTTATAAACACCTTTACGGATTACATTTCCATTCTTATCAGTCTCCACAAAAGCGCCGTGTTTCTTCCCTTGTTTGAAAAATCCGTCATAGCGTACTCCGTTCTTATCTTCAAGCACACCTTTGCCGTCTTCCTTTCCTTTTACGAAATGCCCCTTGTATTTGGTTCCGTCAGCCGTGCGCAGAGTGCCTTCACCGTCGGCCATGTTGTTTTTCCATTCACCTTCATAGTCATCGCCGTTCGCCCAAATATAGTGTCCTTTACCGCTGCGCTGGTTATTCACCCACTGCCCTTCATACACAGCACCGTTGGCCCATGTAAAGGTTCCGGTCCCATGCTGCTCGCCGTTCTTGAACTGCCCTACATACTTGTCGCCATTCTTATGTATATAAATACCCTGCCCGGTACGTTCACCGTTCACGTAGTCACCTTCGTAACGGTCACCGCTATGAAAGTAATAAATGCCTTTACCGTGCTGCACGTCATCCTTCCAGTCACCCACATACTTGTCACCGTTGACATAGTAAAACGTCCCCTTTCCGTCACGTGCGTCATCTTTCCACTCGCCTTCATATTTTGACTGGTCGGGCCATACCATAACACCCTGTCCGTTTTTCTTGTCTTCTTTCCATTCGCCCTCATATTTGGCTCCTGCTTTCCAGGTATAAGTACCCTTTCCGCTACGTTTGTCCTGAAACCAGTTACCTATATAAACATCTCCGTTATAATAATACATAGTGCCTTCACCCTGCTGATAATCGGTAAACCACATACCCTCATACCGGTTGTTATTCATAAAATAATAGGTTCCGCTGCCGTGTTGCTGGTCCTGGAACCATTGCCCCACATACTTTTCTCCATCGTGAAACGTATATGTCCCGTTCCCCTCGCGTTTACCTTTTATATATTCCCCTTCGTAGGTATTTCCGTTCTTGTAGATTGTTTTTCCTTTACCGTTTGGTTTTCTGCCTTTCAGTTCTCCGGTATATTCGCCCCCGTCTTTAAAAGTATAATTCCCGATTTTTATCTGAGCGGTGGCCAATGTACTGACCGATGCCAAAAGCAATAATATATATACGTATTTCTTCATTGGTTCGTTACTTATAATAGATAAGATTTATGCCAAAGATACGATTTTCTATCTTTGGACATGATAGGTTATTACACTTTTTTACCCGCAATGACCTCTATTAAGTTTTCTTTGCAGAAATACTTTTGAGCCAATATGCGTATTTCTTCTCTGGTGATTCCCCGGATGGCATCCAGCGAACGGATAAAGAAGCGTTCGTCCAGCCCTGCCGTTTCTATATAAATCCAGGCATCAGACAAAGAAAAAGGTCCCTCGTACGACCGGCATAAATCGCCCAGCATATAGTTCTTCACCATTTCCAATTCTTCTTGAGGAACGAGATCATTACACAATTTGTCCATCTCCCGATAAACTTCTGTTATGATAGAATCCACATATTCATTGGCCGCCTCGGTACTGACAGTCAGTATTCCCGTTTCCGGATAGGACACAATGCCTGCGCCGATACCGTATGTATATCCCTTGTCTTCACGGATATTGGACATCAGACGGCTCCCGAAATACCCTCCGAACAAAGTGACCATGACACGTGCCTTCAAAAAGTCCGGATGATGACGGTCCATTACGAAACATCCCATTTTCAAGGAACTTTGAAGTGCATCCTCACGTTCTATAAAGATACGCTTTTCTTTGGTGGTAACCGGAGGAACAAGCATTGTCTTTGCTTTTTCCGTCACTTCCCCCCATTGTCCACTTCCCAAGTTATCTTCTATACAACGGATAATTTCCGATGTGACCTTTCCCGAAATATATACCGAACAATTGCCCGAATGATAATATTTCCGATAAAACGAACGGAGCACCTCCGGGGTAATCCGGTCATAATCCTCCGCTACCGCATAGCGCCCGAAGGGATGCTCCGGACCGAACAAGGCTGTATTCAGCTGCTTTCGGGCAATCATTTCCACCCGGGTGCTGTTCACCAGGAATTGCTGTTTGTTCGTATCGGCCACCACGGAAAGTTCCTTTGCCGGAAACGTAGGAGCCTTTATCATCTCGGATATGACGGCCAGCGTGCGGGCAAAATATTTATTCAGAGAGTAAAGTGTTATGAATCCATAGTTCACGGAAGAAGATAACTCCAGCCAGGCTCCATAATAATCCAATCGCTCCGCAATCTGTGAAGACGTTAAATTCCCAGCTCCCTCACGCAGCATCCTGTTGGCAAACATAGCCTGCAACGGCTGTTCCTGATTCCATTGTCCGCCTCCTATCAGAAGATCGAAACGTACAACATCCTCGGTTCCCGCATGAATGATATTCAAAGGCATCCCGTTCTTCATCGTCCTCCTGTCGGGACGGGTTATACTGAATTCGCTTAGTTGGCGGATTGGCGGTGGGGTGGTTCTGTCCAGCATTTACTCCCCCTCCCTTTGTTTTAAAAATGCTTCGGCACGTGCCAGATCCTGAGGCGTATCAATGCCTATTGTCTCCACTTCACTGATTCCCACCTTAATAGTATAACCATTTTCCAGCCAACGAAGCTGCTCCAACGATTCAGCCAGCTCCAGCGAAGATTGTGGAAGCGAAGTTATTTCTTTCAGTACATCGGCCCGATAAGCATACAGACCGATATGTTTATAGTAAGTATGCCCTTTCAGCCAGCCTTCCTTCTCCACATTACGCTGGAAAGGAATGATGGAACGGCTGAAATACAAAGCATTCATATTCTTACCGACTACTACTTTGGGAGAGTTTACATTTTCCAAGGCTTCAAGCCCGTCATCCGGGATGAAAGGTTTCACCAAAGTCGCAATCTGTGTGGCAGGATCTTCAAAGCAAGCTTTCACGGCTTCAAGCTGTGATTTTTGAATAAAAGGTTCATCACCCTGGATATTTACAACCACATCATATCCTCGTCCTACTTTGGTATACGCTTCATAGCAACGGTCTGTGCCGCTTTTATGGTGAACGGAGGTCATGACCACTTTTCCGCCAAAAGCTTTTACGGCGGATTCAATGCGTTCATCGTCCGTCGCTACATATGCTTCATCCAATATGCCGGACACTTGTTCATAGACTCTCTGAATCACAGGCTTGCCTCCCAAGACGGCCAGAGGTTTGGCAGGAAAACGTGTAGAGGCATATCTTGCAGGAATAATTCCAATAAATTTCATGGTAGCATTTCTTTTATATATTCATGCAAAAGTAACAAAAACATTTCATACATTTGCACCATTAATGCAATAAATGTTATGGACGAACACCATTGTTTGCTTTGTATGGGCTCTAATACCAACCGTTACGCGCAACTCTCGGTTGCACGGGAAGCATTGCGCACCACGTTTCCCGACATTCATTTCGGCGAGATGATGGAAACGGAAGCTGTTGGCAGCGGCTTTCACTCCCCTTTCAGCAATCAACTGGCAAAATTCAGCACTACGCTTTCACCCGATTCCGTTCGTGATTTGTTTAAAGAATTGGAACGACGCAGCGGACGGATTCCCGAAGACAAGGCTCAAGGGGTGGTAAAACTGGATATTGACCTGCTGGTCTTTGACAATAAGATATTGAAACCGGAAGATATGGAAAGAGAATATATCCGCCGTGGAATGTCTGTGCTCTTTTAGAGCTTATACCTTATTATATACTAATCATTATCACCTTGTGATACCCCGCCTCCATCCCCCCCCTATGGCAAACGATAGTGTTACTGAGAGACCCAACCTGACAGGTGGGAAAACAGCTAAGTATTTTCATTGGCAGACCTAAGGCTTTCTACCAAGAAGGCTAAGGCTTTCCGGCCGTTCTATTTCTATCTCCATAGGCTTTGGAGTTATCTCCATAACCTTTGGAGTTATCTCCGCAGCCTTTGGAGTTAACTCCAAAGCCTATGGAGATAGAACACAACAGAAAGAAAAGCCTTAACCTGCCTCAAAAAAGAGATTAGCTTTCCTTGAAAAAAACATTTCATAAGAACAGAAAGCACATTTTTTTATCTCATCTGTTTGTTGTTTCCAATGATTCCTTATACATTTGCGTTTACTAACAATCCTGTTAAACAAAAATGATAATATGAAAGAAGAAACGAGCAATACAGAACAATCCATATTAAAAGCTGCTGAAAAAGAATTCCTTAAGAAAGGATTCTCCGGAAGCAAAACAACAGAAATAGCTAAGGAGGCTGGTGTAACCCATGCCATGCTGCATTATTATTTCCGTACAAAAGAGAATCTATTCAACAAAGTATTTGAAGAAAAAGCCAGGCAACTGGCCGATACATTTCTTTCTCGTGTAGATGAGTCACTGCCT
>OJRC01001078.1_pt1 | contig 11732 bp, 10 predicted proteins | sample 1599081 | NCBI WGS metagenome assembly OJRC01 (sample SAMN03922519, study PRJEB24848) | human gut metagenome | isolation source: stool sample | host: Homo sapiens | place: Germany | collected 2010-02 | reverse complement strand
TTATCAAAGTGCCGGAACTCGCCAATTTCTATGCGGAGATAACCGATTACAAGACAGCCGAGGACGTAGGGGTTGACAGGCCGGAACTCAACGAGCAACTGTATCACATACCGCCCACTTCCCAGCAGGAGATTTTCATCCAGAAACTGATAAAGTTCGCAGAAACCGGGGATGCGACCTACATAGACAGGGAGCCTCTGTCCGAAGCGGAGGAAAAGGCACAGATGCTGATAGCCACCAACTACTCGAACAAGATGTCGCTTGACATGCGGCTGATAGACCCTGAATATGGTGACAGTCCGGGTAACAAGGCATCCCATTGCGCGGCCAAGATTGCGGAGTATTACTATAAATATCTCGACCAAAAGGGAACGCAATTCATCTTTTCAGACCTTAGTACTTATAAGCCTGACCAGTGGAACATTTACAGCGAGATAAGGCGCAAGCTCGTGGAAGACCATAATATCCCGGAAAAGCAGATAAAGTTCATTCAGGAAGCAAACAGCGACAACGCACGCAAGGAACTGTTCAAGGATATGAACTCCGGACGCATCCGTTTCCTTTTCGGGTCCACACAGAAACTGGGAACGGGAGTCAACGCGCAGGAACGTGCCGTGGCCATCCATCATCTGGACATACCCTGAAGGCCGTCCGACCTGGAACAGCGTAACGGACGGGCGGTAAGAAAGGGTAATATCATCGCCAAGCAATATGCCGACAATAAGGTGGACTGTTACATCTATGCGGTGGAAAAGTCTTTGGATAGTTACAAGTTTAACCTGCTGCAAAACAAACAGGTGTTCATCAACCAGCTTAAAAGCCGCAATCTGGCTGCCCGTACCATTGACGAGGGGGCGATTGACGAAAACGGCGGAGGCAATTTCAGTGAATACGTGGCCATCCTTTCAGGTAATGACGACCTGCTGGAAAAGGCGAAGCTGGACAAGAAACTGGCAGTTCTTGAAAGCGAAAGGCAGGCATATCACCGTAATAAAGGAAACGCGAAAGGAAAACTGAATGAAAAGACCGCCGGAATAGAGAAGAACAATATTTTTATCGGACGCTTTACCAGAGATTGGGAATATCTCAATAAGGTGGCTCCCGTAGATGCGAAAACCGGACTCCGCCCCAACCCCTTGAAACTGGACGGTGTGGATTCGGACAATATGGAGATACTCGGTAACCGGCTTGCCGCAATCAATCAGAAGGCCCGAACGGAAGACGATTACATGAAAATCGGAACCCTGTTCGATTTTCGTATCCTTGTCCGTACCGAAAAGACTTGTGACGGAGACACGCAAGCCTTGCATAACAAATTCATGGTCGAGGGACTGGACGGTATCAAATATACCTATCATAACGGTTACATTGCCAAAGACCCGAAACTGGCCGTAATGTATTTCATCAATGCGCTGGAACGTATTCCCGGCATGATTGAGAAACGGGAAAAGGAAAATGCGGAGTTGTCAAAAGATATTCCGGTCTTGCAGGAAATAGTGGCAGCCACATGGCCCAAAGAGGGAGAAATCAAAAAGTTGGGTGAAGAGCTTGCCACATTGAACCGGAAGATACAGCTTACCCTTAAACCGGTAGGACGGCATGAAAATGTAGAAGGTAAAGAAACGGGAGCGGAAGAACAGAGGCTTGTCAGTGGCAGTGACGTGACTCCGGATTTACCACGGCAGGCTAAACATGTACCGTCTATGGAAATCGTAAACCCGGCAAGGGAACTGAAAAAAATATCCTAATGTTTCCTGCGGCACATTGCTGTAACCCCCGGAAGCTACGCAGGCTCCACTTCCGCAGGTTACAGCAAAGAGCCGCTTTTCAGGAAAGGACAAAGGCACGGCCGGCACCCGGATAAATCCGACCTTGCCGACCGTGCCCTTGTCTGTCAGCCGTAAATTACATCATTCCTCTTCCTCGAAGGAAAGGCTTTCCACCTGCTTGTTGATTACTTTCCAGTCAATCGAGTCTTTCAGGTTGATAATATCCACAATCGAATAATGCTTTGTCCCGTTCTCTTCTTCCGCAAAACGCAGCCGTCCGCTCAAACGCTGTTTCTCAATCTCTGCCGGATCGAGATTTATCAGTTCGCAGACTTCATCAGGCAGCATGGAAAGCGCCACGTCATTTTCCTGACAGATATGTTGCAGGACGGCCAGCATGTTCAACGACTTCTTATAACTTCTCACGAGTGCAGCGAATGAACCGCTTTCAATTTTAATCATCTTCTTCATAACATTTATTTTTTAGAGTGTTCTTCTTTTTCCAGCAACATGGCACGCAGCACGTCCGAGCGGCGGTAATATATCTTCCCCTTGTCTCTGTGAAAGGGAAGTGTCCCGTCATTACGTCGTCTTAAAAGTGTCCTGTCCGACATTTTGGTGAGCAGGCGCACACCTTTTGAATCCAGTATCTCGCTGTCCGGCAAATTATGTACGGCAGGAGCCAATAACTTTTCAATGTTGGTAACTTTAGCAAGTATGGCACTAAGCATGTGGATTGTCTGTCCACCCGGTGCAGTTCTTCTGTTATTCATAATGACCTTATTTTTATTGTTTATGGTACAATATTACGGAGATATTATAAGGCCATTGGTTACTCAACCGTTGAGCAACCGCCAAAAAAAGACAGAAAACGCCAATTTGAAACAAAAAATAGCCGGGAGGCACTGTCCCCGACTATTCTATAACAAGTAGTTATCAACAAATTATATATTTATCAATAGTTTAGCAGTCAATATCTAAAAAACAAACAGGATAATATTTTGTTATATTTCTTAATATTGCCTACATTTGTATATGATGTTATTTAAAAACCATGTAAAGTTGTGTAACTTGAGCTAGAACTTTCATCACCCAATCGTCAATAAGACCTTTCAAACTGCATATATTTAACTAACATTCATACTGTTGCATCAAAATACATAATTATGCTACTTAAGTTGATAACAAAAATGGACCAACATCAAATATTAGGATATCAATCAAGTTAAATGTGATTAAAGTCAGAAAAGAAGCACCACATCTATATCTCCAAATTTGGCAGGATGAAAAACAAATATTAACTTTGTAAATAGTTTGGGAGGAATGTTTATACGTTTATTATAAAGATTTCCCTCCTAAATAATGTAAAAACAATGTAACATAAGTCTTAGAATACAAGTTTAATATTTGGACATATGAAGATACTCCAGATTTCAGACATACATTGGCATAATATTCATGCCTTAACAGACGTTTATCGTGATATTCGTGAGGGACTTATTCAAGACATTAGAAACTATTGTTATGAAAAGGCTACGATTTTTGATCATATACTCATATGTGGCGATATAGCATATAGTGGTAATGAAGTTGAATATCGTAAAGCGGACGAATTTTTAAATGAACTTTGTAATGCTGCTGGATGCAAGCCGTCTGAAGTATTTATGGTACCAGGCAATCACGACAAGAATATTTTTGCAGAATGTAAAAGTACGCGTGAAATTCTAAATCAGACATTGGCTAAATCAGACAAAAATGATGAGACTCTCTGTGATTGGATTGAAAACGATAAAACCTCACTACAAATGCTGTATCATCCATTCTACAACTACGACCAATTTACAACTAATTATGGCTGTACTGAGCCATTAATGCGCAAACTCTTATCTCAAGATATAGAAAATAGTAAAGACATCATTTATAATGAAAAAAACGATACTATGTACTGGGAGGACGAACTTGGTAATGGCTTGAATGGTTATCATGTTAGAGTCTATGGAGTCAATACAGCTTTAACAAGTGATCTGCAAGACTATGACCCAGGTGTCCGTGATGACGGTCATAAGTTGTTCTTGCCAAAGATAGCATATAAAGGTGGTCATAAGACAGACGGAAATATCAATATACTAATGGCTCATCACCCAATTCTATTCCTTGCTTCACCAGATAATATACGTACAGATTTGGATGAACGCTATCAGATTCAATTGTTTGGCCATGTTCATATATCAAAGTCTAATTGTGAAAACAATGCAGTACATGTCTTCTCTGGTTCATTACAACCTGGGGAAGGAAATCAAGAATATCGTCCTGTATTCAACATGATAGATTTGGATGTAAGACCGGCAGAAAATGGCGGAGATAACCTACATATTAATTTACAAGTCCATTACTGGAACGGACGTAGATTTGAATATGATATTAATGAATCATCGCAATTCCAAGTAAAATTGACAAATAATAACCGTTGGAAAGAAAGGGAACAAATGGAACACATTAATCTCCCAGAAGGTATATCTAAACGAGAAATAAGAATCGCCTTCACAAAGTCTCCTATAGCACGAGAAATTATGGATGAAATGGATAAGGGTTTGTTTTGTTATGACAATTCACAACCTCTCTACTCTAACAAGATGCGTTTTCTTGATGTTATCATGCAGTACAACTTATGGGGTGAGTTATGGTCAAAAATAAATAAATGAGCAATATGGTTACATTAGATGTATTACTTAAAGGTTGTCTTATTATCCCTTACGAAGAAGAAATAATAGCTGCATTATCGGAGGTCTGTAAATCTTATAGCAATGAGCATCATTCAGACGATGACGTAGCAGGTTTAGCTATTGCTGTTTTCTCAAAAGGTCCACTAGATGACTTGAAAAACAAAATAGAAAAGATATACAACGAAAAAGTAGAGAAAAAAATCAAACTTCCAAAATGCACAATGCGTGCCATTGCAACATACATCATAGAGTTAATGATAGAAGAGGTAGATGACGAATCCTCGGCTATAAATATTCTCGCTTTGATGAATTGCATGATTATTCTTAATAAGCATGAAAAGGAAATTCCTTATCCAGAAGTGTTCGGTTCGTATATGTCAAAATTTGACGAATATTATACCCAAAAAGGTAAACTAAACAACAATGCCCCTGAAGATTGTATGAATTTGGTGTTTGGGTGTGATGATAATGGAAATTTCAATAGTGTGTCAGAAAACGAACTCGCAGAACATATCGACAGTATTCGTCACCTTCTAAGAAATGCGTGGTACTACGATACTGAAAATTATATTATAAGTGCTAGAATTTGTCAAATAGATAATCTATACGAAAGGGTGTTCACGGCATTAAGCCATATTGTCAATAGTATGCCTTGGTTTTTCATAAATCAGCGTTTTGGTAATATACTCGATCTGTTGGACATAGATTCCGTTGAACAGAATCAAACTATTGAAACAATAGTACAAACTTTAAAAGGAAAAGTGGAATTGCCAGAGATACAGTGCAAGTCATCTATTTTGCTTCTTATGATGCAAGAGAATGATACCTTACAAAAACTTTCATTTTCTAGAACGACGCTTACACCAAGAGAATTTGGTGCATATATTTACTATGAATTAATGTCTGAAAAATATTTTGAATAATATGGAACAGCTCGAAATTGTAGAAGGACTGATACAAGAGAAACCGCAGGTTAGTCCTGTTAGTCCTGCTGATTATGTCACCAAGACAGAAGGTTCGAAGTATTATGGCGATGCCTTGAATGATACAAATATCAATGAACTGGTAGGAGACGAAATTCCGCATGTTGTTATACTTGTCGGTTTTCCTAAGTATGGTAAATCAACATTTGTTGCATCCCTCTACCACAAAGTACTGACAACTGGATGTGTAGGCGATTATATATTTGTGGATTCGGATACTTTGGCTGGTTTTGAACGTAGAGCTCAAGTTCGTGACATCGAATTAAAAATTAATGATAGAATTGACCGTACTCCTGTGTATGCCGACTATTTTCTGAGTATGCTCTTTGTTCATTCTGTGACCAAGAAACGTGTAAAGCTTGTATTGTCAGATCGTTCTGGCGAGAACTATCTTCGATATGCAAAGTCAGAGACAGATATGAATCAGGATATGGTTTTAAAAAATGCAGCTCACATCATATTCTTTTTAGATGCTTCAAAAATAGCATCTGACAAGATCTTTGATTTGCAGGATGATTTGTCTGATTTGATATTGCGCATGAACAAATACGGTGCTTTTGATGGAGAGAAATTTGTTGATATTGTGTATAATAAAGCTGATATTTTGAAAACAGAGGAAACAAAGGAACTCTTCAGAAGCAATGCAGAAAGCATTGAAAATATTATCAGTAAAAAGAAGCAGATAAATAAAAAGTTCAAGATTTCTTCGCTGAATGCAGAAAATGAAGATTTAAACAATTTCTTCAAGTATTTGTTATCTGGAAACATAGATGAACCGTACATAGACGAAGCATTATTACAGCAAATTAACTGGGTAAAAAACAAATATAGCAAAACCAAATAATCATGGAGGCTCAAAATTGTTTAATAGCAGGATTACCATTCTCTGGAAAATCCACATATATAGGAGCATTGTGGCATGTGGTCAAGCATGACACAGATAAGATCGATTTATCGTTGGTAGCTTCGGAGGAGAACCTACCCGAAAACACCGACCAACTGAACACATTGAGCAAACATTGGCGTAATGTGGAAGATATGGATAGGACCAGTAAAGATGTTCCAAATAGTATTAGTATGATTCTAAAATCTAAAGATGAAGATACGGAATTTACCCTTAATGTACCCGACTTCAAAGGAGAATCTATACGTCAGATTATTACCAAAAATCAACCTACAGAGCTAGATAATTGGTGCAAGAAAGCTAATTGTATCATGTACATGATATCAAATATTAGCCCTGGCATCTTTGCAGATGATTTTCCAAAAGAAGAAGAGGAAGAACAGATAGAAGAAACATCAAAAGTTGTCCCTCCATTGAAACCAGAAAAAATGACTCCTGCCACACAGAATATGTTAATACTTAGGTATATAAGGGAACATACATCATGTAAAAAATTTGCAATTTGTATAACAGCGTGGGACAAAATTACCAGACTTTCACCTAATAAGGACCCTGAAGAATATCTGAAGGATGAATCTCCTGCTTTGTATAACTTCATAAAGTTTCATTTTCCAGAAGTTCTATTTTTTGGTATCAGTGCTCAAGGAGCAGAATATGAATATGAAGAAAAAATAGGAAATGAAGGAAAGGTGAAAGTTATCAAAGAGGAATCTCGTAAAAAACTCCTTGAAAAAACCCGAGAGGGAAAAAGAGCTTTTATCAATAATGAATCAGTTCACGATATAACGGTTCCATTAGCCGCATTACTAAGATAAGAAGAGTTTTACAATATGAAAATAGAACAATTGCTATATGGGTATGACGATGGACATACATTGTTGACAGGATCTATATTGATAAATTCTGCTGCTGATTCAGCGCGTCTTGCAATGCTTAGTGATTGGTCTGGATATAGAACAACCGATGATGATGATTCATATCTTACAGCGTTTCCTTTGGTAGATTCCCCTTATTATGTTGTAGCAAAATCATGGTATGCCTATGAAATGGAACGTCCAGGTTGTGTTTGGACACAAGTATTTCTTATCAATTTGTCAGAAATTGACAATCAATTTGATTTCAGAAGCCTACTGATTTTTTTTCAAAGGCCTAAGAAGGGAACGTACAATTTATACAGTCAAACGTTAGATATAGATATTAATAAAAGTGTTTACAAAGCCCCCATGCCTAAGTTTACAGATGATGTTAGTTTACTTTTTATCTATAACACGTTGTTGAATGCAAATGGATGTTTTGGAATAAAGGTAGAAAGACAGTCGTTAGAGAACCAGTTATTTGTTTTGAATCTTATGCAGTATCTTCCTGTGGGTTTATTGTGGAAGTTGTCATTCAGTACAGGTAGTGATGCTTACAGACAACTTGACAAAGAAACACTTCTGACAATGCAGTTCGTACAGCAAGATAATGCTGTATCACTAATCTCTCCTCCGTGGACAAAGGATATATCAAAAGATAATTTTCCGCAAAGTATTCAATTCATGTGTAATGCTTGTAAAGAAGGAAACGCTGAATTAGCTCGAATGATAAGAGTTTTTGCTGATGACATATCGGATAGTGTTGAGAAATTCAAGGCTTTTGCTTGTTTAATGAAATACCTTTATGGTGGCGCCAGTAAATCAAGGAGCATAGATTCATATACCGATATTCTTTCGATATTGATCAAAAACTTCCCTAATGAAAAAGAAGGATCATTACTAAAATTAAACTTCCTGAGCCAAAGAATTGTTTCACTTTATTGTAGTGAAACGGAATTTTTATATGAAATATGTACCCTTAGCAACTTAAAACCTTTTTCAAAAGATGAATTCGATTACGAAAAGCGTATAGATTTACTAGCCCAAAAAGAGCCATTAGACTTCATTAACCTATTAGTCAGAATATCAGAAACCGACATGATAAACGAAGCAGGACAGTATGCAATGAATAACTCATTTCGCAAAATAGATTATCAAACGCTTACTGACTTTGCAGAAAGGAATTGGCGATCCTTCGTGAATATTGCCACGTTAAATCCTGAATATATGAATCGAGGTGACTGGATTGATTATCCAAAAGATCGATTTAATGATATGATGGCATGTTTTGTTATCATGGACAAGAGCGGGTTTTATAATTGGAATAAATTACTAATTCGTGTATTATTTGATCGTATAATGTTATCTCGTCAGATAGCTGAAGAACTCTTCCTTAGAGCTGACAATGCTGCAAAAATAATACTTGACTTTTTAAACAAAGAGAATGCGAAACCTATTGATGGCACACTTACAAAGAAAGCTTGTGAAAATATTGATCTTTTATTATCTTGGCTGTCACAACAGAAAACGTGTTCCGATTTGATTGAACAAATACTTGTAGACAATATTATTCCGGCAAGTCAGATAGTTCGCCAATATAGTTCTGATTTATGGCAATGCTTGGTAGTCAAAGATACTAAGCATAAGAGTATAGATTATTATTTATTTCTATTTGAATTAGCTTTTCAGTGGCAAGATAATAATGCTCTATTATATTTAGAACACTCTTTCTATCATATACATGAGGCGTTGCGTTATAGCTCAGCCAAGGTATGGGATGCAGTTTATATTCACGCTGAATCCTTACCATTTTGGCAAGAATGGGATAAATGCAAGAAGCTTCGAAAAGGAGTAGTTAAATATTTGAAAAGAAGTGGATATAATCGTTCTATTTTAACAAATTTTACTCCTGACGAAGATTTGAATCAACAACTATTAAAAATATGGAATAATTAATTTTCAATAGTTTACAATATTAGATATTCAGAATAGATAATATTGCTAGTCACACAATCTAAAAAATAGGTGAGAATTCCCTAAAATTTACTCAAGGGCATTTTTTAGTTTTTATTCTATGCGGAAAATAAAATTTACTTTAATTTGTGACGTTTCATGAATTATTGTACAATCTAAAATACGTGCATAATGGCGGGGCATCTGGACATTGGTATGCCCCAACATCTTGGTTACACTCTCTATCGAGACACCATTGGCCATGGCCCAAGGATGCGGAAATCAAGCGCTGATTGAGGAACTTGCCACGTTGAACCGGAAAATACGGCTTACCATAAAGCCGGTAGGTGGGCATGAAGGCAGAACGAATGACGGAAACCAGACTTGCCAAAGAAGATACGTACCCTCAATGGAGATTGCCGCTCCGTCAAATGGACTGAAAAATATCCTAAGTTTGCCGCAAAGAGCCGCTTTTCAAGAAAGGACAAAGGTATGGCTAGTACCCGGAATAAATCCGACCTGCTGGCCATACCTTTGTCTGTAAAGGGAAGAAGGAAACTTTATCATTCTTCTTCCTCAAAGGAAAGGTTTTTCACCTGTCTGTTAATAACTTTACAGTTAATGGAATCCTTCAGATTGATTATATCCACAATCGATTAATACCTAGTTCCGTTCTCTTCTTCCGCAAAACGCAGCCGTCCGCTCAAACGCTGTTTCTCAATCTCTGCCGGATCGAGATTTATCAGTTCGCAGACTTCATCAGGCAGCATGGAAAGCGCCACGTCATTTTCCTGACAGATATGTTGCAGGACGGCCAGCATGTTCAACGACTTCTTATAACTTCTCACGAGTGCAGCGAATGAACCGCTTTCAATTTTAATCATCTTCTTCATAACATTTATTTTTTAGAGTGTTCTTCTTTTTCCAGCAACATGGCACGCAGCACGTCCGAGCGGCGGTAATATATCTTCCCCTTGTCTCTGTGAAAGGGAAGTGTCCCGTCATTACGTCGTCTTAAAAGTGTCCTGTCCGACATTTTGGTGAGCAGGCGCACACCTTTTGAATCCAGTATCTCGCTGTCCGGCAAATTATGTACGGCAGGAGCCAATAACTTTTCAATGTTGGTAACTTTAGCAAGTATGGCACTAAGCATGTGGATTGTCTGTCCACCCGGTGCAGTTCTTCTGTTATTCATAATGACCTTATTTTTATTGTTTATGGTACAATATTACGGAGATATTATAAGGCCATTGGTTACTCAACCGTTGAGCAACCGCCAAAAAAAGACAGAAAACGCCAATTTGAGACAAAAAAATAGCCGGAAGACACTGTTCCCGGCTATTCTATAAAAAGTAGGCATCAATAAGTTATGCCTTAAATCATTAATATATTAATAATCAGATTTATACAAAAATAAATGGCAGTATATTTTGCTATATTCTAAATATTGCCTACATTTGTATATGAGTTATTTGAAACTATGCAAAGCAGTGTAACCCGAAGCAGGACTTCCATCACCAAATCGTTACCTGCATCTTTTAGACTCTCTATATTTGCTTTATCTTCAGAGAGTTATATCAAAATACATTGTTTTTCATGGAGAAACTGTTGGTTCTGCGGTTTGAAACTTTAGTTTCATACGCTTGAAACTCTAGTTCCAATTGCTTGAAACCATTGGTTTCTTACTGATGAAACTATAGTTTCTCTTAGCTGGAACTTTAGTTTCACGCAGAGAAAACTATTACCCCCCTAATTTGTGACAGATGACAGCAACTTACCAAATATATTCTTCTGTGTAGCGTTGGTAAGTTGGTTCTTCTTTTATCCCTTTATTACGGAATATTTGTTTTATATAAGCTTGGTCTTTAGGCATAAGTCCCCGTTCTCCACGGTAGAACCGGTAGTATCCTGTTTTCCCATAGTGTCCCACCAGTTGCATTCTGATACTGACCGCATCCTCATAAGGAATTCTGTCAAGCAATCGTTTTAGTCCCCATGCCACATGAACTTTGACAGCGGTCTTGAAACATTCGCATTGGTTTCCGTCTGCAGGATAACGTGCCGGATTGACGATAGAGATATAAAGGTAATCAGTTATTTCATTTTTGGCAGCTATGTAGCGCAGGCATTTCAAGGCTTGTGGACATTGGTCGTTGAAACAACGGGAGAAATTGTAGGGGACAGACAGACTGTCGGGTTCTTCTTTCATTTTGTAGGGTTTATTTTATTTGCGGGATTATTTTGAATATGTACATCTATATTCTCTACAAAAGTAGGACTTTATTTTGATAATGGAAAGTGTTTGGATTGTTTTATTTGTACATAATGTCATTTTAAGATATAAATATTATTGGTGGTGACCATAAGTATTCACTGTAATGTGGTTAGTCAATTTAAATTATAAAAAACATAGGTGTTTACTACATTGCGGAACAACTATTTTGTATCTTTGTAGCTAGGAGATTTTAATTGCATTATTGAACTCTCACACATTGGATTGGGTGAATGCCTCAACGTTAGTTTGGCTATAAGGAGAAGAATATTGG
>OJRC01001063.1_pt1 | contig 11848 bp, 12 predicted proteins | sample 1599081 | NCBI WGS metagenome assembly OJRC01 (sample SAMN03922519, study PRJEB24848) | human gut metagenome | isolation source: stool sample | host: Homo sapiens | place: Germany | collected 2010-02 | reverse complement strand
GGTAGTGTATGACGGAGTTTGCGGAGACGGTCTTTATTTTCTCGTCATAAAACGCTTGTATATCGCGCGGCTTCAGGGCTGAGAGCCTTATTCCGGTTTTCCTGAAATAAGGCGCGGTAATGCCCTTGACCATTTCCGAGTACGACGAGAAGGTCACCGGCGAAACGGGGCGTTTGATGACGTCCAGCCAGCTCAGCATAAAGTCCGCAAACAGCACGTTGCCAGTCAGCGACGTGAGGGACGGCCATGGCCGGCGCTGTCGGTTTCGGCTCCCCGGCTGAATCTTTATAATTGAGGACGATATAGAAGTATCCGCGCTTTTCTTGCGTGTGTCCGGCTACCATATTGTGCCTTCCTTCCGAGTGAGCCGTATTACCCGCCGTTGACTATACCAGTATAAACAGAGGCCTCGATATGCACAAGGATACGGCTATGCTCGAGAGAAAACTCTCAGATAGCTCAAGATATGTATTTTCGGTATTTTATAGGTACGTCCTACTTTACTATAGGAATCCAGTTAACTCAACCGTGTCACAACTCCAAATATTATGGCGATTACTATATAACAGGCCCTGTTACGGTCAGCAGCGGGGGCCGACTGCTGTTGACAAACGAGATGGATATGCCAACCACACCCTTAACAGTAACACTTAGCAATCCCATTACTGTTGAAAATAACGGACTTGTTGTTCTTGATGCTTATGCTAAGGATCATAACCGGAACATTGCCACTACCTACAAGATGGTTGACGGCTACGATGGCCCCGCGATAATTGTTGAAGAAGGCGGCACCCTCGCTGTAAATGCGGCGAAATTTGAAGATGGATTATTCACTAACAACCTTGATACCTACACAGATGTGGAAACAACGGATGAACCCATCATCGAAGTCAAAAGCGGCACGCTGGAACTCAGAGGCGGCGAATACACGGCGGGTACCAGTGTGCCTATTAAGGCGGCGGCCGAGCCGAACTTGACCCCTGGGATGCCTTTGTGCTGGATTCTTTGATTTGGAAAGAGGACTGGATTATGTGATATCAGGCTGTTATCTTTGACCTGGACGGCGTTATCTGCTTTACGTACGAGTAACACTACCTAGCCTGGAAGTGGATGGCCGACAGCTTGGGGGTTTGTTTCGGCTGCGAGATCAACAACCGCATGGGCCTCAGGCTCGCAATCGGCTCCTCGAGCAAGAACACGCCCTTCATCCTCCGCCAGCTCGGCCTGCTGAAATTTAAAGCTTGGGCGGAGCCTCTCCCGGGGCTCTGCTTTTTTCGCGCCCGGCGGGCTGCGCCTGAGAATATTTTGAGAATCGCTTGCCTTGCGCGTAAAAATCTGCTATACTTTTCTCAACACATGAGACGGAGGCGCATCATGGCCCTGCACTACCTCGAAACGGGAAGCACCGAGCCGGAGTTCAACCTGGCCTTTGAAGAGTACGTGCTCGAGAACAAGAGGGATGGCGACTGGCTCATCCTATGGCAGAACGAGAGCTCGGTGATAATAGGCCTCAACCAGAACGTCTCCGAGGAGGTTGACGAGGCCTATGTCAGCTCGCACGGCATCCGCGTCGTCCGGCGCATGACCGGCGGCGGCGCGGTCTACCACGACCTTGGGAACCTCAACTACTCGTTCATCACCGAAGCCGGGAACACGGCGGAGCTGAGTATGCAGGCGCTGGCGAGGCCCGTCTGCTCCGCACTACGCTCGCTCGGGCTGAGGGCGGAGCTCTCCGGCAGGAACGACATCTGCATTGACGGTCGGAAGGTCTCCGGCACCGCCCAGAGGCTCAGTGGCGGCAGGGTGCTCCACCACGGCACGCTGCTGTTCGACACGGACGCGGACGCCCTCGCCTCGGCGCTCAGACCCAGGGCGGACAAGTTCGAATCCAAGGCCGCAAAATCCGTGCGCAGCCGGACGGGCAACATTCGGGACTTCCTCGGCGGGGACTTGGACGTACACGGTTTTCGGCGTGCCATACTCGCGCAGCTGGCGCAGGGCGGGCTCGTGTGCGAGAGCCTGGGGCAGGAGGAGCTGGCACGGGTCGAGGAGCTCGCGAACGCAAAATACCGCAGCTGGGACTGGAACCGGGGCCGCTCGCCGGATTTCTCCTTCCGCGCTCGCCGGCGCTTCCCCGCCGGAAGTATAGAGGCGCAGCTCCAGCTCGTTGCTGGCAAGATAGAGGCCGCGGCCTTCGTCGGGGACTTCCTCTCCCTGCGGGACTGCTCGGAGCTCTGTGAGGCCCTCAGGGGCTGCCGCTTTGAGCCGGCTGAGTTCGCGGAGAGGCTGAGGGCCTTTCCGCTATACGAGTTTTTCGGAGGCATAGGCGCGGAGGAGCTCATGCTCATCATATTTGGGGGGGTTGAAAATGAAGGATCTCAGAAGGCTTGAGGAGATCTGGGCTGCCTATGTATACGAGGGCAGGCTCGACAGCTCCGTGCAGCCCGCCGTGGCCGAGTGCTGGAGAAAATGCCGCGAGGCTGGGGTGGACCCCAACGGCGGAATCGGCCGCAGGGTGGACGACGCCGTGTTCCGCTCCATCAGGGAAGCCAACAGCACCCTCATGGAGATCGCCCTGCCGATCATGCAGAGCGTCTTTGACATCGTCCGGCGCACGGGCTTTCTCATGGTGCTCACCGACAGCGCGGGCTACGTGCTCGAGACCATGGGCGACGAGTCCATCATGGAGCGGACCGAGGATCTGCGCTTTGTCCCGGGGGCGCTCTGGTCTAACCTCAGCGTGGGCACGAACGCCATAAGCGTCGCCCTCGACTGCGACACGCCCATACAGATGGTCGGGCCGGAGCACTACTGCCGCACGCACCACAGTTGGACCTGCTCCGCGGCGCCCATACACGGCATCAACGGCGAGGTCATCGGCTGCTTCAATATGTCCGGCGACGCCTCCGGCGTCCACGACCACACCCTGGCCGTCGTGCTCGCCGCCGTCTACGGCATCGAGGGCAAGCTCTCGCTGCTGCACAACGCCGAGATCATGCGCGCCGCCCTCGAGGGCAGCGCCGACGGCATCGTCTTGCTCGGCCAGGACGACTACAGGGCCATCTGGATGAACAGCGCCGCCGGCAGGCTGCTTGGGCTCAGCCTCGAGGAGCTCAAGGGCCGCGACTTCCGCAGGCTCATGCCCGACATCGGCTGGGACGCCATGGACTGGCGCCGGGGCAGCCGCTGCTTCTCCGACGACACCAGGCTCATCAGCGGCGATGACCTGCTGCACTGTTCTGCCTCTGTCAGCCCCTCCATGGACTACGACGTGCGCACCCTCTGCGTCACGCTCAAAAAGCAAAAGCACCTCCTCGACTCCGTGAACAAGGTCAGCGGAAACCGGGCCATCTACACCTTCCAGGACATCTCCACCCGCGACCCGGCGATGAAAAAGACCATCGCCCTCGCGAGGCGCTACGCCCAATACGACGGCAACATACTCATCGAGGGCGAGTCCGGCACCGGCAAGGAGCTCTTCGCCCAGTCCATGCACAACGAGGGCAGCCGCTCTGAGGGCCCCTTTGTCGCCATCAACTGCGCCTCCATCCCCCGTGACCTGCTCGAGCGTGAGCTCTTCGGCTACGAGGCAGGCACCTTCCCCGGAGCCCATTCCGGCGAGGGCAACCCCGGCCGCTTCGAGCTCGCCAACCACGGAACCCTCTTCCTCGACGAGATCGGCGAGCTGCCCATCGAGTTCCAGTCCAAGCTCCTGCGCGCCGTTGAGACCCACAGGATAACCAGGGTCGGCGGCAGCCAGGAGATAGACCTCGACATCCGGATAATCGCCTCGACCAACCGCAAGCTGGAGCAGCTTGCCGTCGAGGGAGGCTTCCGCCAGGACCTCTACTTCCGCCTCAACGTGCTCAAGCTCGAGATACCGCCCCTCAGGGAGCGGCCCGGGGACATCGGCCTGTGCGCCGGGCACTTCCTGGAGCGCCTCAACAAGATGTCGCCCGAGCCGGAGCGCAGCATGGCGCCGGAGTTCCTCTCCGGGCTCATGGAATACGACTGGCCCGGCAACGTGCGTGAGCTGCAGAACACCATCGAGCGCGCCTACTACTCCACGACCGGCGCCCTGCTCGACGCGCAGAGCCTCAGGCTCTCCCTCTGCCCCAGCTCCAAGCCCCCCGCCGAGCCCGCCAGCGAGGCCGGCGAGCTGCTCTCCGCCCTCACCCTCTCCGGCGGCAGCGTTGAGGACGCCGCCAGGCGCCTCGGCATGAGCCGTGCGACCCTATACAGGAAAATCAAGCGCTGCGGCATTGATGTGAAAAGTATGAGGTAATTCTCAGCTGTTTGATACAAATTGATAATATTCTCAAGAATACGAGACGAACTCCCGGGGTTCGTCTCGTTTTTTATGTCATTATTCTCACAATTTATGAAAATGGACCTAAATCACGGCGTAGAGTTTGTCTCTGATGCTGAAATGCGGAAATTTCTCCTTCTGCTCTTGAGAATATTGAGACAGTAGTGTATACTCAAAGTGGATTTGGAAAGAAGTTATCACGGAGGTGAGAATTTGAAGAAATTCATCGTTGAATTCGGGATGGGGACGGACTTTCATGGCCAGGATGTCACCAAGGCTGCGAAGAAGGCGGTGAAGGATGCGGTGTCGCGCAGCTGCCTGTGCGGGCTCGATGAGGTGCTGGGTCTGACGGACTTCACGAGGCAGGTGCGGATACTGGCGACGGTGGCGGTCTCGCGGCCGGAGGAGGTGGACTGTGCCGAGGTGGCCTCGGCGCTGCCCGTCGGCACGGTCGAGGTGAGGCCGGTGAAGGGCGGTCTCACGGTCGATGGGCTGTGCATCGAGGCCTTCGGCGACAGGGACTGCAGCATCGAGGCGGCGCTGGCCGCCGTTGAAGTATTCATCACTGAATAAAGGAGGTCAAAAATGGCGATCAGCAAAGAGCAAATGAAGGATATGTATGTGAAGATGCGCCGCATACGGGACTTCGAGAGCACGGCTGCGCGGCTGTTTGCGGAGGGCAAAATACCCGGCTTCGTCCACCTGTACCTGGGCGAGGAGGCGATAGCGCCCGCCGTCTGCGAATGCCTGCGCGACGACGACTTCATCACCAGCACGCACAGGGGCCACGGCCACATCATTGCCAAGGGCGGCGACCTCAACCTCATGATGGCTGAGCTCTTCGGCAGGGAGACAGGCTACTGCAAGGGCAAGGGCGGCTCCATGCACATCGCGGACAGGGACAAGGGCATCCTCGGCGCCAACGGCATCGTCGGCGCGGGACACTGCATCTCCACGGGCGCGGGCCTCTCCGCCAAGATACGCGGCACGGATCAGGTCTGCGTCTGCTTCTTCGGTGACGGCTCCACGAACCAGGGCACCTTCCACGAGTCGCTCAACATGGCCTCCATCTGGAAGCTGCCCATCATCTTCGTATGCGAGAACAACCACTACGGCATTTCGATGAGCCAGGACAGGCACCAGGCCATAAAGGACGTAGCAGACCGCGGCGCGGCCTACAACATCCCCGGCATCGCGGTTGACGGCAACGACCCCCTGGCCGTCTACGAGGCGGCCGCCGAGGCCGTGGCAAGGGCGCGGGCCGGCAAGGGCCCGACGCTGCTCGAGTGCAAGACCTACCGCCAGCGCGGCCACTTCGAGGGCGACCCCGCGACCTACAAGCCCAAGGAGGAGCAGGCCTCCTGGATGGAAAAGGACCCCCTGCCGCGCTTTGCGGCCTTCCTCGTGGACAACGGCGTCTGCTCCGCCGACGAGGTGGCAGCGATAGACGCCCAGGTGGCCAAAGAAGTGGAGGACGCCATCGCTTTTGCCGATGCCCAGCCCATACCGAGCCTGGAGAGCGCGGTCGTGGACGTCTATTCCGACATAGTTGAGGAGGTGCGCGAGAGATGACGATGATGACTTACGGTGAGGCCATCCGGGAGGGCATGAGCATCCGGATGCGCGAGAACCCGAACGTGGTCCTGTTCGGCGAGGACGTCGGCGCCTTCGGCGGCTGCTTTGGCGTCTCTGCGGGTATGTTTGACGAATTCGGCCCGGAGCGGGTGCGGGACACGCCCATCTCCGAGGGCGCCATCATAGGCTGCGCGGTCGGCGCGGCGGCAACGGGCCTGCGGCCCATAGCCGAGCTCATGTTCTGCGACTTCCTCACGGTCGGTATGGACCAGCTCGTGAACCAGGCGGCGAAGATGCGCTATATGTTCGGCGGCAAGATCTCCATGCCCATGGTTGTGCGCTTGCCCGCGGGTGCGGGCACGGGCGCCGCAGCGCAGCACTCGCAGAGCCTCGAGGCCTGGCTGACCCACGTCCCCGGCCTCAAGGTCGTCTACCCCTCCTGCGCACAGGACGCCCTGGGCCTCATGCTCGCGGCCATAGACGACGAGGACCCCGTTATGTACTTCGAGCAGAAAACGCTCTTCGGTGTCAAGGGTGAGGTCACGAGCCTCGAGCCCATCCCCCTGGGCAAGGGCCGTGTGGCGAGGCCCGGCTCCGACCTCTCCATCATCACATATGGCAAGCAGGTATACGACGCGCTGGAGGCCGCCGACAAGCTCGCCGGCGAGGGCGTGGACGTCGAGGTCATCGACCTGCGCAGCCTATATCCGCTGGACAAGGAGCTTATCGGCGAGACCATCGCCAAGACGCACAAGGCCATCGTCATCACCGAGGAGGTCAAGCGCGGCGGCTACGGCGGCGAGATAAGCGCGATAATCGGCGAGGAGTTCTTCGACTACCTCGACGCGCCCGTAATCCGCATCGGAGCGCTGGACACACCGGTGCCCTTCGCCCCGAATCTTGAGCAGTACTACATACCCAACGCCCAGGACATCCTGGTCGCGGCGAAGAAGCTGTTCTAAAGCAGGCAAGGCGAGGCCCGCAGGCGCTCACTGGGTACCTGCGGGCCGTTTTTTGAGAGGTGCTGCGTATGAAAAGGACCATCGGCGTCATTGCCAACCCCGCGTCCGGCAAGGACATCCGCCGCCTCGTCTCCTATGCGACGACGATAGACAACAACGAAAAGGTGAACATCTGCAAACGGATAGTGCTCGCGGCCCAGGGCCTGGGCATAGAGCGTGTACTGTTCATGCCCGAGACCTTCATGATAGGCTGGGCGGTGCGCGAGGGGCTCGAGAGCGACGGCGTGCTCAGGGCCGAGGTCGGGCTGCTGGACTTTGAGATCGAGGCGACCCAGGAGGACACGACTCGGGCGGCGCGTATGTTTGAGCAGATGGGGGTCGGCTGCGTGGTAGTCCTCGGCGGCGACGGCACGAGCCGCGCCGCGGCCAAGGGCATAGACAGCGTGCCGCTGTTGTCTGTATCCACCGGTACGAACAACGTTTACCCGACGCTCATGGAGGGCACGGTGGCCGGCATGGCCGCAGCCTCGGCTGCGCTCATGCCAGAGCCCTATGCCTGCTGCATACGCGACAAGCGCATAGAGGTCAGGGTGAACGGCCGGCTGCGCGACATCGCGCTCATAGACGCCGTCGTCTCCGACGACTTTTTCGCGGGCGCGAGGGCCATCTGGGACGCGGAGCGGATGCGGCTGATAGTGGCCTCGCGCTGCCACCCGGCGACGATAGGTTTTTCCGCTGTGGCAGGTGTCTGCGGACAGGTAGAGGACACGGAGGACAGAGCCCTGGCTGTCGAGCTCGGAGGCGGGGGCGCGGGCAGCGTGGTGGCGCCCATAGCCGCGGGCGTGCTCACCGAGGTGCGCATCTCCGGCGTCCACGAGCTGAGGCTCGGCCAGGAGTTTGGCTTCACCGCCGCGCAGCGGCACATGATCGCCCTGGACGGCGAGCGCGAGCTGCGCGTTGACCCCGGCAACGAGGTCAGCTTCAGCGTACACAGGAACGGCCCCTGGCGGGTGCTGCCCAGAGCCGCGCTCGGCGAGGCCGTAAGGCTCGGTATGTTCCGGCAGAAGAAGGAGGGATCTTAAATGGCAAAACTCGTAGTGATGCCGAAGCTCGGCCTCACGATGACGGAGGGCGCGGTCAGCCGCTGGCTCAAGGCCGAGGGCGAGGCCGTCAGGGAAGGCGAGCCGCTCTTCGAGGTCGAGACCGACAAGCTCACGAACACCATAGAGGCCACGGCCTCGGGCACACTTTTGAAGATACTGGCGAAGGAGGGAGAGACCCTACCCTGCCTGGCCGGCGTGGCCGTCATAGGTGAGGCGGGCGAGGACATTTCCCCGCTCCTGCCCGGCGCGCCTGAGGCCGGGCCGGCGCCCGGTCCTGAGGCGGCCGCGCCCAAGCCCGCCCCGGCGCCGAAGCCGCCCGCCGGCAGGGTCGTGGCCTCGCCTGCGGCCAAGAAGCTCGCAAGGGAGCTCGGCGTGGAGCTGGCCGAGGTGCCCGGCACCGGCCCCGGCGGCAGGATAACGGAGGAGGACGTCAAAAAGTTCAAGGCTGCGCCGCCCCCGCCGCCCGCAGAGCCCGGCCCCAAGGCCAGCCCGCTCGCCGCCAAGGCCGCGGCCGAGCTCGGCCTCGAGCTGAAGGACGTCCCACACAAGGGCGGGCGCATCCTCGCCGCCGACATCCTCGCCGCCGCATCCAGGGGCGCTGCGCCGGAAGCCCAGCCGCGTGAGGAGACCAAGCCCATGACCGGTATGCGCCGCGCCATAGCCAGGAATATGCACAACAGCCACATGACCAGCCCCACCGTCAGCTTCAACCTCGGCTGCGACGTCTCCGAGCTTGCTAAGTTCCGGCAGAGGCTCAAGGCTGAGGACATAAAGGTCAGCTACACCGACATCCTCGTGAAGCTGACGGCTCTGGCCCTGCGCGAGTTCCCGCTGCTCAACTGCTCTGTGGACGGGGACAATATCATCTACAAGAACTACGTGAACATCGGCGTCGCCGTGGCGCTGGATAACGGCCTTGTCGTGCCGAACGTGCCGGACGCCGACATGAAGAGCCTGCGTGAGATCTCCGCCGAAGTGAAGGAGCTGGCCAATCTCGCACGCACGGGCGGCCTGCCCATGGACAGGCTCAAGGGCGGCACCTTCACGATAACCAACCTGGGTATGTACGGCATAGAGAGCTTCACGCCGATAATTAACCAGCCCGAGGTGGCCATTCTGGGTGTCAACACGATAGAGGACAAGGTGGTGGTCGTGGACGGCGAGATTTGCGTGCGGCCCATACTCAACCTCTCACTGACGGCGGACCACAGGGTCGTGGACGGTTCGGTGGCGGCGCAGTTCCTGCAGAGGCTCAAGAAGCTCATAGAGTGCCCGGCGCTGGCGCTGGCATAGGAGGCGCGTATGGCAAAGGAGATTGTAATGCCGAAGCTCGGCCTGACCATGACCGAGGGCACGATAGAAAGCTGGTACAAGAAGGAGGGCGAGGCGGTGCAGGAGGGCGAGAAGCTCTTCTCCGTCTCGACGGACAAGCTGACGAACGACGTGGAGGCCACTGCCTCCGGCGTGCTGCTGAGGGTACTTGTCGCCGCGGGCGGGACGGTGCCCTGCCTGACGCCTGTGGCCGTCATAGGCGCACGGGGCGAGAGCGTCACTCCCGTCCCGGCGGCTGCCGGGCACCCCGCCGAGGCGGAACCCGGGTCCTCGGAGGGCTGCGGCGTGCTCGTTATAGGCGGCGGCCCCGGCGGCTATGTTGCGGCGATAAGGGCCGCGCAGCTCGGCGCTAAGGTCACGCTCGCAGAGCGCGCTCAGATAGGCGGCACCTGCCTGAACCGCGGCTGCATGCCCACAAAGGCCCTGCTGCACAGCTCCGAGGTCTACGAGCTCGCGACGAAGTCCGAGAGCATAGGCATAATTGGCCGCGACGTGGCCGTGGACTGGGCACGCGTGCAGCAAAACCGTCAGAGCGTCTCAGACAAGCTGACCGGCGGCGTCCGGGCCCTCATGCGCGCGAACAAGGTCACGGTGCTCGAGGGCGAGGCCAGCTTCACCGGACCGATGACTGTCCGCGTGGGCGACAAGACCCTGAGCCCCGAGAAGATAATCATCGCCGCGGGCTCAAAGCCCATCATGCCCGGCATCCCCGGACTGCGCGAGTGCCCGGCCTGCATAGACTCCACGGCCTGCCTGACGCTCGACCACATCCCCGAGAGCCTCGTCGTCATCGGCGGCGGCGTCATCGGCATGGAGCTTGGCAGCGTCTACCGCCGCTTCGGCGCAAAGGTCACGGTGCTGGAGCTTCAGCCGCGCATACTCCCGCAGATGGACGGCGAATTGGCCGAGCTCGCAAAGGCGCAGCTCATCTCCGAGGGCATGGACGTGCGCACCGGCGCGCGGGTCACGAGCGTGGACACCACGGCAAAGGGCGCGGCGGTGCACGCGGAGATAGACGGCCGCGACAACGTGTTCGAGGCCGAGAAGGTCCTCGTCTGCGTCGGCAGGAGCCCGAACCTCGAGCCGCTGTGCCTCGAGAAGGCCGGGATAGCCGTGGAGGACGGCTTCATAAAGGTGGACGCGCACCTCGAGACCAGCGTCAAGGGCGTTTACGCCGTCGGCGACTGCTCCGGCAGGCTCATGCTGGCCCACGCGGCCATGGCGATGGGCGAGGCCGCGGCGGAGAACGCCATGGGCGGCGACGCGGGCTTTGACGCGGACATGAGCCCCGCCTGCGCCTACGTCGGCCCCGAGATAGCGGGCGTCGGCTACACCGAGGAGCGCGCCAAGGAGCTGGGCATAGAGTACATCGTCGGCCGCTTCCCGACCAGCGCCAACGGCCGAAGTCTGGTCGCCGGCTGCACGGGCGGCATGATAAAGGTCCTGGCCGGGCCTAAGTTCGGCGAGATACTGGGCGTGCATATCCTCGCGCCGAGCGCGACGGAGCTCATCGAGGAGGCCGCGCTGGCGATAAGGCTCGAGGCCACGCTCGACGAGCTGACGGACACCATCCACTGCCACCCGACGGTGGCCGAGGCCCTGCGCGAGGCCGCGCTCGCCGCGCGCAAGCGGGCGATACATATCCCGAACAAAAAGTGAAAGGAGGCACAGAGATGCTGAACGCGGCGTTCATATTCATAGCTCCGGGCGCAGACCCGGCAAAGGACCGCGGGCTTGTCGAGACCCCGTCGGTGCGGCTGACGAGCATAGGCGTATCGACCTACGAGCAGGGCGCCGCCGCGGCGGCCGAGATGGCGGAAGCTGGCTGCGGCGCGATAGAACTCTGCGGCGGCTTTGGCATAAGGGGTGCCTGGCTGGTGGAGCAGGCGGTAAACGGCAAAGCCCGCGTCGGCGCCGTCCGCTTTGACCTCCACCCCGGCCTCGACAACAAAAGCGGCGACGAGCTGTTCTAACCCCGCCGCCGGAAAACAAAAAAGCCTTGAAACGGAAGTGAACCGCCCCAGATTGTGCGGACAGTACAAAAAGCCTCAATGTAGGGAAATATGAAGTTTTAAGCGGAGTGGCGCAGCGTGAGCGGCGCCACTCCAGTTTTTAGCTGGATGTGCTCGTGGTTGTAAAAATCGATGTAGCGGTCAATCATCTCAGCGCATGGCCAGGCGGATGGTGTCCAGCACCAGATTTACCGTCTGCTGTGTTCCGGTCTTGTAGGCAACGATGCTGTTGTCGTAGAGATCGACAGGTACAGTACACCCCGCTTGGTGTGGATGTAGGAGATGCCTGTTACCCATTTGCTGTTGGGCTTGTTCGCATGGAACTCGAAATCGTCTACCTCATGCAGAAACTCACAAGCAAAAAATCCAGTAAAATCAATGCTTCCGGGGTTCATCGGAGGAGCGGAGGGAACCGCTTCTCTCCTGAATGTCTCTCCTAAAATCGAGGGACGAGAATCAAAGTTAATATACGGAGCGGTATCGAAGTGGTTATAACGGCCCTGACTCGAAATCAGGTGTGCCCCTCAAAGGCACCGTGGGTTCGAATCCCACCCG
>OJRC01001062.1_pt1 | contig 11855 bp, 11 predicted proteins | sample 1599081 | NCBI WGS metagenome assembly OJRC01 (sample SAMN03922519, study PRJEB24848) | human gut metagenome | isolation source: stool sample | host: Homo sapiens | place: Germany | collected 2010-02 | reverse complement strand
CATAGTGCAGGATCTGTATGGCGTCGCCCGCTCGTGCGAGCACCGACAGGGCGTCGCCGTAGAATATGGATTCGATCTCCGTGATGCCCTCGGGAAGGTCTAGCGGCTCATAGGCCCCATCCGCCCACAGTCCAAGCATCGGAACCCCATCAGAGCCCGCCCCGGCGAGGTACACGCCGCCGTCAGACGGGCAGGCGGATGCGAGAGTGTCGAGCCCGCCGGGCAGCTCCGTCTGCGTCACGGCGAGGCTGTACTCGCCCTGGGCGGCGGTTTGGTCAGGCTCAAGCTCGGCAGACGGTGCTGCGACCTCAGGCAGGTCAAGTGCCGGGTCGTTAGTTCCCTGTGTGCCACAGGCCGAGAGTACGCATAGAAGAACTGAAAAAAGCAGAGCGAATGAACTTTTCATACAACATTTCCTTCTCATAGCAGAGTACTGTTAGATAAGCAAAATTATAAATTTGAGAAACCATCCAGCATTTTAGATATTTAGTTCCCCTTCTCAGCAAAATATATGCCCAGTCTGGAGACGATTTCGTCAGCCGTTTTGGAGGCATCGGATGCCCCGGCGAAATACGCGGGCACAGCATCGTCAACGATGCCCATGAGCGCAGTGTCCGGGCAGCACAGGCCGTTCAGGCCGTCCAGGACCTCAGCCGCTCGTTCGTAGTGTTTCGCGTACGTCCATGGATACTGGCCTTCCCCGGCCGCGTCTATTCTCTGCTGCTCATATTCGGCCAGCCGCTCATATTCGGCGGAAAGTATGGGGAAGGCGTTCAGTTCGAGATTCTTGTAGAGCGTGTTCTCCTCGAGCATCAGGCTCTTTATGAAGCCGAAGGCGGCATCAACGTTTTTGGACGAGGCGGGTATTGCCAGATATACCACCGGCACAAGCGTCCCGCTGCCCTCGCGGAAGGGCAGGCCGCACACCTGCAAATCTTCCAGAGAACAGCCGAAGTCTTCGGCCGCTCCGAACAGACCTCCTGCGCCGCCGATGGTCTGAAAGCTGTATATCTGCGTGCCTGATGCCATATTTGCCGTCTCGGAGCTGTGGTCCTCCTCATCGGGCAGTGCCTGGGCATATTCCAATATGGCCTGTATGTCCGCGGCGTCATAGTCCTCCGCTCCGCCGCAGCCGAAGGCCATAGTGAGGAACATTCCCCTCGACATAGTGCCGCCGAGCGCCTCGTCCGCATTTCCCATGCGTTCGAGCGCGTCAAAGACGGAGGTAAAGGGGGTGGCCTCGGCATCCCGCGACACCAACGTGGACACATAGTAGACGGGAGCTATCGCCGGCAGCCTGCCGTCATCCGCGAGCATGGCGTTAAGCGCCCCATCGATGAGGCTGTCCGGCCCAAGCTCCGGGTCGGCTTCGATGAGCGGTAACAGGTCGACCATGGCGTCCGGGTTCAGTATGGTGGATGAAAAGCTGTTGACGTCTATTATATCCGGTCCATTCCCGGCTATCAGCTCGGTGTTCAGCACGGTAAGGGGATCCGAATAACCGCTGTAGTCTTTGACTGCGAGCTCGTATTCTCCGCCCGAGGCGTTGAACTCCAAAATGGAGCTTGAAATAAAAGAAGACTGCCCGTTGACCGCCAGCACAAGCTGCGTTTTCGGCCGGGCGTTCTCGTCGTAGCGCAGCAGGGCCGCCGCCTCGCGCCCGACGGCCACATAGTCTCCCTCGCCGTCCGGCCAGACGGTGACCTGCCTGCCGCTCAGGCCGCAGGAGACGAAACCAAATAAGCGCGTGAGCTGCCCGGATGCTATGTCGTACTCAAAGACGGAGGTGCCGTCGCTTATGCAAAGAAGCCCGTCTGCGGCGGATAGCAGGCTCCCGCCGTCGAAGCGGGCAACTTCTTCCCCGCTCTCAAGGCGGAATACGGAGAGCGCGCCGCCGCCTGTCGTTTCCGCGCTGCCTGCATATACCGTTTCTCCGTCCGAGGCAAGGTCTATTGGGCCGCTTACGGAGATATCCCGCTGCTTTTCGCCGCTTGAGGCGGAATAGACGGCGATGCGATGCGAGTTGAGGTAGTCTGTCAGGGCGATATAGACCATGTCCCCGGCGGCGCACATGCCGACAGTGACCTCCTTTTGGCCGATATCCGGCGAGCATGTCGGGCTGTACTCCGCTCCTGAGAGCCGCCCCAGCTCATAGACGGGCGCGCTGTCGGCATCCGTGGGCAGACGGTGGAGCACCCAAGCCGTCCCGCCGTCCCCCGCGCACATTTTTACAACAGATGAAATGCTGGGTATGGTCTCTACCGAGCCGTCAAAACCCAGCAGCATCAGCTTGCTGCCAAAAACGTACAGCCCGTCCTCCGCCGGAGCCGCGGAGAAGATGGTCCCGATCTCAGCCTCTGAGGCAAGCGTCTGCGGCACATAGCTCCCGCCGCCCTGCTCCTGCGCCGGGCCCGCCTCGACGAGCGAAACACTCCCGCCGTCCCTGCCGCAGCCGGAGAGCACCAGGCAGGCCGCCGCCAGCAGGGCGATGGACGCCTGTTTTATTCTTTTGTATCCCAGCATACTTGCCCCTTTCTCAGTTTTGCGCCGAATTTCACAAATGCTCGCTGACATATATCTGCACCCGAGAGCTAATGATATTGACGGCCTCATCCACGCTTTTGTCTCCACAGAAATATGCCTGAGCTTCGGGCCAGACAATGTCGAACAGCTCCTGATTGAATTCGCAGACACTTGTCACAGAGTACAAAAGCTCACGAAAAAGCTTCGCGCATTTTTCATTGTCTGATTTTACGGATACTTCATTTCCGTGGATGTCAAGCAGATACAGCTCCCCTCCGGACGATATCCACTCATCCATATCATCCATTACTTGCTCCAGCCCATACTCTGTCGTCGGCAGCATCATGTCAGCGTACATATCCTGATACCGGTCAGATAGCAACATGCTCATAAACTCCCATACGCCATCCTTGTTCTCGCCGGCAGATGACATACCCAGCATGATATACGGACACATGACAGCACCGGAGTTTTCGGCGGACGGTATGCCGCAGAGGGCCAGGTCGCCACCGAAATAGTAGTCAAATGCCAGGATATCCATGATTGAGGATATATGCTGCACGGAAAGCAGCTGGTCCCTCGAGGCTATCATCTGCAAATCCGTTGACAGGTCGTACTCATCAGGCAGGCTGGCCACAAATTCAAGCATATCCTTAAAGCTGGAATCAAAATTGCACGTGCCGGTTTTCCAGTCTATGTATTTGGAATTTCCTACGGAGAGCATGGTTTCCAGAAACGACTTTTTGGACATCGTCGCGCCGAAGGGGTTGGCTCCACTGCCCATCGTCTTCTGAAGCGCCAATATGTCATGGAACTCCAGTTCCCCCATGCCGTCTACGTCCGAGCCGTATGCCTCAATGGTCATTATCGTACAGCATGGTACAATGGCGCAGAGCTTTCCGCCGCTTTTCAGGGCGTTCAAGAGGTTCTCTGCCATGGCCGGGCTTCCCTCACGGTCAAAGTACGCGCTGAGGTCCTCCAGCAGGCCCATATTCTCATACTGTCCCAGCGGCAAACTGGTCAAGTCGATGATATCCGGCGCATTGCCGGAGATTATGTCCAGATTCAGCCTTAAAACTCCGGCCTCTGGCGCGTCGTCGGTGTTGTACTGCGAGTAGTCGATTATCTCAACGGCGTACTTCCCGTTAGAGGCGTTGAAGTCGATCACAGCGTCCCGGATAAAGCGGGGCTCCATGCTCGCCAGCGTCAGCGTTATCAGCTCGTCTGTGTGCGCGGCAGGCTCCAGGATGCACAATTCCCGGGCGTCGTAGTACAAAAACGCCCCGTCTGCAAGCGCAGTTACGCCCTTGTAATTCCCGGAGACACCGGCCGAGACCCAATTCAGCACGAGGCCGGTCTCGCCTGTTTCCGGGTCAAAGCTGTAAAGGTCGCTGCCGCTGTTTATGTAGAGGCCTGTGCCGCCTATCAAGTCGTAGACGTTGACATCCGCTGCCAGGTCAGCGGAGATGGAACAGTCTTCGGGCGAAACGAGGCTTATCTTCACGCCGCTTATGTCGGAATGCAGCAGATATATGCTGCCGCCGGCAATGGTCATGCCGCGAAATCCGTTCAGGCTGCCAGACGAACCGAGAAAGTCTCCGTCAACGGAAAAACAGAAGGCGCCATCGCTGCTGCACAGGTAAACTGCCTCATTGTAAACGTCAATTTCCCACGGCTCATCGACGACGCTTGAGCTGAAAAGAGGCCCGGAAAAGCCGTTTTCGTCCACTCTCTCGACGCACCAGCCAGCAGAGCGCTCCGATGTTTTATTCCCGTCTTCATCATATGTACGTTCATACAGGTATTCGAGCAGCCATATAGTGCCACTGTCGTCCACCGCCGAATCCATAATGCTGTGGTAATAGCCGTCATCCCAGGCACAGCGTTTCTGATCAATTATATTGCCGTCATAGTCCAGAGCATAGATGTAATAGTTGTTCGGGGCCTCTGTGACCTCCGTGCCGAAGAGGTAGATGTTTGACTTCGCCGCCTCGGCGTTTGAGATGATGAAGTTCTCCTTCGGCAGAGCTATCGCGGTCTTGACGTATCTGTAGGACGCGGAATCGGCAGCTTCAGCCGCACTGTCTGTTTTGCCAGGCAGCGTACCGGCACTTCCGCACGATGAGAGGCATAGTATCGCAGCACAAAGCAGAGATAACCATGTTATGCGCTTAATATACATGGCATCAAAAAACCTTTCTATAATTATTAATCTGGGCATATTTACCAGTGTAGCAGGCAATTATATGCCTGCTACACTGGTAACAATAATTTATATTATATATAATTAGGCACAAAAGGAAGAAGATAGCTTATTGTAGTTTGATATTTAATGTATGCCATATGTTTCCATGTGTTAGTGCCTACAACTCCATCTGAAGTCAATCCGTCACCAGAGTATTTAAACTGATACGCACGGATTTGTGTATCTGTATTTTGGCCCCATACTCCGTCAACGCTGGATATGTCTGTAAACTCTCCATCAGCAAATAGATAGGCTTGAACCATATATACTTGTTTTCCGGTGGACTTATAGTTGGCACCTACCCAATACGATTGATTGGAATAATAGCTGTAATACCAATTTTCTGTAGAGTCACTTGCTCCCGCAGGTTTGCCACGGGTCCCGTGCATTCCAACAGAATACTCTGTGCAAACCGCAAAGGCATTAATCGACAATACTGCAATCGTCATTGCAACAATAAGAAGCATAGATATTAACCTTTTTTTCATTGCATTCACCTTCCTATCCTTAATACTTTACTTTTTTCAAATGTCTTAAAGAAGTGCAATCATACGCATCATCCTCTCAATACCAAAAGTAAAATATAATTAACAATACCTGCCGAATTTCGCAAAGCCACTGCTCTGAAGTTAATATTTTGCTTCACTCGCCATTTTCAAGCATACTATACACTCTTGTCATCCTCATATGTAATAATAACTGTATAATCGGCAAATTAGGCTGTAAAATCTATAATGGTGCTGACAATAGTTGACTCCCCTTAACCTGAACAGGTTAAGGGGAGTCATTCTTCTCCAAGCAACCATGACGTTGCTACTCCGAGCACTTTTGCAAAAATAACTACTTCGTAATCCGTGACGAATCTGGTCCCAATCTCTACCCTACTTATTGAGTCCCGTTCCAAAGTAACTCCTTCAATTTGCATTCGTGCAGCCAGTTCTTGCTGTGTCATTCTTTGTCGTGTTCGTGCTTCGTGTATCCTATCTCCGCAAATGTTTTTCTTGCCCTTATAGTCATATATTTTCAACATCCAGCCTCCCTACAAGCTAATGTTCAGCAATTTTCTTGACATTAACATATAGTTGCACGATAATTGTGTTAATAATCAGAATCTTTGCATGAACTATGCCAGATGTCGAAAGTCCATTATAAAGTCTGAGATTTGACAAAACTGGAGAGATAATATATGGTAAAGAAAAAACGACCTGGAGCGTGTTTTCCCATGAGGTTGATGATCTGCGATGACAACGCCGCGTTTGCCAGAGAGCTTCGGCGCAGGATCGAGGACATCTGCGCATATGAGGACTGGCCTCTTGACTGCCTTATATTTGATAAGCCGCAGGATGTCCTGAATGCCGACCTCTCCGGTGTAAAGGCAGCCTTTCTTGACATTGAGATGCCCGGCGGCAACGGCATAGAACTGGCAAGACTGCTGCGGATAAAGTATCCTGAAATGATACTTGTCTTTGTCACCGCCTATATCGAATATGCTCCCTCGGGCTACAAAGTCGACGCCTTTCGCTATCTGCTCAAATCCAGGGTCGACGAAGAACTCAGAGAGATCCTTGAAGGCATACGGGAGAGGCTTTACAGCAGCAGCGACGTCGTCAGCCTCAGGACACATGACGGTGACTGTGTGCTTCCCCTGAAAGACGTTTTGTATTTTGAGGGAACCGCGCAGCGCATGGTGCTCGCATATGTGATGGGCCATGAGGGGCCGGTGACTTGTCAGGGCAAATTATCCGCTCTTGAGGAGTCGCTCTCAGGCAAGGGCTTTCTCAGGATACAGAAGAGCTTTCTTGTAAACATGGCCCATCTGCGCCGTATCAGCGGCTATCGGGCCTTCATATCGAACGGAAAAGAGCTAAAGGTCTCAGAGCTGAATTACTCCAAAATACGCGAGCAGTACCTGCTCTGGAAAGGGAGCGGGCTATGAGCGCAGGATTGTCAGTATTTCTCAACATCCTCGTCATTGCCCTCGAGCAGCTCATGGTCTACATCCTGTCCGAAGGGATGTTCAGGCGCAGGTTCAGCGCCCCTCTCACGCTCTGCCTGTTTATAGTCTCCGCGCCGCCTATTTGGTATGTGTACAGTCTTCTGGCTGAGCATATGTATCTGCGCGTTGTGCTAGGATGTGCTCTCATGTCTGCAATGGTGCTGCTTGGCTTCCGTACTAACGCGGTCAAGGCGGTCTTCACGGGAGCATTTATAGGCGCCTTTTTGCAGCTTGCTGACACTGCTTTAATCGCAGCAGTTTGCGAATGGCTTGGAATTAGCGTGCAGTACTTTTTGTTCGGGCCATTTGAATACTACGCGCTGTGTTTTTTCATTAAAACCGTCGAGCTGTTCTTCATCATTGCACTGCAATTCATTCTCAGGCACCGCTTTCCCGGGCGAGCTGCTTCCGTCTCCGACTGGATACGGGCTCTGGCCTTTCCGGCCTCGTCATTTGTCATATCAACACTTCTGCTGCGCTCCGTCATAGCGGCGCCGGAGGCCACGAAGGAACTGCTCGTGTGCGTCATAATAGTGCTGCTCACAGACGTCATGTCCTTCTTCGTCCTGAATTACATGGAGAGGCAGAGCGAAGCCGTCCGCGACAACGCGATACTCAGGCACAATATAAAGCTGGAGCTTGACAACATAACGGCCTGGAGGGAGGCGTATTCCGGGCAGCGCAAGCTGACGCACGACTACCAGAATCAGCTGCTGGTCATACGCGGCATGGTGGAGCAGGATGCTGACAAGTCCGACCTGCTCACCTATCTGGACGGGCTCCAGGCTCAGCTCACACCCGCCGAGACACTTGTAAATACCCACCGCCCGGCTGCGGATATCATCATCAACCAGAAGCTGTCCATAGCAAAAAGCAAGGACATCAGCTTCAGATATCAGCTAGACGACCTGTCAACAGTATCCCTGCCGGATGATGAACTCGTCACAGTGCTGGCAAACCTCATAGACAACGCCATTGAAGCTTGTGAGGAGATATCCAAACCCGAAAAGAGGCATATACTTCTCAAGTTCAAGGTCAAGGATGAGGCCGCATTTCTCTACATTGAGAACTCGACAGCCGAACCTGTGAGAGTTCGAAATAACGTGGTTCAGACCGCAAAAGACAACGCCGCAGGTCATGGTTTCGGCCTCCAAAATGTGGCCGCAGTATTGGCAAGACATGGAGGGATCTATGCGATAAGCTACGATGCCGCAAAGAAGCTTTTCATTTTCTCGGCACAGATATGATGTTGAATTAACCGCCGGCTCATGTATTCATGGGCCGGCGGTTTGCTTGTTTGACTGCTAATTTTACCTGTTTTACTGCGATATTTACAGTATTTTATCTGAAAATGTATAATATTATTGGTGATGCCAATGCTGCACAAAAGAGCTGTTGCCATAGCAAACTCCTGCGTGAGCAGAGGATGGGTAAAAGATTCAGAGCTCGACTGGTGCGTCTATGCGGCAGAAAAGTGGATATTGTTCTCTGCTTTTCTATTGCTTCTTTTGCTCTGGATGTGTGTCTCGGGAAAGCACATTGAAACGCTGAGTTTTGCCTGTACATTTTATGTTCTCCGCAGCAGAATGGGCGGGTACCACGCAAAGCTGCCATGGTTATGTATTACAGCGAGCATCGTTATAGTAATTACGATAACAATGCTTATTGGCCCGCTTTTGAGCCGCATTCCATTGTTGCCCTCTTTGATAGGAAGCTTTTTAATCTATATCGTCGCTTACTTTACGAAACCCATATACCCTCCGCAAGCGAATTTTACTAGAGAAGCGATTGTAGAAAACAACAAGAAGAAAAACCATTTACTTATTATTGTCTTTTTGCTTCAGACATCTGCTTCATTGGCAAGTTTATTTAATATAGGCACTTATCTCTTCTGTGGTGTCCTATTAACGCAAATCTTAGTGTCAACAGAAAAAGCAAGGCAAAAAGGGAGGAAAGAACAATGAAATTTATTGAAAAAACGGCAAAAACCTTTGTCTCAAATGCGGTTAAACGTGAAGTTGACGGATGGCCTCCTTTGTGTTTAGGTATGCTATATCAGCCAAAACGTCCGGCTCCTGCCAAAGCTGCGCAGGAAGAAAAGGCTGACAAATGAAAAGTCCGGCATAGGAATGTCTTAAACTTTCACTATCAACAACTACATTTTCTAAACCTTGGTTGAGAGCGGGCGCTTTGTACGCTCTGACTTCTGGCAGTGCTACATATCCAAATACCCCTGACCTCCTATTTTGATCCCATCCAAATCAAAGCAGGAGGTCATTTTAATGTCATACAACTACGCCAGAGAGAAGCGAAGGTTTGACGCCGAGTGGAAGCGCAAGGAACGTTGGTACAGGAAAGAAGGCATGAGCGAGGATGACATCGAGGAGATGCGCCGCTTCGACCTCGAACAATTCAACCGCAATAGAGCGTACGAGAGCCGCAGGCGTCCGTTGGAGATGGCCTGCGGCTCTTGCTATAACCTGATGCCTGAGTGCAATCCCGGCCGCGGTGGCTGGATAGAGGAACTGAGTGATTCACGGCTCTCTGCAAAACTGCGCGAGCTGCCTGAGGCCAACTTGGAGCTTCTTACACTGCTCTGCGTTGACGGCCTCTCACAAGCGCAGACGGCCCGCGTGCTCGGGTGCACGCAGCAGGCGGTGTCGAAGAGACTGCGCAAAATCAAAAAACATTTGGCCTGAGGTTGTAAAAATCGCATTCTCGCTGCCTATATAGCGAAGGGACATTTTTGAGAGTTCCCCACAACTGAATATACGGTACAGCGAGCACAGAACCTGCGTGACCGGAGACGGTCAGCGACGCGGGGCGCGGCGCGATGAAGGCGTGAGCCTGAGCGATAAACGCGGCCTCAAAAACGGCTTTGGCAAGCCGCTTTGCAACGAAAGCGCGGGGGATAAAGGTACTTGCTCACGCGCTCCCGAGGACTTGGGGGCAGCCCTGTGGCACACGGTTAGTCCGATGCCGTGGAGCTATGACAGCCTCGCCAGAGGCGGCTCGCTGTATCCCCTTACCGCCGGGGCGCGTGGCAAATACGGCGGGAAACTCAAAAGCCCTCCTTGGGCAAAGTATGTCATCCAGGGAGGGCAAAATGGAGGTGGCTTCTTGCAGCCAGTAATAAGCGTAAGAGATGCCTATCGCACGATGTTTCGACAATACCCCGACGTGGTAAGCGTAGAGCAGATGAGCGAAATGCTCGGGGTAAGCTCCAAAACTGGATACAGGCTCCTTCGGGAAAACTCCATCGCACATTTTCGTGTTGGCCGGAGCTACAGGATACCGAAACTCCACATCCTGAGTTATCTGCAGGTGATATCCGGCTCCTGAGCGGCAAGATTGCAGAATGCTGCCTCGCCTGTTACACTGTGCTTGTCAATGGCGGGTGCAGGCTGCTATCGAAAGGAGGAACGTTGTGGTAGCAGGTCACCTGCGGGAACAAAATGGCTATTATCAGATCATACTGAGCTATAAGGACTACACTGGCAAGCGACGGACTAAATCCATCAGCACCGGCCTGCCGATCAAGGGGAATAAGCGGCGGGCCGAGGCGATACTGATCGAGGCTCGCAAGACATTTGAGCCTCTGGATTCAACAGACGCCGGCAAGAAAAGCCCGTTGTTCACAGATTTCATGCGCGACTGGCTCAGGATGATGAAAAACAGCGTGGAGATAACGACGTATGGAGGGTATTCGAGGATAGTTGAAAACAAGATAATTCCGTATTTCTCAGCGAAGGGAATGCTGCTTTCAGAACTCGGTCCAAAGGATATCCAGGATTACTACTCCTACTGCCTCAATACGGAAGGGCTTTCACCCAACACTGTAATACACATACACGCTAACATCCGCAAAGCACTTCAGTATGCACTCAAAACAGGGCTTATTAACTTCAATCCAGCAGACAGAGTTGAGCGCCCGAAGAAGAATGACTATACCGCCGATATCTATGACCGGTACGAGCTGGCCAAGCTCTTCGAAGCGGCCAAGGGGACAAAGCTCGAACTGGCAGTCATCCTCGGCGCATTCTACGGATTGAGGCGCAGCGAGATCGTGGGCTTAAGGTGGGACGCAATAGACTTCGAGCGAAATCTGCTGACCATAAAGTACACAGTTACCGAGGCAGTTGTAGACGGGAAATATGAAGTCGTGGAAAAGGCGAGGACAAAGACAAAATCCAGCAGAAGGACGCTCCCACTGGTCTTGCCGTTTGCATCCCTGCTGCAGGAGATGCGAAAAGAGCAGGAGAAAAACCGGGGTGCCTGCGGCAAAGCATACTGCACCAAGTATCTCGACTTCGTGTATGTCAACGAGCTTGGAGAACGCATAAAGCCCGGCTACATCTCATCCAGATTTCCTGTTTTGCTCGAAGAAAACGGTTTGAGGAGGATACGTTTCCACGACCTCAGGCACAGCTGCGCTAGCCTGCTGTACGCCAACGGAGTAAGCCTCAAGGATATTCAGGAGTGGCTTGGGCACAGCAACATTTCCACCACCGCAAATATCTATACGCACCTTGACTTCAATTCAAAGCTTGCGTCTGCTCAGGCCATCATTGACGTTTTCCCGAAATGAGGCCACGACGTAAAAACCGCCCCGCGCTGAATGCGCGGAGCGGCTGGTGCCGGTGACGGGGCTCGAACCCGTACATCCTCACGGATATGGGATTTTAAATCCCAGGTGTCTGCCAATTCCACCACACCGGCAAATATGTTGAATCCCACGCGCCCATTATAGCACGGCGTGCGGTTTTTGAAAACAGTTGCTGCTCAGGAGGGATGTCAGGAGGGATGCTCCAAAATGCAGCTCGGATGGAAGCGCGAAAAGCCTTGATATTTCAAGCAAAACCGGCGGTTGGGCTCTGGACGTCACATGGGATTTTAAGTCCCAGGTGTCTGCCAGTTCCACCACACCGGCGTTCTTTTAATTTAACACTTTTCCCTTTGCTGTGTCAATATTGCACTTTTTTATTAAACTTTATTATTGACATTCTCGCGTTCTGGTGCTATCATAATCAAGCATTCCAAATGCGCGAGTGGTGGAATTGGCAGACTCGCTAGATTCAGGTTCTAGTGTGC
>OJRC01001046.1_pt1 | contig 11967 bp, 6 predicted proteins | sample 1599081 | NCBI WGS metagenome assembly OJRC01 (sample SAMN03922519, study PRJEB24848) | human gut metagenome | isolation source: stool sample | host: Homo sapiens | place: Germany | collected 2010-02 | reverse complement strand
TTTTAGTATGATATCAGTATCTTAAAAACTGTATCATTTACTTAATTTGCAGCGAGTGTTTTTAATAAACCTATTTCTATTTCTATTTCTAATTCTTAAATTTATTATTATGAATAAACTGACGAGGCTGAAAAGATGCAAAAGGTGCATCAGTACGTTAATGCTTATGTGTTGTTCGCTCTTAGTATGGGCGCAGAATACAGTAACGGGAACTGTATTGGATGAATCTAACTTAGAGGTGATTGGTGCCAATGTAAAGGAAAAAGGCACTGCTAACGGTGCCATCACCGACATGAATGGTGTTTTTCATTTAAAAGTGAGCAATCTTCAAAAAGCTGTTCTGCAAATCTCGTTCATGGGATATGAACCTCAAGAAGTGCCATTAAATGGACGCAAACAACTGAAAATTATTTTAAAAGAAACGGCCAATGAACTTCAGGAAGTTACAGTTGTGGCCTATGGTACACAAAAGAAAGAAACTCTGACAGGAGCTATTTCTGCTGTAAACAATGAAGCGTTGATACGTTCGCCGAATGCAAGTGTGGCCAATTCCCTGGCGGGTCAGATTACAGGACTCTCATCCGTCCAGACTAGCGGTCAGCCGGGACAGGAAGACCCTAAGGTGTTTATTCGCGGAGTGGGGTCCTTGACAGAAAGTGCTTCCTCTCCTTTGATTTTGGTGGATGGTATAGAACGTTCGTTTTATCAAATGGACCCGAATGAAATAGAGAGCGTGACGGTTCTGAAAGACGCTTCTGCTACTGCCGTGTTCGGTGTGCGTGGTGCAAATGGCGTAATTTTGGTGACTACACGTCGTGGTAAGGAAGGCAAAGCGAAAATTTCCGTAAATTCTTCAGTTGGTATCCAGATGCCCACCCGTATGCTTGAAATGGCAGACAGCTATACGTATGCTACTTTAAGAAACGAGATTATAACAAATGACAAACCAAATGCTACCGAGAACGATTTGGTGTTCAATAATTATGCAGTTGAACGGTTCAGATTGAATGATGAAGCTATTATGTACCCCAGTATCGACTGGAGAAAGTATCTGCTTAATAAAACATCTATGCAGACACAGCATAACCTGAATATTTCCGGAGGAACAAAGGATATACGTTACTTTATATCTTTAGGTTTCTTATATCAGAATGGCCTGTTGAAACAGTTCGAAGGAGTGGGATATGATAATAATTATAAATACAAAAGATACAATTATCGTGCGAATTTAGACTTTAATGTAACTAAGACTACCACGCTGAAGATTGGTATCGGCGGGATTGTAGGTAACCGGAATGAGCCGATGATTAATGATGCGACTAATTCAATCTGGACATTGATTAATCAGACGACTCCGTTCAGCAGCCCGGGAGTAATTGACGGGAAGCTGATAGTTACCCCTGAAGAACGTTTTGATAATAAAATAAATCTGGGCAACAGTGCTTTGCCTAAATGTTATGGAACGGGTTACTCAACTGCTATTAATAATACGATGAATCTGGACCTTCTGTTGAATCAGAAGTTGGACTTCATAACCAAAGGATTGTCGGCGGAAATAAAAGGTGCTTATAATACGAGTTATGGTTTTACTAAGAAACGTAAAGGGCAGGTGGAGCAATTTATGCCTTTCTATCAGTCTTCTTTGGAGGACCCGTCGCTTGGTTATGATTCGCCGGATTTCAACAAGAATATTGTTTATAAGATCAAAGGAGAAAATAAGAGCTTGCAATATGACGAAACTTCCTCGAGAGCAAGAGACTGGTATCTGGAAGCAAGTCTGAGATATAACCGTAAGTTTGGTTCTCATAATGTCGGAGGATTGTTCTTATATAATCAGAGTAAAAAATACTATCCTGCTCAATGGGTGGGAGTACCGTCCGCTTACATCGGTTTTGTAGGACGTCTGACGTATGATTATAAATCCCGTTATATGGCAGAAATCAACTTCGGTTATAATGGTTCTGAGAATTTTGCTCCGGGTAAGAGATTCGGTGCGTTTCCTGCCGGTTCCATCGGTTATATCCTGTCGGAGGAAGCATTTATGAAACAACAGAAAGTTGTTGATTATCTGAAATTCCGTGCTTCAGTTGGTCTGGTCGGAAATGATAACCTTGGAAATAACCGTTTCTTGTTCCTGCCGGATTCTTATGATGTGAATTTGAGCGGAGTAGACGCGTGGAATAACAATAAATACGGCTTCAATTTTGGTTATAACAGTAAAGCGTTAATCCAGGGTGCGTTGGAAAAACGTCTGGGTAATCCTAACGTGACTTGGGAAACTGCGCTGAAACAGAACTATGGATTGGACGTTCATTTCTTGAAGAGCCGTCTGAAAATCTCTTTGGACTATTTCCTCGAAGAACGTAAGGATATTCTCATCAATCGTAAGACAGTACCTTTATTAACGGGGTTGACTTCATCAATTCTACCTGCCGTAAATATGGGTAAAGTGAAAAACCGTGGATATGAGGTAGAAGTGAGGTGGAATGACAAGATTGGGCAGGTTCAGTATAATGTTCAGGCAAACGTTTCCTATTCAAAGAATAAGATTATTTTCCAAGACGAGGTTGAGCCTAATGAACCTTATATGTGGCGGACAGGAAATCCGGTCGGGACACTCTTCGGGTATGTAGCGGACGGTTTCTATACAGAAGCGGACTTCGGAGAGAACGGCAAACTTGTGGCTGGCTTGCCCGATCCTGGGGTATCCGTGAAGCCGGGTGATGTGAAATACCGGGATTTGAACGGTGACGAAGAGATTACTTCGGACGACCAGACTATTATTGGAAACCCGACTCGTCCAGCCTATACATTCGGATTGAATTATGGCATCAATTACAAAGGCTTTTTCCTGACGATGAACTGGACTGGTGCTGCACAACGCTCTTTGTTGCTGGACGGAGCTTTCAGAGAACCTTTTGGTAATGGTAAAATCCGTGGTTTGATGCAGTTCCATGCAGATACGCGCTGGACACCGGAAACGGCTAATACAGCTACTACACCGCGGTTTACAGAGACAAATGCAGTCTATAATATGCGTTCCTCCTCTTTGTGGGTGCGAGACGGTTCTTATTTGAAGCTGAAGAATGTGACAATAGGATATAACTTTACAGATAAGAAGATGTTGAAAAAACTGGGTATCCAGCAGTTAGGTATAAAACTGACAGGCTATAATCTGCTGACCTTTGATAAGTTTGACATCATGGACCCTGAATGTAATCCGAATAATGCGGATTCTTACCCTATCATTAAGATATATAATTTAGGTATTAATCTAACCTTCTAATAGTGTTGACAATGAAAAACTATAAAAAATATATAGGCTGTCTTTCTCTCTCTGTATTGACACTGATAGGGTGCGAAGACCTTAAATTTGGAGAGAAATTTCTGGATAAGCCGATAAGTAACGAACAGAATATCGATTCTGTTTTTAACAAAAAGGTATATGCTGAGCAGGCACTGGCGGAAACTTATCATTCCCTGCCGGATTATCTGCCGATGCAAGGACGTCTGGGATATGGAGTGCTGGAAATGCTTACCGATTTGGGTGACTGGACAAAAAAAGGAGCACCTAAGTTCTATACAGGAACAGTGGACGGAACAAATACATATCTGGAACATCTTCCATATCGGTTGGATGTCGCCAGTGCTACGATAGGAGTAGGGCCGGTTTATGGTATTCGAAGAGCCTACATTTACATTGAGAATGTGGATAGAGTGCCGGATATGACTGCGGATGAGAAAGCGATAGGAAAAGCGGAAGCGCAAGTAATCATTGCCTATCATTATTCTCAAATGCTCCGTTATTATGGTGGTATGCCGTGGATAGACCATGCTTATACGGCAGAAGATGCGATGAAATTTCCTCGCATGACGGTAGAAGAAACCGTACAGAAAATCATCGGGTTATTGGATGCCGCTGCCTCTGTATTACCTTGGCAGGTAGATGCGGATAATGACGGACGAATGACGGCGGCCTCTGCTTTAGCATTAAAGTCCAGAGTGCTTCAGTTTGTGGCGAGTCCTTTGTTTAATGCTGACAAACCCTATTTGGAAGGTGATGCTTCCTCTCAATTCCTTACCTGGTATGGTAATTATTCATCAGACAGGTGGCAGAAAGCACTGGATGCAGGGTTGGAATTTATGCGGGCTAATAAAAAGAACTCGGACGCTTATCAACTGGTGAATACAGGTAACCCTCGCGATGATTTTGCGGCAGGATATTTCAATCGTCATAATGGAGAGGTTCTGATTTCTTCCAGAAGATTTACCACTTATGCTACGGGGAAACTTCCGTTTGCCCAAGTACGCTACGGAGTTGCTTCTCCTACATTAACTTATGTCGATATGTTTCAGATGAAGGACGGGACGGAATTCGACTGGGATAATCCCGATCATAATAAATTCCCTTTCTTTGATAAGGATGGAAATCCTAGAAGGGATATCCGCTTGTATGAAACGGTTGCTGTGAATGGAGATAAGTTTAAGGGTGCCCAGAAAGTACAGATTTTTGAAGGAACCACCCAGTCACCTTATAAAGATGGGCGAATGAGCTACAATGGTTTTGCGATGAGAAAATTCATACGAAACTTTAATGACGAAGTGAATGGTAAATTCTATTCTTGTCCGTTAATTCGTCTTCCCGAAGTTTATTTGAATATGGCTGAAGCGATGAATGAGTTGAATAAGGCGGAAGTTCGTGACGAGTTTGGCAATACGGCCTATGATTATCTGAACAAAACCAGGGAACGTGCAGGTATGCCTGCGATTTCGGCGGCAGATGTTCCGGCCGGAAAACCGTTGCGCGAAGCGATATTACGTGAAAGAGCCATTGAATTCGGTTATGAAGAAGTACGTTATTTCGATTTGATACGTTGGAAACGCGCAGATATATTTACCGGACAACTATCACGTCTGATTATTAAAAAAGCGGCCGGTGAGCCGAGCGGCTTTTCTTATAAAGTATCTCATGCAATGGCGGAAACACGCCAGTATGCGAAACCTGAGAAGTGGAATGACAAATATTTCCTGTTACCTCTACCGGTAGATGAGATAAACAAGAAATATGGATTGATTCAGAATCCGGGTTGGTAATAATCAAATCGTTGAATAATAAGAAGAATGATTATGAATAAATCACTTTATATCGTAGCTTTCTCGTTGGCGTTTGCCACTACAGGGATAGCTCAAAATAATGAAGGACAAGATAAGGTAATCGATCTGGGCACACAGACGACCACCGAATTACGGAAGACACAGGCTGTCTCTACCATTTATTCGGATGAATTAGATAAAAATGCTACCACTAGTCCTTACAATGCCATTTATGGCCTGTTGCCGGGATTGAGTGTGATGCAGAACACTAGTTGGGGCACAGATAAATCTCGTCTCAATGTGCGGGGACGCGGTTCTTTGAATGGAGATACACCTTTATTTGTAGTAGATGGTTTTGCACGCCCTCTCGAATATATCAACCTTTCGGAAATAGAATCAATATCCGTTTTGAAAGACGGTGCTGCTACTGCTCTTTGGGGAGGCAGAGGCGCTAACGGAGTGGTATTGATAACTACCAAACGCGGTATGTACAGTAAAAAAGAGATCAAGGTAGACTATAAGTTTGGTTTAGGTCTGCCCGTAAACCAACCGGAATTTGCCGATGCTTATACCTATGCCAAAGCCCGTAATGAAGCATTGAGATATGATGGCTTGCAACCGGACATGGATGAGGCTTCTTTCCTGTCCGGAGGCAATAGCGATCTTTATCCGAATGTGGACTGGCAGAAAGAAATGGAACAACAGGCCCTGCGTACGGAAATTGGGGTGAATGTCTCCGGAGGCGGAAAGACCAACCAGTACTATTTCTCGGCCGGCTATCTGGACGACAAAGGCATTGCGCTTGAGTCCGGTTACCAACGTTTCAACCTGCGCTCCAACATTTCCAGTGAAATAACCCGTTGGCTGCGTGGAGGCGTGAATATGAGCTATGCCCACTCTGTGCAGAACTATCCGGTTTCGTCCGATACCAAGACCAGCAATGTGATTAATGCCGGACGCCTGATGGCCGACTTCTATCCGATGTACGAGATGAATGTTGACGGCACGTACAAACTGGACTCGGAGGGACACCGCATTTATGATTTCGGGTCCTACCGTCCTTCCGGCTCTATGGCCAACTGGAATTTGCCGGCTACCCTGCCCAATGACAAATCCGAGCGTATGCGGGATGAGTTTTCGGGACGTACTTTCCTTGAAGTGACTCCGGTGGAGGGGCTGAAGTTCAAGACCAGCTTCAACTTCGACCTGACAGACTACAATACACTGGATTATACCAATCCCAAGATAGGCCCTGCCGTCAATACGGGGGGCGGAGCAAGCCGCAGCTATACCCGTACCTTCTCTTGGACTTGGAACAACATTGTGACGTACGATAAGACCCTCGGTGAGCATCATTTCAACGTTCTTGCCGGGCAGGAGGCCTACTCATACCGTTATGACGTGTTGCAGGCATCCCGCAGCAATATGGCTGTGCCGGATATGCCGGAACTGGCTGTCGGCTCACTTGTAACTGCGGGTACGGGCTATCGCATTGACTACTCATTGCTGGGCTATCTGGTGAGTGGGCAGTATGACTACCGGAACAAGTATTTCTTCTCCGCTTCCTATCGCCGCGACGGTTCATCCCGTTTTGCGCCCGACACTCGTTGGGGAAACTTCTGGTCGCTGGGAGCTTCATGGCGTGTCGATCGTGAAGAGTTTATGCAGAATACCGCCGACTGGCTTTCTGCCTTGACCCTGAAAGCCAGTTATGGAGCGCAGGGCAATGATAATTTGGGCACCTACTATGCCAGCAGCGGACTCTACTCCATTGTTTCGCAGGCGGGTGAGAACGCTTTGGTGTCCGACCGTCTCGCAACGCCCGACTTGAAATGGGAGACCAACCTGAACCTGAATGTCGGCATTGACTTTTCATTGTTCAACAACCGCTTCTCCGGTTCGTTCGATTTCTTCCAGCGACGCTCCAAAGATCTGCTGTATTCCCGTCCTTTGGCCACCTCTTTGGGTTACACCTCGATGGACGAGAACATCGGTGCGTTGAAAAACACCGGTTTTGAGATAGATCTTAAAGGCACGCTTATACATACTCGTGACTTCATGTGGCGCATGGGGCTTAACCTCACGCACTACAAGAATGTGGTGACCGAACTTCCGCTCGATGACATGCCTGTGACGGGAGTCACCCGCTTGAAGGTGGGACGCTCGGTGTATGACTTCTATCTGCGCGAATGGGCAGGGGTGGACCCTGCCAACGGCGATCCGCTGTGGTATAAGAATGTAAAGGATGCGCAAGGAAATATTACCGGACGCACCACCACCAACGATTATGCCCAGGCTGATTATTATTATGTGGACAAGTCATCGCTGCCTAAGGTTTACGGCGGTTTTAATACGGCTTTCGCATACAAGGGTTTTGAGTTGTCGGCCATCTTCGCATACAGCATAGGCGGGTATATTGTGGATCGTGACGTTACGATGTTGTGGAGCAATGGGAGCAATCCCGGACGCGCCTGGTCCACCGAGATCCTGAAACGCTGGACACCGGAAAACCGCGATACGGACGTGCCCGCTTTGAGGACAGTGTCCAACAACTGGAATTCCAATTCTACCCGCAACCTGTTTAATAATTCCTATTTGCGGATGAAGAACATCACGCTCTCCTACGACTTTCCGCAGCCGCTGATAAAGAAGGTCAGCCTGAACAGCCTGCAACTCTTCGTACAGGCGGACAACCTGCTGACTTTCTCTAAAAATCAGGGACTGGACCCGGAGCAGGGCATTACGGGGTTGACTTACTATCGTTACCCTGCCATGCGCTCCATTTCCGGCGGAATCAATGTTTCATTCTAAATCACTATTCACATGAATACTTCAATAAAAAATATAGCGGCTTTTACGGCCGGGCTGTTGTTCGTCCTGTCTTCGTGCAGCGGCGATTTTCTCGACCACAAACCTACGGATGCGGTGGATTCGGGCATTGTTCCCGTACCTTCCAATGCAGGGCGCATATTCAACGGGGCATGGTACAACCTGTTTGAGTACAGCAGTACGTATGCCAATATCGGCTATCGCGCCTTGATGTTGCAGGATGACATGATGGCGGATGATGTGGTGTCGCGCCCTATGTACGGCTTCAACTCTTCCTATCAGTTTAATGATGTGGTGATGCCTGCCAATAACCGTACCGCATTTGCGTGGTATCTGATGTACAGGACTATTGACAACTGTAACACAGCCATTTCCATTACGGCTACCGGTGATGACGACACACCCGACTTCCGCTACTCCCAGGGACAGGCCTATGCTTTGCGGGCTTTTTGTTACCTGCATCTGGCGCAGCACTACCAGTTTACGTATTTAAAAGATCCCGCTGCTCCGGCTGTTCCGCTCTATACCGAACCCACTGTTTCCACAACAAAGCCCAAGGGCAAGGCCACTTTGGAGGAGTTGTACACGCAGATTTTCAAAGACCTGAATAAGGCTAAAGAGCTTCTTAAGGGCTATGTCCGTCCGGATGACAACTCTAAGTTCAAGCCCGATGTGAGTGTTGTCAATGGGTTGTTGGCGCGTGCCTGTCTGCTCACCGGGCAATGGGGCGGGGCTGCCGATGCTGCACTTGAGGCTGCCAAGGGATATGCCCTGATGACAGATGCCAAAACCTATATGGGCTTCAATGATTTGTCCAACACCGAGTGGATGTGGGGGCATCCGCAGTCCGTAAGCCAGTCCGATGCCAGCTATAATTTCTATTATATTGATGTGGTGACTCCCGATGCGTATAATAGTTTCATGGCCGACCCGCATTTTATGGATCTGTTCGAAGCCGGAGATATTCGTCTGGACCTGTTCCAGTGGATGCGTGAAGGGTATCTGGGCTACCGGAAATTCCGCATACGTGCCGACCAGACCGGGGACATTGTCGTGATGCGTTCCGCCGAAATGTATCTGATTGCCGCCGAGGCGCTGGCGCGTGAGGGACAATTGGGAGAGGCCGTAAAGCCGCTGAACACATTGCGCAATGCACGCGGCCTTGCCGATTACGACCTGACGGGCAAAACGCAGGAGCAGCTCATCGGTGATATCTTGCTGGAACGCCGCCGCGAACTGTGGGGCGAAGGATTTGGCATTACCGACATATTGCGCACCCAGCGTGCCGTTGCGCGTGAAGCCTTGACGAAAGAAGAAGCGGAGAAAAAGTATGATTGCTGGCAGCAGGACGGCTCTTATAAAGAGTATAATCCCGAAGGGCACTGGTTTACTTCCTTCCCCGACGGAACGAGGTTTGTGCCGAACAGTACCTATTATCTGTATTCCATTCCGGAGAAAGAAACGAATGCAAATCCCAACTTATAGGCAGGGACCTTATAATGGCAGGGTAGAAGGACGGCACTCAAGCACCTATTCTTTCTCCCTGCCTTCTCTTTCCGCCATTTTCCGTTTCACGAATTCAATCTTCAGGTTGGCTTCGTCCTTGTTCTTTTTAATCTCGGTGATGGCGGACAGCAGTTGCGCCAGTTCGTAGACAGCCGCTACGGCTTTGCGGTCGTTGGGAGTCATGGTGGTGGCGTAGGAGCGTTCGCCAAGATAGTTGACGCGGATGTTTTTATCCTTGTTCAGGTTGAGGAAAGCGATTACGTTGCCGTCTTCTCCTACCTTGTAATCCGCTTTTTCTATTTTCTCTCCCAAGTCGGTGGTCTCATAGCTGTCTTTGGACGCCGGAGTTTCGGCAAAGCTGCCGTCGGGGGCGGTGACCTTCACTGCTAAATGGTGGATGTTGTGCGGGCCGCAATAGATGGAGGTCATGCTCATGACGCCGTTCTCGTCCACCTGAAAACGCAGGTAAGAACGGTGGAGGTTCTTTTCTATCACTTGCGAAGGATGCAGGTAATTGCCTATCCTCTGGTACTCGGCGTCTTTCTCGAAGGCATAGTTGCCTTTAATGGCGTCTACGGCTTCCTGCTTTTCCTGCAACATGCTGTCGAGGTAGGCAAGCGTCTTTTCCTGTTCTTTCAGTTCCACCTGCTGCATGAGTCCGATGCCCTCGCGTCTGGTTTCAAATGCTTTCGGGTAGAGTATCTTGATGCTGTCAATCTGCATTTTCGCTTCGCTGTAATCGCCGCGTTCAAAAGCTGCGCGGGCGGTCTGGAGCCTTTCACCGGCTTTTTTCTCCACATTCTCGCAAGAGAAGAGCGTGCAACAGAGGCACGCAAGGAAGGTTGCTTTCTTCATAATTTTCATTCTTGATATTAACAGGGGACAAAAATAAAAAATAATATCCGTATCTTTGCAGTCTTTTAATGTGATAATGTGCCATTATATATGATTGAATTGACAACAGAAGAGCTGAAACAGCGTTTCAGTGACAATATATTCGGACGGATTTCCGAGACGGCAGATGAACTGGGACTGGAATGTTACGTGGTAGGCGGCTACGTGCGCGACATTTTCCTGCAACGCCCTTCCAAAGATATTGATGTGGTAGTGGTGGGCAGCGGCATTGCAATGGCGGAGGCGCTTGCCAAACGCTTGGGGCGTGGTGCACACCTTTCTGTTTTCAAGAATTTCGGTACGGCGCAACTGAAGTATCATGGTACGGAAGTGGAGTTTGTGGGCGCCCGCAAGGAGTCCTACACGCACGATTCGCGCAAGCCGGTTGTGGAAGACGGTTCGTTGGAGGACGACCAGAACCGCCGGGACTTCACTATCAATGCCTTGGCGGTCTGCCTCAACAGGCAGCGTTATGGAGAGCTGGTGGATCCTTTCGGAGGAATGGAGGACATGCGTGAAAAGACCATCCGCACGCCGCTCGATCCGGACATTACCTTCAGTGACGATCCCTTGCGTATGATGCGTTGCATCCGCTTTGCCACCCAACTGAATTTCTATATCGACGATGACACCTTCGAGTCTTTGTGCCGCAACAAGGAGCGCATCTCTATCATATCCAGGGAGCGCATTGCGGATGAGCTGAACAAGATATTGCTGTCTCCCGTCCCGTCCAAAGGGCTGATAGACTTGGACCGTTCCGGACTGTTGCAGCTCATCTTCCCGGAGCTGGTTGCCTTGCAAGGCGTTGAAACCCGTAACGGCAGGGCGCATAAGGATAATTTCTACCATACGCTCGAAGTGCTCGATAATATAAGTAAGAAGACCGACAACCTATGGCTTCGTTGGGCAGCCCTGCTTCACGACATTGCCAAGCCGGCAACCAAGCGTTGGGAGCCTCGTGCCGGGTGGACGTTCCACAACCACAACTTCATTGGCGAGAAGATGATTCCTGAGATTTTTCGCAGGATGAAGCTCCCGATGAATGAGAAAATGAAGTATGTACAGAAGCTCGTGAGCCTGCACATGCGTCCCATTGTGATAGCCGATGATGTGGTGACGGACTCGGCTGTACGCCGCCTTTTGTTTGAGGCGGGCGATGACATAGACGACCTTATGACCCTGTGCGAGGCCGATATCACTTCCAAGAACATGGAGCGTAAGCAACGCTTCCTGAACAACTTCCAACTGGTGCGCCAGAAGCTGAAGGACTTGGAGGAGCGCGACCGCATCCGTAACTTCCAGCCTCCTGTCAGCGGTGAGGAGATTATGAAAACATTCAATCTGCCGCCCTGCCGGCAAGTGGGCGCATTGAAAAGCGCTATCAAGGATGCCATATTGGACGGCGTCATTCCCAATGACTACGAGGCTGCACGCGCATTTATGCTGCAACGGGCGGAAAAGATGGGACTGAAATAGGGTTTTGACATGTTTTTTCTTAATGTGGCGCTTCGAAAAATAGGAGGGGATAATAGGAGGCTCTGAGGAATAAGTCGGAGGAATAGAATTTGGGGTTGTGGATTTATTAGCTTGATTTTTAATTGGTTATATAGAAATGTCACTTTGGCTTTTCAAAGGCTTAGGGTT
>OJRC01001043.1_pt1 | contig 12022 bp, 12 predicted proteins | sample 1599081 | NCBI WGS metagenome assembly OJRC01 (sample SAMN03922519, study PRJEB24848) | human gut metagenome | isolation source: stool sample | host: Homo sapiens | place: Germany | collected 2010-02 | reverse complement strand
TCGGCGATCTGGCGCGGTTTGAAGCGGAATGCCTGCGCAGCCGGCTTGGAAAGCCGGGGCTGATGCTCAAGGCATATGCCGCAGGGCTGGACCGCTCGCCCGTGATGCCGGCGGATGAGCGAATGGCCATCCAGTCCATAGGCAACAGCACCACCCCGCCGCACGACCTGGAAACCATGGCCGACGCGCGCTGCCTTTACTACCTGCTGGCCGAATCCGTGGCGGCGCGGCTGCGGCAGGAGGGGCTGCGGGCCCGGTGTGTGAGCATCAGCGCGCGCAATACCGAACTTGTGACCCGCTCCTGCCAGCAGACGCTGCCGCGAGCCACCAACCTGACGGGGGAGATTGCGCAGGCAGCCGTGCGGCTCTTTGACGGGCGCTTCGCCGGCGGCTTTCCCTACCGCAGCGCGGGTCTGAGCTGCTCGGCGCTGACCCCGGACGACGCCCCTGTCCAGCTGGATTTTCTGGGCGATGAGGCGCGGCGCATCAAAACCGAGCGTCTGGAAAGCGCCATCGACGGGCTGCGCCGCCGCTTCGGGCATCAGATCGTGCGGCGGGCGGTGGTGCTCGCCGACGGGCAATACGCGCAGATCAACCCCAAGGAAGAGCATACGGTGCATCCCGTGCCGTTTTACGCGGGATAAGGAGGAAAAGGCTTCATGGAGGCAAAGGACCGAAGGCCGGAAAACCCGTGCAAGCGCTATGTGAAGGTCCGGGCCGATTTTGAGCTGGATGGACGCATCCGGCCATTGCTGTTCCGGGAGGAGGATGGACCGGCCTTTCGCATCGATCGGGTGCTGGATGTGCGTCAGGCCGCGTCACGCAAGGCGGGCGGGCAGGGAATCCGCTATGTGTGCGAGGTGGAGGGCAGCATCGCCGTGCTGTTCCACGACGAGCCGTACTGGTTTGTGGAGCGGGAGGCGAAAATGTAAAAAGCGTGAAATAGAGCTTGGGAAAAATCAGTAGTTCCTCGTACTTTCACTGTTTCTTGGTTGAGTTTCTGCACTCTATAGCTCTTCTGAATTGTACACCTCACCTTCTATTTAGTGTCTCCCGCTCTTCTCTAAGCCAGTTTACAAAATCGACCAACCTCTTTGCCGGACATGCTATATCTTGGTACCTAGCTCGTTGGCAAATATCTTCGCAGAAAGTGCGCTGGATTTGCTCCACAAGCTCATATGCGGCTTTCAACAAGCATGCCACATTCTGTGAATTGTGGCTTTCTGCTTGAATACTTTCTCGCACTTCTGTCACTAATTCATTGCAAATCTGTTCGGCTGTTTCTATATCAGAACCGAACTTCGTATGAGTGTATTGTCGCAACGCCTCATCCAAGCTCAGGCCTTCCCGCCAATACATCTCAAGCAACGCTTCTGTTGCACGATTGCTCACACTTCCCTCGCTCATCCGTTTTCGTATTTTTCTTAGCTCGGTATACTCCATCCCCATTCTCCTGGCACATTCACTTCGGTTGCCGTGGCACACCGTCTCCAATGTATACTCCAGAAGATATCGCATCAGCGTCATTCGTACATCCCTTCCCCTTGTCAGTTACGACAGGCAAAAGCATAGCATAGAAACGGCGGTTCTGAAATGGGCCATTTATAATCCAGTTTGAATAAATATGTCCCATACCCATCGTCTTGAAGCCATGGTAGTATATGGATGCCGGTATGCATTTGAGTGGAAAACGAGGGATATGTATGTTAGATTCTATGAATTTCCTTACAAACAAGCTTTCATTGCAGATTATTCGTTCCGATAACATGGAATCAAAAGAATCGATATTGGATTCGGTAAGGCAGTTATTGCATGAACAGATATGCAACAATTTCCATCTTTTCATCCCTTGGGATACTTTTGTTAGGGGAGGAAAGTTTCGTTCCTCTGATAACATGGCAGGTGTACAGATTGCCTCTGTGTCTTCGGAAAGCCGTACTCTTTGGGCTGCCAAAATCCAAGAGCGCGACCAAATTTTGGCCAAACGTCTGTGGAATTATCATTTAGGAATTCGCGTTTTCGGTAGCGACAGGCTTTTTCTCTGCTACGCGAAATGTTGCTATGATCATTCTGCAGGATCAATCCATTCGCGCACGATCCCCATAATGCTTGACCATCTTCCTGCTCCACTTTTTTTGGCTCCCAATATCCAATGCATGTCTGGAAAAACCCCTTTTTCAGCAAAGCCTTTAGAATTGAGAGCCGATACCGTTGCCGATTTTATAGACTGCATTCAAGACCAACAACGATCTCATCCCGTTCTCCTGATCACATGTGCTGATGCCATTTCACCAACTGAAGCGTCCGACTTGCTACTGGGAAACGCAATTGTATACTGGTGCACAGATGCAGCGATTGTGATGTATTTAAATAGCATTTTTCCAGAAGAACTCTTTACGCCATGGGACTCAGTTCGTTCATTTCTGCCGTTAAGCGGAGAAAAGCTCTATCACCCCTGTTGGCTCTTTGATGAGATTCATAGAATGGGTAAAGAGGAATTCCTGTTTGGGCTTCAGCATGCCTATTGTGCCAGTATGAGATCACTCGAACGAAAAAACTTTCTGACTGTAGAAGATGTTTACCGATATCAGGATCAGCTGCGCATCACCGAGCTTTCACAAAAACTTGATAAGCAGAAAGCAGAGTTTTCTAAGTTACTTATACAGAATGGGAAGAACAGCAAAGAAATATCTGATTTGCGAGAACAGCTACAGTCGCTGGAACATAGCATTGAAGCTCAGCAGCTCAAAGAATACGAGTCTCTCCTAAACGAAAGTATGGCTGAAACCGATGCGTTAAAAAAGGGGGTTTCTTCTCTCTGTGAAAAGCTCTACAGCACATTGGGGACGGGTTTCAAGCCGGATGAAACGGAGCCTGTTGCATTGCTTCAAGAACTGTCTCAAGCTATCTACACGGCTCTTGCTTGTGTCTCTTCTAGAAAAGGATAGCATGATCTGAAAAAAAATAATAAATCCATGTTCTTGCACCATCATCACCTCTATAGCCAAATTATAGCAGACGAAATGAATAGGTAGTAGATGAAAGATTTTGCATACTGTTTTATCCTTATCCTGCGGAAGATATATCCAAAAAATCTGCATATTCTCCCATTGCCCTGATATTAAACAAAACACAGCCCCCGACCGGGTCACTGATTCCGGCCGGGGGCTGTGTTTTGTCCTGTCTCTCTGGACCATATGCGAATGCTTTCAACAGAACCTTTTGCTCTCACTGTTTAGTCTTCCAGGTGGTCAATGACATTGAAATGGCTTTCTGTTTTGGCCATTCCCTATCCCACACTGTTTGAACACTTAGAAACTGCATATTCCCGTACAATCCTTTTCATCTCATCCATCTTTTGCAGCATATCCCTGGCCAGAGCCACCTGACAGCGGGTACGGACCAAGTTGTGCTTCGGGTAATCCGTCTTGAAATAAGGATCGCCCAATATATAATCGTCCAGGAACCGCACCGCCAATTCGCACGTCAGGCTGAAGCAACTCAGCGCCAGCGTGTCAATTTCTCTTTCCGTAAGCGCCGAAGCCGTATGCCTGAGAAACCCCTGCGCAAACGCGCGGAAGACATCCATGTTTAGACCTGCCCGTTCTGCCTCTGGGCAGTCCTCCGCCGCATAGTTCGCCGCGAAGCGAATTGCGTCTCCAAAATCGTGCCCTACCAGACCCGGCATTACCGTGTCCAGATCAATCACCACTAACGCTTCGTCCGTCTCCTGATTAAACAGCACGTTGTTGATCTTCGTATCGTTGTGTGTTACTCGCAGAGGCAGTTCTCCCTCCTCGTACAGCTCCGTGAGCTGGCACGCTTTCCCGCGCGCCGAGAGCAGCCATTCGTACTCTTCTTGCACCTCCGCAAGCCGCCCCATGGGATCTGTCTGTGCATCCGCAATAAGCTTTTCGTACCGCTTCTTCGTGTTGTGAAAGTCCGGGATTGTCTCGTATAGCCGCCCGGCATCAAAGTCCGACAGGAGCATTTGAAACTCCCCGAACGCTTCCCCCGCGTTGCAGATGATGCGCAGATTTTCCGTGATGTTATAAGTGTTCGATGGAATGTAGTTGAATAATCGCCAAAATCCATTCTCTATAAATGCATACGTCTTCCGATCGGCCGTGTGGTGGAAATGCAGCGAGCGCTTCTTCGGTGCTCTTGCATGGATGTGCTCTGTAACCAGATCAATATTATCCATCACTTGTACAGGATTCCTAAAGACATAGGTATTCACCCGCTGCACGATATAGGACTTCGGTTTGCCATCATTGCGAATGTAATTGACCTTGTAGGTGTGGTTCACGTTCCCCACCTTTATCTCCTCGAAGGACAGGAAGGTCCCTTGGATGCGAAAGGTTTCGCAGACCTGCCGTAGCTCCTGTTCGATGGGCTTTTTATCCATCCTCATGCAATTTCGCTCCTCTGTGGTATTTTCCTGGAATTAGCGTCTTATCTGCGTAGCTGCGCACCCGTGTGCTTCTCCATGCAGACAAGCAGCCAATAGCCCAACGCCGCTCCCAGCGTATTATAGATGAAATCATCCAGTTCAAACATGCCCAGGCGAGTGATCAGCTGGATCAGCTCTATGCACAGCGATACGCCCGCACCCAGAAGTACCGCCCTGACGGCAGATAATGGGAGCATCTGCGGCAACAGATAGCCCACGGGCAGCATCAGCAGCAGGTTTACAATAATCCCCTCCAGCGCCTGCGGGTTTTTCAGCTTTACTCCATCCTCCACGGCAAACGCCTGCCTGAGTGTGACCAGTGGCTCTAGGCGGTAGCTATATTCATCGCCCACTGTCCGCGAAAGCAGCGTGGCGTACAGCAGGAAAAGCAGATAGATGCCAACCGATGCCTGCAGTAGCCTGACGTAATTGGGTCTCACGCGCATCCGTTGCAAGATCATAAACGGTGCCGCCATGCCGATGAGCATCAGCACTGGCCGCAATGCGCCGTTATATGGGATGGATGGTAGCATACAGAACTCCCATGAACTTAATCCCTCCTGAACAAATCGCGTGTATAGACCTTTTCCTGCACATCGTCCAGGCAACTGTCATAGCGATTGGCAATAATGGCATCGCTCTGTTCCTTGAATTTTGCCAGATCATTGACCACCAGGCTGCCGAAGAAGGTCGTTCCATCCTCCAGCGCCGGCTCGTAGATGATCACCGTCGCGCCCTTGGCCTTGATGCGTTTCATCACGCCCTGGATGCTGCTTTGGCGGAAGTTGTCGCTGTTCGCCTTCATCGTCAGGCGATACACGCCCACCACCACCGGCTTTTCCCTGTCTGGGCTGTAGCTGTCGTTCTCCCCGTAGGCTCCGGCGATCTCCAATACCCGGTCGGCGATGAAGTCCTTGCGCGTGCGGTTGCTCTGCACGATGGCCTCGATGAGGTTCTCGGGCACATCCTGATAGTTGGCCAGCAGTTGCTTGGTGTCCTTGGGCAGGCAATATCCGCCGTAGCCGAAGGACGGATTGTTGTAATGATTGCCGATGCGCGGGTCAAGGCACACGCCCTCGATAATTTGACGAGTGTTCAAGCCCTTCATCTCGGCATAGGTGTCCAGCTCGTTGAAGTAGGAGACGCGTAGGGCAAGGTAGGTATTGGCGAATAGCTTGACCGCTTCGGCCTCGGTGAAGCCCATGATGAGGATATCCACATCGGTCTTGATGGCGCCCTCCTGCAAAAGCGTCGCAAAGGTTTTCGCGGCCTTCACCAGCCGGGCGTTCTCCACATCCGTACCCACGATGATGCGGCTGGGGTACAGGTTGTCGTACAGCGCCTTTGACTCCCGCAGAAACTCCGGGCTGAACAGGATGTTGTCGCAATGGTACTTCTCACGCACCTGAGCCGTAAAGCCCACCGGGATCGTGGATTTGATGACCATTATCGCGTCGGGATTGACCGCGATCACCTGCTGGATGACCGACTCCACTGCGGACGTGTCAAAGAAGTTCTTCTTGCTGTCGTAATTCGTGGGCGCGGCAATGATCGCGAAGTCAGCGTCCTTGTACGCGATATTCCCGTCCAGCGTGGCAGTCAGATCAAGCTTCCGCGTGCCTGCCATATCTTCCGCAAGATACTTTTCTATATACTCATCCTGGATGGGCGACTGTCGGCGGTTAATCTTCTCCACCTTCTCAGGGACGATGTCCACCGCCATGACGTGATGATGCTGTGCCAAAAGAGTGGCGATGGACAATCCGACATAACCGGTGCCTGCGACTGCGATGTTCATGTTCGTTCCTCCATAGCTACTTTGATCAGCAGTTGCTCGTAATATAAAACGTCTTGTACCACTCCGCGAAACGACGAAGCCCATCCCGCAACGACGTGGACGGCTTAAAGCCGAAGTCACGCTCCAGCGCGCTCGTATCCGCATACGTTACCGGCACATCACCGGGCTGCATGGGTACAAGCTCCTTGTGCGCCTCGAAATCATAATCCTCCGGCAGCACGCCCGCGCGAACGAGCTCTTCCGAAAGGATCTGCACGAAGTCCAGTAGGTTCTCTGGCTGGTTATTGCCTATGTTGTAGAGCGCATAGGGCGGAACGGGTAAACCGTCCTCTCCGATGGCCTTCTCCGGTGCGTGCTGCATGACGCGCACGATGCCCTCCACGATATCGTCTATGTAGGTGAAATCGCGCTTACAGTTGCCGTAGTTGAATATTTGTATGGTTTCGCCCTTGAGCAGCTTGTTGGTAAAGCCAAAGTAAGCCATATCCGGGCGGCCCGCCGGGCCGTAGACCGTGAAGAAGCGCAGACCGGTACATGGGATGTTGTAGAGCTTGGCATAGGCATGCGCCATGAGCTCATTGGACTTCTTGGTGGCGGCATAGAGGCTAACAGGATTGTCCACCTTGTCGTCCGTGCTATACGGCACTTTCTTGTTGCTGCCGTAAACCGAGCTTGATGATGCGTACACCAGATGCTCCACCGGATGATGGCGGCAGGCTTCCAGGATATTGTAGAAGCCGATGAGGTTGGACTCAATATAGGCATCCGGATTGGTGATGCTGTACCGCACGCCGGCCTGTGCCGCTAGATTGACTACGATCTGTGGGTGGTACTGCTCGAAGATGTTCTCGATGAGCGCCTTATCCGCCAGATTGCCTTTGATGAAGGTAAAACCATCGTATGCCGCAAGCTGCTTGAGGCGATGTTCCTTCAGGCGCACATCATAGTAATCGTTCACGGAGTCGAGGCCGATTACCCGCGCTCCCTGATGATCCTCCAATATACTTCTTGACAGATTCGCGCCGATAAATCCGGCAGCGCCGGTGATAAGTATCGTCTTTTGATTGATTTCTACATTCATTTGCAGCATACAAACCCCTCTCAGAATTTCCTCCACACCATCTTATTGACGACCCCGGTGTAGCTCTGTATGATCTTCACGACCTTGGTGGAGACGTTCTCCTCCACGTAGTCCGGCACGGGGATGCCGTGATCGCCGCATTCGTTCATGGTCACCGCCGTGTCCACCGCTTGCAGCAGGCTTTTCTCGTCGATGCCAGCGAGGATGAAGCAGCCCTTGTCCAGCGCCTCCGGGCGCTCCGTGCTCGTGCGGATGCACACCGCCGGGAAGGGATGGCCGACGCTGGTGAAGAAGCTGCTCTCCTCCGGCAGCGTGCCGCTATCGCTGACCACGCAGAAGGCGTTCATCTGCAGGCAGTTGTAGTCGTGGAAGCCCAGCGGCTCGTGCTGGATCACGCGCGGGTCAAGCTGGAAACCGCTCTGCTCCAAGCGCTTCCGGCTGCGCGGGTGGCAGGAGTACAGGATGGGCATGTCGTACTTCTCCGCCATCCTGTTGATCGCCGTGAACAGGCTGGTGAAGTTCTTCTCCGTGTCGATGTTTTCCTCACGGTGGGCGGAGAGCAGGATGTACTTCCCTTTTTCCAGGCCCAGCCGGGCGTGGATGTCGCTGGCCTCGATCTTGGCGAGGTTTTCGTGCAGCACCTCCGCCATGGGACTGCCCGTCACATAGGTGCGCTCCTTAGGCAGGCCGCAGTCTGCCAGATAGCGCCGGGCATGTTCTGAGTAACACAGGTTCACGTCGGAAATGATGTCCACGATGCGGCGATTGGTCTCCTCCGGCAGGCACTCGTCCTTGCAGCGGTTGCCCGCCTCCATATGGAAGATGGGGATGTGCAGCCGCTTTGCGCCGATCACGCTCAGGCAGGAATTCGTATCGCCCAGCACCAGCACTGCGTCGGGCTTGAGTTCTACCATCAGGTCGTAGGACTTGGCAATGATGTTACCCATGGTCTGGCCCAGCGTGTCGCCCACCGCGTCCATGTAGACCTCCGGGTCGGTGAGCTCCAGATCGTGGAAGAACACGCCGTTGAGGTTGTAGTCGTAGTTCTGACCCGTATGGGCGAGGATGGTGTCGAAATACTGCCGGCACCTGGTGATGACCGCCGCCAGACGGATGATCTCCGGGCGCGTGCCCACGATGATCAGCAGCTTCAGCTTGCCGTTGTTCTGGAATGATGCCATGTTCATGCTCCTTATTTACAGCGGCCAGGCGCGGTTTTGCACGACCTCGCCCGCCTCGATTTTCATGCAGCGGGGAATGCGGTTCTCCGCCTTGACAACCGCGCCCAGGCAGATGTGCGCGCCTTCCTCCAACACGCAGCCATGATCGACGATGGCCCCGCAGTTGACGATGCAGCCGGACTTGACCATGCAGTTTGTGTTGACGACGGCGTGCGGGAGGATGACCACACCGGGCTCCACCTGTGCCGTGGGGCTGACGTAGGCCGTGGGATGGATGATGGTCGGGACGGCGCAGCCCGCTTCCTGCAGGCGATGCAGCCACGCCAAACGGCTTTCGTTGTTGCCAAAGGCGGGATAAAACGCGGTTTGCCCGTCGCGGAAGCGCGCAAACTCCGCGCACTTGCCGGCGACGTCCGGCGCGGCGCTGTTGTCGTCGAGAAAAGCAATCTCGTCGAACTGTCCCGTCTGCCCCGCCACGTCCGCCACCGTGCGCCCGTAGCCGCCCGCGCCAAGGATGATCAGGCGCATCAATCCTTCACCTTCTCAAAGAACGTGTCCGGCCGGTTCGGGTCGAATATCTCGTTGCAGGTCATGACCGTCACCAGATTGTCCGTGTCACTCAGGTTGATGATGTTGTGCGTCCAGCCGGGAATCATGTAGACCGCTTCGATCTTGTCACCGGACACCTCGAACTCCACCGTCTCGCCAGTATTGATGTTGCGCTCCTGAATGAGGCCATGGCCATGCACCACGATGAACTGCTCCCACTTGCTGTTGTGCCAGTGCTGCCCCTTGGTGACGCCCGGCCTACTGATGTTGATGGACACCTGCCCGCAATCCTGCGTGTGCACCAGCTCCGTGAAGCTGCCGCGGTCGTCCACGTTCATTTTCAGCGCGTACTTAAATTTGTCTGCCGGGAGATAGGTCAGGTATAGCGAAAACAGCTTCTTGGCGAAAGAGCTTTCCGGCATCTTCGGCATCAGCAGCGTCGCGGGCTGGGATTTGAACTCCTGCAGCAGGTCGACGATCTCGCCCAGCGTGACCTTGTGGGTGGTAGGCACATAGCAGTAGCGGCCGTTCTCCGTAGGGACAGAGTTCAAACCGTCGTACTCACAGTGAGCCTCTTTGCCTTCCAGCAGGTCGAACATTCCCTCGATGAGGTCGTCGATGTAGAGCAGCTCCAGTTCCGTCGAGCGGTCGTTGACCGTGAAGGGCTCGTCGTTCGCCACTGCCCAGCAGAAGGTCGATACGGCAGAATTGTACTTCGGGCGGCTGTGCCCCATGAGGTTTGGGAAGCGGTAGACCGCTACCTTCACGCCGTTCTCTTTGCCATACTGGAAGAACAGTTCTTCCCCTGCCAGCTTGCTCTTGCCATAATCCGATTCACCATACCGCCCGATGAGCGTCGCCTGAATGGATGAGGACAGCATAATGGGCGATTTGTTCCTATGCTTCTTGAGCGTATCCAGCAGCGTGGAGGCAAAGCCAAAGTTACCCTGCATGAACTCCTCGCTGTTTTGCGGGCGGTTCACACCCGCGAGGTTGAACACGAAGTCGCAGTCCGTGCACCAAGCGTCCAGCTGCTCCGGCGTGCTGTCGAGGTCGTAGCAGTAGATGTTGTCGATGTGGATATTCGGGCGCGTGCGGTCCTTGCCGTCGCGGATGTTCTTCAAATTGTTCACAAGGGCCGTGCCGACCATACCCTTCGCGCCGGTCACAAGAATATTCACTGCTTCCCCGCCTCCCAGCTTGCCAGCGCTTCCTTGACGTAATCCGTGGTGAGAATCTTCTTCACCGTGCCTTCCACATCCAAGCGGTTGGTGTTGTGGCTGGTGTAGCTCTCGTCCGCCATGGTGTGCACCTGCCCTTTGACCACGTACTTGTCGTAGTTCAGGTCGCGGTTGTCCGCCGCCACGCGGTAGTAGTTGCCCATGTCCTCGCTGCGCAGGCGCTCCTCGCGGGCCATGAGGGTCTCGTAGAGCTTCTCGCCGTGGCGCGTGCCGATGATGTGCGTGCCCGTGTCGCCGAACAGCTTCTGCACCGCCTTGGCCAGATCACCGATGGTGGATGCGTCCGCCTTCTGGATGAACAGGTCGCCCGGATTGGCGTGCTGGAAGGCGAACATCACCAGATCGACCGCTTCGTCAAGGTTCATGAGAAAGCGGGTCATGTTGGGGTCGGTAATGGTGATGGGGTTGCCCGATTTGATCTGGTCAATGAACAGCGGGATCACCGAGCCGCGGGAGCACATGACGTTGCCATAGCGCGTGCAGGCGATGACCGTACCGCCCCGTTCCGCCGCCACGCGGGCGTTGGCGTAGATCACGCGCTCCATCATGGCTTTGCTGATGCCCATGGCGTTGATGGGATAGGCTGCCTTGTCCGTGGACAGGCAGACCACGCGCTTCACTCCTGCGTCGATGGCGGCGTGCAGAACGTTGTCCGTGCCGATGACGTTGGTGCGCACAGCCTCCATGGGGAAGAACTCGCAGGAGGGCACCTGCTTGAGAGCTGCGGCGTGGAAGATGTAGTCCACCCCCGGCATGGCATCCCGGACGGACTGCGGGTTGCGCACATCACCGATGTAGAACTTGACCTTCTTCGCGTGCTCCGGGTGCTTGGCCTGAAGCTCATGGCGCATATCGTCCTGCTTCTTCTCGTCGCGGGAAAAGATGCGAATCTCCTTGAGGTCGGAGTCCAGGAAGTGTTTGAGGACGGTGGAACCGAAGGAACCGGTTCCGCCGGTAATCATTAGGGTTGCGTTGGTAAATGCGGACATTATCCCTCACCTTTTCTTAAGTTGCTTTGCTCGGAAGTTTTAGCCATTCTCCTAATTTTTCATCCCATTCCTCTGGTTCAAATTGAATCGTTCCTCCACATGGTGTAAATGTAATTTCTGAGAAAAGTACATTTCCATTCACAGAATACAAATCAACTCGAACAAACGGACTGTCGATTGCCATCGCAAGGCTTTCAGCAATCTTACGCATTTCCTCAAAATTATGAGGAAGATCTATATTCTGCCCGAATGGTTGATAGTCTCTCCTATGAAATGGCAACTCCTTTCCTTCCATATCAGCAAACGACATCCTTGCTGTTTTATGGTTTTCTAAGCCTTTGGATACATACAATAGTCGCGGTTTATTATGAAAACAAAAGAATTTATAGTCCATCAACCCAACCGGCATTCCTGTTTCTTTTGCATATTCGTCTGTAACAAATTCTTCAGCAATAATCCGCGGCTGTATATATTTATAGGCCCATTCTCTGCTCAAATCATAGAAGTTTTTCCTTAAACAGAACTCCAATTTTTTCTTGGCGCGTTTTTTGTCAAAGCTATTCTTGTCTCGACAGATGATTAGCCCTCCCGAATCATGTGTGCACTTTAAAACAAATTGATTAGGCAACTCGGAAAAGTCGATTTCATTAAAATGATTCCACACTCCAATTGTCGGGATGATGTGATTTGCACCTGTCTCTTATACACATCTGACGCTGCCGACGATCTA
>OJRC01001024.1_pt1 | contig 12216 bp, 15 predicted proteins | sample 1599081 | NCBI WGS metagenome assembly OJRC01 (sample SAMN03922519, study PRJEB24848) | human gut metagenome | isolation source: stool sample | host: Homo sapiens | place: Germany | collected 2010-02 | reverse complement strand
TGATGTACGGCATTTTTTCAGGTGGACAAGGCTTTTCACGATGTGAGGGAGAGATTCTGTTGGGCGCATTTTTAACTGGGATACTGCAAAGCTCTTTCATGTGAGCAATCCAGCATGTCTTAGGTGAAAAACCGTAAGTTTCTTTGACATAACCTTGAATTTCCTTATAAGTGGCCATCCAGACACCTCCTGAACATAAAAATTCATGTTTTCACTTAATCTTTGCAACAAACGGCCTCTCCCGTGGCCTACAAGTGAGAGGGTCAAAAGAGGTCCTGGGGCGGCACCTTCACATAGTTCTGGGTCTTGTCAAACTCCGGATAGTGGTAGCGCCACTTGTCGTAATCCTCTTTGGAAATCTCGCCCGCCTCTAACATGGCGGCGGCCTGCTGCCAGGAACAGAGCATCTCGTGCAGCCGGGCAGCGTCCTTGCTCTTCCGCACATCAACCTTCAAGCAGACTTCTCCATCCATCTCGCTGATCTTGAGCCCGTAGTTGTCCTCCAGGGTAAACAGGGTGTGCATCAGCCCCACATAGGAGTCTATGTCCGGGACAGAGAGCGCATGGGGAGAGACATCCAGTACCTGGGCCAGGGCAGCGGTAAGGTCCGCCTTTGGGGTTCTTGATCCTGTCTCGTACTGAGCAAGGCGCACATCAGCGGACTTTTCCGGAAAGCCCAGCGCCATGCCGAGATATTTCTGTGTCATCCCCCGCAGGAGACGGAAAAAGTGAATTCGTTCGCCAATCGCCATATCATCAACTCCAATCGTGGTTGTCTTTAGAAAAAGCGTAGCAGAAATGCTTAGTAAAGTCAAGAGAATACTAAATAATTTTATTTAATTTATTTTGCGTACTCCGATTGACACAAGCTATTATGCTTAGTATAATGACGATATAATAAGCATAATAGTTTAGAAGCAATAAATAAAAAAGAACCGCCGCAATTTCTGGTTATACATCTGAGAAAAAAGTGGCGGACGAAAGTAAGGAGGCATTTATGGTACACAACATTCAGCCGCAGCAGCCATCAACGAGGAAAGGAAGGTATTTTCAATGCAGGCACAAAACTTTATGCGAGTTTATGCGAGTGGAGGAAGTGGCTCAGGAGCTGGGCATCTCCAAGTCCCACGCATACAAGGTAATCCACAAGCTCAACGCCGAACTCCGGGACAAGGGCTATCTGACCATCGCCGGGCGAGTCAACCGAAACTTTTTCATGGAGAAGTTTTGCTACAGCAAGACGGGAAAGGAGGACTAATCATGGCGGTCTACAAGGAAGAAAAAACCAACACCTGGCGGGCGGTCTACCGTTACACTGACTGGAATGGCGAGCGCAAGCAGACTCAGAAGCGGGGCTTTAAGACCAAACGGGAGGCACAGGCCTAGGAGCGCGAACAGCTCAACAAGACCAGCGCTGACCCGGATATGACATTCAGGAGCTTCGTGGATCTCTACACAGCGGATATGAAGACCCGGCTCAAGGAAAACACTTGGGCCACCAAGGATCACATCATCCGTACCAAGCTGCTGCCCTACTTCGGCAGGCTGAAGATGTGCAACATCACCGCTCAGCAGATCATTACCTGGCAGAACGAGATGCTGAACCACAAGGATGAGAACGGCAAGCCCTACTCACCGGTGTACCTGAAAACGGTCCATAACCAGCTCAAGCCGCTGGATATCGTGCTTCTGCACACCGACGCACAGAAAAATTATGGCCGGACGGAATACAGGATCACTGGCTGCGGTGTGGGCCGTGAGGCTACCCTGTGGCTGCTGCGGCAGGGCGTCAAGGTGGTGGGAACCGATGCCTGGAGCTGGGACGTTCCTTTGCCTCTGGTGGCAAAGGAATTTGCCAAGACGAAGGACCCGTCCGTTATCTGGGAGGGCCACTTGGCGGGCATGGAGATGGAGTATTACCAGATGGAGAAGATGACAAATCTGGGTCTGCTGCCCGTCACCGGATTCCAGGTGATTTGTTTCCCGATTAAGATCAAGGGAGGAAGTGCGGGCTGGGTGCGTTCTATCGCCGTGCTGTAATCCGTAGCCGGAAAAGAGAAAAGGTATAAGGTACGAGGAGGAATTCTGAACATGCACGCTGCAGCAAAACGGACTGCGCTTCAAGCCAGGATTGCCATCGCGATCCTCTCTCTGAACGCGCTTGCTTTGTAAGAAAATGTAATATCGCTGATTATTGCCGACCTGATCAAGACCTATCCGGAGTACCCGGTTTCCACCATACAACTGATTTTTTCCACGACCACTGGCATGGCGGTGGTGGGCTCCCTGCTGTGTATCTGGCTGGAAAAGAGGATGACGCTGAAGAGCATGTCCATGCTCACCCTGATAAGTGTTCTGTCAGGCGGCGTCATCGGCTTTTTCTGTGCGAAGACCAGTGTTCCTTTGCTGTTCTTGTCCAGTGTTCTCATTGGCATCGGTATGGGACTCATCACCCCGCTAAACGGCATCAATATTGCCAATCACTTTGAGGGCGCTGAGCTGGTAAGAATGAACGCCCAGAACTCTGTGGTGGCGACGGTCGGTAGCGTAGTGTTCCGCTGATCGGCGGCCTGCTGGCGGCCATCGACTGGCCCTGCGTCTATTGGATCTTTTTCCTGACTATTCCGGTTATGCTCATCACCGTGATCGTGCAGCCCCGGGAGGAAATCCAGTGCCTCCCCAGGAAGAATGGAAGTGAGCCCGTAAAGGTCAAGGTATGGTCCCCTGCGCTCATCTGCTGGGTGATCGAGTCCTTCTTTGCTGGATTGTGCTGGATGGTGTACCAGAGCAGCGCCTCGTCCCTGTTCCAGAGCCTTGGCTTTGAAAACTACGCACAGATGGCCAGTTATGGCTCCTTTGTCTTTGCCGGACTAAATGTGATCGCGGCGACTACGCTGAAAGTGTTCTGCCGCAAGTTCGGCAAGCCCTGCATGACTGGCGGTATTGTTCTGATGGCCATCGGCCTGTTCACGCTTGCCGTCTGCAAGAGCGTTTCGCTGTTGTGGCTGATTTTTGTGGCCACTGCAGTAATCGGATTTGGCTTCGGCATCTTTAAATCGGCCAGCTTTGTATTCCTGCCCATCACCCTGGAAAAGGGAGCCACGTCCAGAGGCTTCTCCTATTTCAACGCAGCCAATGTGCTGGGCAACTTCCTCACCCCTTACCTGATCACCTCCACGGTGGCGCGGATGGGCGGTACCATCTATACCCGCTATGTCTTGAGCGCGGTGATCTGCACGGCCCTGTCCATCTTTGCGATTGCCACCCAGAAGCTGAAAGGGACCGAGAAGATCGCAGACTAAAAATCAAAATCTGCGGCAGGGGCTTGCGCCCCGCCGCAGATTTGATATGGGAAGGATGCTGTTTATGGCTGGGGAAAAATCGTTTCTCCGCGGTTACTCCATGGTGCTCCATTCTTTTTTGATGTATTGGATCTATGGCACCCTGATCGGCGGGGGACTAAGCGTTCTTGTTGCGCAGTACTGCGGTATGACCGGACTGAACTCCAATCTTGTCACTTCCGTCAACACCGTGGGCGGATTCCTCTCCGTGGCAATGACTTTTCTGATCGGACGCTGGGTCATCGCCAGGGGAGTGCGGGGGATCACCGCCTTTAGCTGCATCGGCACGGCGGTTGGACTGTGTATTCTAGGGAATGGGACGAGCCTGGGAATCTATATCCTCTGGTCCGTGGTCAGTCAGGGCCTGTATAACGGTTACAGCTTTACCGCTACCAACGCACGGATTGCCAACTGGTTCCCCCGAAAAAAGGGCTGGGTCATGGGGATCACCACCGCCGGTATGATGGCGGCCTCCTTTACCTCTGTTCTGTTCATCACGGTGTACAGCCCCAAGATTGGATTTACCAATGTCTGCTATTTCCTGGCGGCCGTAATTGCCATGCTGGGCGTCGTATCCCTGAAATGGATCGTCGATACCCCTGAACAGTGCGGCCTCCTGCCGGACAATATGCCTCTGACGGAGCGGGAACAACAGGAGTTCGGCGGCGGGACGGCCCGCCAGGACTGGACGGCACGGAACCTGATATGTTCTAAAGACGGAATGTGCTATATCGTGGGTTTTGGTCTGCTGTTTATCGCGACTACCGGCGGCATTACCGCTTTTGTCCCCTATATGTTGGAGCGGGGGTATTCTCAGGTGGACGCCGTGGGGCTGATGTCTCTGACCAGTCTGTTTTCATTGGCCGGCAGCTTTATCATGGGGGTGCTGGACACCAGGCTTGGAACCAAGAAGGCCAGTCTGATTTTTGCCGCGCTCTATGTGATAGGCTATTCAGGGGCCTTTGCCCTGACGGGCATCGACAAACTGTTCCTGTTGCCCCTCTGGCTGGCTATGGCCAGTGGTGGGGCCAACGCCAACCTGATGGCTTCCACTCTGGTCAGCCAGTATGGGCGGGCCAACTATGCCAGCGTGTGGTCCGTCCTGTTTACTGGCGCCAGCCTGATCCGGAACCTATGCTATCTGCTGATCGGTGCCATTGCATCCCTGTCCGGGACCTACGCCAGGGTCTATCTGTTTTGGGGGATCATTTCAGCGTTCAGTTTTGTGCTGTTGGCGGTATCCAATTTCAAATATCGTCCCGTGCCGCAAAACTAATATTACTGATATTTACAATAATAGAAAGTCCACCGGCACGGACATCAGCTTCCGTGCCGGTGGGCTTTTTCGTTATCTCTTGACATACTGGCGCAGGGTCCCGATACGCTCAATTCGGATCTCCACCGTGTCCCCGTCGGCGAGATAGGGCAGCGTGCCCCCGCGCTCAGCCAGGCAGCCGCCGCCCACGGTGCCCAGGCCGATCACATCGCCTGGGACTGCCGTGCAGTCCTGGGTTATCACTTCAAACAGCTGAGGGATGGTCCAGTACATCGTTCCTGTGGAAGAATCCGTGGTCTGCTTTCCATTGACAAAGACATCCACCTTCAGGTCCAGCCGGCCGTCGTTCCACCGGTCCATGACTTCGTCCATGGTGACGATCCATGGACCGAGCCCTGCGGCAAAGTCTTTGCTCTTATGCATCCCCAGGAAACCCACTTCCTGGCCGCCCGCTGCCCGATCCGTCCAGTCGTTGTACACGGTGACGCCGAACAGATGCTCCAACGTGTGCTCTGCGGTGACGTTGCGGCCGGACTTTCCTACCACCAGAGCCAGCTCAGCTTCGTAGTCCAGGGTGACGGAACCGGCTTTACGAGAGATGACAGCCTCAGGCCCGGTGAGGCCATTGGGATTTTCATAGAAGTAAATGGGCCGCTCATACCAGATGGGAGGAGTGGTGTGGCCGTTGCTTTTGCTGGTGCCGTTGGAATGGGCCTCAAACAGGCTGGAGTCCCGGAGGGATGCCGGATGCAGAATGGGCGGGCAGAGAGAGACCTCACACAGCGGCAGGGTGTCCTGCTTTGCTCCGCTGTCCAGAGCTGCCTGGATGGCGGCAACGGGGGCGTCAAAACGGCGGAGCAGCGCGCCGATGTCTGAGATCGGACTGGAGCGGCAGTTCAGCAGAACCGTCAGATCAAGCACCTCGTCGTCCAGCTTCATACCGGCCCGAGGACCAAAGAATTTGTATTGATAAGTCAGCAGTTCCATTGAAAAACATCCTTTCCTTGAGGGGGAAGAAGCGACGTTCACCCCGCTTTTGAACAGGTCCTGTATGGTCTGTAAAATGATTCTATCAGTGTGCTAAAATGAAGTAAAGCGCGGATTCCACACGCTGATGTGCACAAAAGTTTCATTGCGGCGGCTGCTGCGTTTGGCGTCTGTGAGCGGTAGTCGGGCAGAAGGGGTCTGGCTCCATGAGACACATTAGGCGATGCATGGGGCTGGGAAACGTCGTGCGTCCTCATTTTCAAAAGAATTGGCGGCGGGGATCGGTCTGTATGCCCGCGGTATATGGGAGACAGTTTGGAGGGAAAGAGAAATGGGTTGTATCCTGAGGGCCGATCTTTTATAATTATAAATACCATAAAAAACGGCGGCGCAGCCGTCGAGCCGCCAAACCGTCACCCTCCTTGCGCATCGGGGATTTAAAAGTAGATACAGAATAAGGATTGAAGAAGATGACAGAAAGGCGGCCGCCGGACAGACAGACCATCCTGATCGCCGATGACTCTGAGATAAAACGCGCCATTCCGGCGGACATGCTTGGGAAAGGAATGTGAGATCATCGAGGCCGCGAACGGTATGCGGGCTTTGGAAACCATCCGGGAGCGGAACATGGAGATTGACCTGATGCTGTTGGACATCATAATGCCGGAGCTGGACGGATTTAAAGTCCTGGAAGTCATGAACCAGTGGCGCTGGATCGTAAGTATTCCGGTCATCATGATATCGGCGGAGAGCGTCACCTCCTTTGTGGAACGCGCCTATGAGCTTGGCGTGAGCGATTACATCAGCCGTCCCTTTGACGCGCTGATCGTACGCCGGCGGGTGGTCAACACCCTTATGCTCTATGCCAAACAGAAGCTGATGCCGGAAGAGTTTGAGGTGATGAAGAACCATGCCACGGTAGGAGCCGCCATGCTGAAGGCGCTCCCGGCCTATCAGGACGAGGCGCTGGTCAAGGTGGCCTATGAAACCTGTCGCTGGCACCATGAGAGGTATGACGGGCGGGGCTATCCCGATGGCCTGCGGGGCGAAGACATTCCGATTTCCGCCCAGATCGTGTCCCTGGCGGACATCTATGACGCGCTGACCAGCGAGCGGCGCTATAAGGCGGCGCTTCCGCATGAAAAGGCGGTACGGATGATTCTGGATGGGGCGTGCGGCGCGTTTCACCCGCTCCTGATAGAGTGCCTGACAGAAATCGCGGAGCGGATTCCGGCGGAGCTCAGGCCGAGAAAAGCGCGCAGGCAGAGTGAGATGCAGATGTATAACGTAGTGGAGGAACTGCTGAAACAAAAAGATCTGGGGATTTCCGGGCGCGCTTTGCGTCTGGCCGAACAGGAATGGGAAAAGATACAGTTTTTCGCCTCCAAGGCGGAGGAGGTCCGGAAGGCTGTGGAGCGGACAGTAGTAAAGGAATATCTGGGACTTGGACTTTCCATCAGCATTGGGGGCGTTCATTCCGTCCGTCTCATGGTGGAGGCAGTGAAAAGGGCGGATCAACGAATGTATGCGGCAAAGACAAAGAGGCGCGGCGCGCCGGCGGGTGGCAGGTGAGCGCGCAGAAAGGAGTGGGATATGCTACGCGGAGATGGGAGCCGATTATGCGGAGGTGCTGGAGCGCTTGAGGGATGAACGACTCATCCGGAGATATGTCCTGCGGTTCCCGGATGACCCCAGTTATGACGCACTTTGCCGGGCGATGTCCGGAGGCAGAGTGGAGGAGGCATTCCTTGCGGCGCATACGCTCAAGGGGATCACGCAGAGCCTGGGATTCGGCGGGCTGTGTACATCCGCTTCGGCGCTGACCGAGGCGCTGCGGAACGGAGCGCGGGCGGAGGCGGACCGCCTGCTGCAATCGGTAACAGCGGATTACCGCCGAATCGTGGACAGTATTCTCCGGTTTCAGGGTGAAGACGGTGTTGGCGGCACGGCAGAGGATATACAGGCTGCCAGGAACTCCGGTATGGACAACACGTCGCAAAGCCGCTGGACCTGAGGTGCCTGAACGAGGTCATGAGCAAATGGTTGGGAGGTACCGGAGAACTCGTGCTGAGCGCATCCATCTGGTGGCGGATGAGGACCCGGCGTACAGAACGCAGGTCCGAAGGACATTTGATGGGCGATATCGGATCGCAGAGGCGGCCGACAGCGATGCGGCCTTGGAGGATATCGAGCGGTATGAGGGAAGGTTGGCCGCCGTCATTTTAAGCCTGACGATTCCGGGGCCTGGGGACTTTCCCGTGCTGAAAGCCCTCCAAAGAGAAAAGAAGTTTTGGGATGTGCCCATTATTGCCACCGCCCCCACAGACGACCCGATGGAGGAGACGGCGCTGGAAATGGGCGCGGACGAATTCATCGGGAAACCCCACTCCCAGAAGAAGCTCCTGCTGCGGACCATTCGGGCTGTAAAAAGCGCCTCCTCACAAGCGCGGGAGCATCTTTTGCGGCAGGAGGCCCATCAGGATTATCTGACCGGGCTGCTTAACCGCCGCGGGTTGCTCGACGCTGTGCAGGGGCTGTGCGAGGGAGACATGCCGGCAGCGCTCTACCTCTTTGATCTGGATGACCTGAAACGGATCAACGATATGCTGGGTCACATGGAGGGAGACAGGATGATCCGGCAATTTGGGGCGCTGCTTCGCGCCCACACACGGGCCAGCGATATCGTGGCGCGGTTCGGCGGAGATGAATTTGTGGTCGTCATGCGTCAGATGCGCGGAGAGGAGAGCGCCCTGGAAAAAGGGGAGAAGATCTGTCGCGCATTCCGGGAGGCTGTGTTTGCAGAGCATACCACTGTAACGTGTACGGCGGGAGTCGTGTTGTGCGAGGCATCAAAATCCGTATATGAGATGATTGGACGAGCAGACCAGGCGCTCTATCGTGCGAAGAACAGCGCCAAGGGCACTTGTCAGCTATGGAAAGAGTGAGAGAAGTGAACGTGAGTATGAGCGCGGTGGAAACTGCGCGGGAGTTTTGCAGGGCTTGGTTCGAAAAGCTGGACCTGGATGAAGTGATTGCATTTTTAGCGGAAGATAATTCACAGCCATGGGCAACCGGATGTCCGCCGTGATCGATGCGGCGAATTTTGCGGAGATCCTGGAGAAGGTGCGTATTCAACCGGAGGACCATCCCCATTGTCGCTATGACGGCCAACGCCTTTGCGGAAGACGTTCAAGCCGCGCTGGAGGCCGGAATGAATGCGCACGCCGCCAAGCCGACCGACATGCGCGCGCTGTGCGCGACCCTGCTGAGCCTGATCAAACGGGCCTGATGAAAGTGAGCAGGGCAAGAGAAGGGAGAGATGTGATATGGATATGTTGGAACTGATAAAATCCCGCCGGTCAACAAGAAAATTCCTGAGCAGACCGGTGGAAGAGGAAAAAATAGACGCCATTATCGAAGCGGGCCGATATGCGCCCAGCGGGGGAAACAACCAGAGCTGTCACTTTGTTGTGGTAGAGGACGGGGAGAAGCTCAACGAACTTGCTGAACTGGTCCAGAGGGAATTCAGCGGCATGGAATACGATGCACACACCTATGCGTCCCTGGTGACTTCTATCCAGAGATCGAAACAGGGAAACTATACTTTTCATTACCATGCGCCGCTGCTGATCATCGTCACCAATCAAAAGGGCTATGGAAACGCGGTGGCGGACAGCGCCTGTGCGATAGAGAATATGATGCTGATGGCAAACGGCCTGGACCTGGGAAGCTGCTGGATCAATCAGCTCCGGTGGTTGGATGAAAACGCTGCGCTCCGGACATTTTTGAAGAACTTCCAGATTGGGGAGGCGGAGACTGTCTGCGGCTCTGTGGCGATCGGATATGCAGATACAGAGGACGGCCTTCCGCCGCGCACACCGCTGAGAAGGAAAGGAAATTTGGTCACCTGGATCCGGTAGACAGGGGCGCGGGAACGGCAGACCGGGCCCGCATTTGGGACTCACTCACAATCTGGAGCGGCTATGCCGCCCGCCGCAGTCCGCTGAGAAATGCAGCGTGGGCCCCGGTCACGCTTTGAGTGTTGCGGAAAGTGCGGCACATATGTTACCATAGGAGAAAAGATGACGTGCCGCAGTGTGTCCGATACAGGGAGGGGGCGCGTCGTTTGGACGTATATTTCAAAGATGAGGAGGAACTGCAATGAGGCAGGATATGATCCTGGTGTTGGATTTGGGCAGCGAGGAGAACCCCCATTTGGCCCGGGAGATTCGCGCTCTGGGCGTTTATAGCGAGATCCACCCCCATGACATCACACTGGAGGAGCTCAAAGCCCTCCCAAATGTGAGGGGAATCATCCTCAACGGCGGGGCAAACCGTGTGGTGGACGGGGTAGAGATCGACGTCAGCAAGGATATCTATAACTATGAGGTGCCCGTCCTCCTGGCCGATCACAAGGGGGACAAGCCCTGGCCGGAGGATGCGCAGGAGAGGAAAGAAGCGCTTTCCAACTTTGTTTTTGGCATCTGCGGTGCCCAGCCCAACTGGAACATGGACAATTTCATTGCTGACCAGATAGAGCTGATTCGGCAGCAGGTAGGGGATAGGCGGGTCCTGCTGGCGCTTTCCGGCGGGGTGGACTCCTCCGTGGTGGCGGCCCTCCTGATCAAGGCGATCGGGAAACAGCTCACCTGTGTCCACGTGAACCACGGACTGCTACGGAAAGGTGAGCCGGAGCAGGTGGTGGAAGTATTCCGGCACCAGATGGATGCCAATCTGGTCTATGTTGATGCCGTGGACCGCTTCCTGGACAAGCTGGCCGGAGTAGATGATCCGGAGCAGAAGCGGAAGATCATCGGGGCGGAATTCATCCGTGTCTTTGAGGAGGAGGCCCGAAAGCTGGAGGGGATCGACTTCCTCGCGCAGGGGACGATTTATCCTGACATCATTGAATCCGGGACCAAGACGGTGAAGGCGGTCAAATCCCATCATAACGTGGGCGGTCTTCCTGAGGACCTGGGATTCCAGCTGGTGGAGCCACTGAAAATGCTCTTTAAGGACGAAGTGCGCGCATGCGGCAAGGCGTTGGGCCTGCCGGACAGTATGGTGTACCGGCAGCCGTTCCCCGGACCCGGCTTGGGTGTGCGCTGCCTGGGCGCCATCACCCGGGACCGGCTGGAGGCCGTCCGGGAGTCTGACGCCATCCTCCGGGAGGAGTTCGCCAAGAACGGCCTGGAGGGCAAGGTGTGGCAATACTTCACCGCCATCCCCGACATCAAGTCCGTGGGCGTGCGGGACAACAAGCGGGCCGACGAGTGGTGTGTCATCATCCGCGCCGTCAACACGGTGGATGCCATGACCGCCACTGTGGAGAACGTGCCATTTGACCTGCTTCGGCATATCACCCAGCGAATCACCGACGAGGTGAAGGGCGTCAACCGCGTCCTTTTCGACCTGACGCCGAAGCCCACGGGGACCATTGAGTTTGAATAGTTGGAGCAGAGCTTCAAAGCCTTTATTTTCAAGGGTTTTGAGGCTCTTTCCTTTTAGAATTGCATTTTGATTGCATTTTTTTATTCAATGGCTCTGTGATAGATTGCTGTATGCTGATTGCTGGTGTAATCGGCAACACTGGTTGTTGCCGGAGTATAAGTGAGAACGCCAGTTAATTTTTTGGCAACTTCCACGTTGGTGTTGGGATATAAATGTCCATAGGTTCCTAACGTGGTCTGTATCTTTTCATGCCCCAGACGTTCTTTAATCAATAAAGGATTTTCTCCCATACTGATGAGCAGGGAAGCATGGGAATGTCTGAGTGCATGAATCTTGATACGGTGTACGCCTGCCAATCCAGCAAGTTTTTCTAAAGCCCGTGGGAGGGTGTGCTTACTGGTGGGAATCCCATTATAGCTTAGTACAAGGTCACAGTCATTTAAAACCTTTTGCTGTACTTCCTGCCATGCTTTTAATTCTTTGATGGTATCTGTGTCAATATAGATAGTGCGAATACTGGCTTGTGTCTTTGGTTCCACAAATTTGTATTCGTCCATTGTTTTATAGTACAGCGTTTTCGTTATACTTAAAAGTCCGGTTTCAAAGTTGATGTCCGACCATTGCAGGGCTGCGGCTTCTCCGATTCTCATTCCAGTCATAAACAGGAGCCAGTATGAAATGAAAAGGTAATGTTCGTAATAATCGCCCTTGTAGAGCAGGGAAATTACCTTTTGAAATTCATCCAGTGTCCAGAAATCCACTTTTGTTTTCTTGCTCTTGATGTTTCCTATCATTCGTGACGGATTTTTCTTTGCAAGACCGAGAACAACTGCTCTGTCAAAGGCAATAGAGAGCATACCTTGTACAATACGGATATAGTTTGGACTAAATTCTTTTGCGAGTTCAAGCTGCCAGTTCTGGACGTTAATGGGTTCTATCTCATCCACCGTCATTTTGTAAAAGTATGAAAAATGCTTCTGAATGGTAGAACGGCGGTTCAGATAGGTACTTTCCTTTACCTGTGTTTTATACCAAGGCAGGTAAGTTTCCTCAATGAACTGCTTAAAGGATAGCTGCTGCTTCTTTTCTGCCAATTCCTCTGTGGATGCCAGTATAAGTTTTGAATATGCTTCTCTAGCTTCTTTTTTTGTCTTGAATCCG
>OJRC01001020.1_pt1 | contig 12250 bp, 11 predicted proteins | sample 1599081 | NCBI WGS metagenome assembly OJRC01 (sample SAMN03922519, study PRJEB24848) | human gut metagenome | isolation source: stool sample | host: Homo sapiens | place: Germany | collected 2010-02 | reverse complement strand
GGGGGGGGGGTCCGCATTGATGCGGCCCAGCCCGCCGGGCCCTTTTTATGCGCGGCCCGGCAGGCCGCCTGCCCTAGCGGCCCGCTTTCTGACCTGCTCGTGATAAAAGTAATTGACAATGACAGGGGGCGCTTCAAAGGGGCGCTTCATGCTGTCGTCATTCGTTACATAGGCAAGGCCTGTTTCTGCGGCATAAGCCCTCAGCCGTTCATCCAGACGTTCCCAGTAGCTGCGGCTCCCCTTCTGGTAAATCTCGCGGTAAAGGGGCAGCAGGGCCGGGTATTTTTCTTGAATATACCCCAAAATCACCGTTTTGCAGCTGCCCCGCAGGTTGAGGTTTTCCAGCCAAATCAGGTTGCACTGCCCTTTTACCCGGCCGATAATTGCTTTTACATCTGTAATGCCCGGAAATATGGGGGAAATAAAGCAGGTGGTCCGCACGCCCGCGCGGTAAAACGCCTTCATGGCCGCCAGCCGCCGCCCGATGCTGGCGGCGCTGTCCATATCGTTTTTGAACCCTTCGTCCAGTGTGTTCACAGACCACGACACGCGGGCTTGCGGGAAAGTGCGTATCAGCTCCAAATCCCGCAGTATCAAATCGCTTTTTGTAGCTATGCTGAGCTTTGCGCCGCTTCCCTTCAGCTGTTCCAGCAAGGCGCGCGTGCGCCCGTATTTTTCTTCCTGCGGAAGATAAGGGTCTGTAACCGAGCCAATAAACAGTTCCTTGCCTGCATATTTCTTCGGGTTTTTGATTTCCGGCCAGTTTTTGACGTCTAAAAAAGCTCCCCACGGCTCTGTATGGCCCGTGAACCGCTTCATAAAGGACGCATAACAGTACCGGCAGCCATGCGTGCAGCCCACATAGGGATTGACAGAGTATTCGCACACAGGCAGGTTGGATTTTGTGATAACGCCTTTTACCTCAATTTCTCGAATCAGGGGGCTGCTCATTGCTGCCAGCCCCCCATGTGAATATGGCCGTCCGGGGTGCTGTCATACTGCTCCAAAACCAGTTCATCTTCCTTGGGATAGCCTACTCCAATAAAGCACGGGGTCATCCAGCCCTGGGGCACGCCCAATTCCTTCAGCACCAGATCATGCTCTTTGTTTAACGGAATACGCAGAGAGTAGCCCAGCCCCTCGTTGATAACGGCCAGCATGATATTTTCCGCCACGCACCATGCCGTCGAAAGAGGGTTCAGCTTGCTGACCCATTCCGCGTTGAGTCTGGCACATTTGAACAGCGGGACGATCACATAGGGGCAGTCCACCAGCATGGTATATTGCCTCGGCATGGCATGGGCGTACATTTTCTGCGCCAGATTGGGACGGCTATAAATGCGGTTGCTGTCCACATAACGCTTGGCAACTGCTTTGGCGTATGCGAAGGCTCTCTCTTTATCTTCACGCTCATGGAGGACGATAAACTGCCAGTTTCGGTAGTGATCCCATGAGGGCGCTTTCATACCGGCGGCAATGATCCGTTTGATTGCTTCAAAATCAACCTCTTTGTCTGTCCGTTCCCGGCTTGTCTTTCTTTTCTCAATAACCTCGTTAAATTCCATATTATTTTCTCCCGCAGTTACCATTTATTCCAGCGCACTTTGTTCTCAACCGTGGCCTTGACTTGGGCAGGCAGAAGCGGGTCTTTGACAGCATAGCCCATAACCACCAGCGCAGGCAAAGCCCAGCCGTCCGGCACTTTCAAAAATTCTTTGATTTGCTCCGGCTCTTTTTTCACGGGGATATGGACGACAGCCCCCAGCCCCTCGGCCGTGGCGGCAAGCAGCATATTTTCCACCAGCGCCCATGCTGCGCCGTAATCCATAAGCCCATAGCCGTTTTTATCCTCGCTCAAAGGGTACTTCTGTTTGAAATAGGGCAGGATTACACAAGCGGCTTCTTCAATCATGGTACGCTGGCGGGGGTAGGCAATTTTGAACATCTCCTGCTGCGGTGTTTTCGGCTCCCCGATACGGCAGGGGTAGGGGCGGATAAATTTAGCAAGTTCCATAATGATGTTCTTATCTGTTAGAGTTACCAGCTCCCAGCGCCTTTGATGGTTGGAGGAAGGGGCTTTCAGCCCTGCGTCCAAAATCCTTTCTAATATTTCTCTGGGAATTTCCCTGTCCTCAAACTGGCGGATACTTCTTCTCTTGTTGATAACTTCGTAAAATTCCATCTGTTAATCCTCCGTTTCCTGGTTTACCAGCTTGGTGAGATTTTTTGTAAAAGTCCTCGACAGGGCAATGAGGTTCTTTTGTTCCTCCGGCGTAAACATGGACATGGCTGTGTCTTCCGCCCATGTGATATGCCGGACAACCTTTTCGCAGTATGCCCGGCCCGCCGCTGTCATTTGGACAATTTTGTTTCTTTTGTTTTCCGGCACTTCGGCAACGGTAACATAGCTGCCCGACAATAGGTTTTTAATGATTAAATTCACGGTCTGTTTAGATTGAAAGGTTCTTTTGCATATCTCTGTTTGCGTCATTCCGTCTTTGTTATAAAAAAGCGCGTTTACAACCAACAGGGTTTTCATCAGCATGCCGTGGCGTTTTGCATATTCGTCATACAGGGCAAACTGTTCATCTCTGAATTTACAGTACAAATATGCGTTTTTTCTGTCCTCTCCGGTCATGGGCCGCCCCCTGCGCAAACAGTCAATTTATTGACTGTATTTTACCAAAAAAGCTGCGCGCCTGTCAAGGCCGCACAGCTTTGGAAGGGCCGCCTCCGCCTTCCGTTCCTCCTTCTTTATGCCCGGCGGCAAAGGGGCGCTTTGCAGGCGCCCGCCCTTCCCCTTTGCCTTCCGCGCAGAAAGCGCAGGCGGCAAGGTGAACCGCAAGCAGGCACAGCCTGCCCGCAGGGGCGGCCTGCTTTCCGGCCGCGTGAAGTCAAAGCTTCCGTCCGGTGTGCGCGGCACGCCGCAGAAGGCCTCGGCCCCGCCCGCCGGGTGTCTGGCAGGCACAGGCGGCCTTTCCCCTTGCCTGCGCACGGCGGTGCCTTTGCCGGGCATGCGCAGAAAACATGCCGAAAAGCAGTTGACATAAATCCGAAGCCGGATTATAATACCACTTGTGCAATTCCGAAATCGGATTTATTTTCCTGCTGGAAAGGAGGCTGCCGCCATGGTGCAGCCAGCGGACGCCGCAAAAGAGATAAGCCGCCTTTCGCGCGAGATGGAGCGTCTGTATCACGAGCTCTCGCTGAAAACGGGCCTTTCCGACAGTGCGTTTTTGATTTTTTACGCCATCGGCGAGCTGGGCGACGGCTGCCTTCAAACGCAGATTGCAGACGAATACTGCGTAAGCAGGCAGACCATCAACACCTCGGTAAAGCGCCTTGTGCAGCAGGGCTTTCTTTCGCTTGCGCCCGGGCGCGGGCGCGGCATGCACCTGCACCTTACGCCGGCAGGGCGTGCGGTGATGGAGCAGAAGCTGGCGCCTGTTTTCGCGCTGGAGGAAAGCGTGCTTGCCAGCATGCCCGCGGCCCAGCGCGCCCAGCTTCTGCGGCTGCTGGGGCGCTATGTGCAGCTTTACCGCCGGCATGTGCGCGCGCCGGGCTGAGGGCATGCGCCTTTGCGGCGCGTTTCGCGCCCCTGGCTTTACTACATACAAACCCGCGCGCACAGCATATGCCGCCGCTTCGCCCCGTGCACGGCGCAGGGCATAAGGCCCCGCACCTTTGCACGCCCTGCCGCCCTGTGCCGCCCTTGTTCCGCGGCGTCTGCGCGCAGCGCGCACGGCGGCCCCTGCGGGCCGTCCCACTTTTTCTTTGGAGGTTTTTTCATGCGCATCCAACTGTCCGACCATTTCAGCTACGGAAAGCTGCTGCGCTTCACGCTTTCCACCATACTCATGCTCATCTGCACGTCCATGTACAGCATTGTGGACGGCTTCTTCGTCTCGAACTATGTGGGCAAAACGGCGTTCGCGGCGGTGAACCTCATTTACCCTGTGTCCATGGGCGTCACGGCCATCGGCTTCATGCTGGGCACGGGCGGCAGCGCCATTGTGTCCAAAACGCTGGGCCAGGGCGACCGGCAGCTTGCCAACCGCTACTTTTCCCTCATCATCTATGTCGCCATCGGCGCGGGCGCGGTGCTCAGCGGGCTGTGCTTTGCCTTCACGCCGCAGATAGCCGCCTTGCTGGGCGTGCAGGGCGCGTTGATGCAGCAGTGCGTGGTGTACGGGCGCATTCTGTTTCTGGCGCAGGGCGCCTTCATGCTGCAGACGATGTTCCAGACTTTTTTCGTGGCGGCGGAAAAGCCGGGCCTCAGCCTGAAGATAAACCTTCTGGCCGGGGCCACCAACATGGTGTTCGACTATCTGTTCGTGGCCGTGCTGCCCTGGGGGCTTGCGGGCGCGGCCGCCGCCACCGCCATGAGCCAGGTGGTGGGCGGCGTGGTGCCGCTTATCTACTTTGCGCGCAAAAACGACAGCCTGCTGCGCCTTACCCTGCACACAAAATTTTATGGCCGCGTGCTTTTGAAAACGTGCACCAACGGCTCGTCTGAAATGGTGACGAACCTTTCTGCCTCGGTAGTGAACATCTTATACAACTTCCAGCTGATGCGCCTTGCAGGTGAAAATGGCGTGGCGGCATACGGCGTCATTATGTATGTGAACTTTATCTTCATGGCCGTGTTTCTGGGATATTCCATCGGCAGCGCGCCGGTGGTGAGCTACCACTACGGCGCGGGCAACCATACGGAGCTGAAAAGCCTGTTCCGCAAAAGCCTTGTGCTGCTGGGCGCGGGCGGGCTTGTGCTTACGGTGCTGGCCGAGGCGTTCAGCGCGCCGCTGGTGGCCATTTTTGCAAGCTATGACGCAGAGCTGTACGCCATGACGGTGCGCGGCTTCCGGCTGTATTCGCTGACCTTCCTCATTATGGGCGTGAACGTGTGGGGCTCGGCCTTCTTTACGGCGCTGAACAACGGGGCCATTTCGGCGGCCATTTCGTTTCTGCGCACGTTCGTGTTTCAGGTGGCCGTGGTGCTGGCGCTGCCTGCCCTCATCGGGCTGGACGGCATCTGGCTTGCCATTGTGGTGGCCGAGGCGCTGGCACTGCTGGTCACCGCCGCTTTCCTGGCCGCAAAGCGCGAATACTACCACTACGGCTGAGCGGCGCGCGGCGGCATGAACGGGCCGCCGTGCGGGCAGGGGCGGCAGCCTGTGTGCGGGCAGGCAAAAGGGCGGGCCGGGCTGTGTCAGGCACAGGGCGCGCCCCTGTGCGGCAAAGGCCCCGCCCCTGCAAACGGGGTTCTTCCCGCTGCGCGCTGCATCTTTTGGGGATTGAATACTATCCCGCTTCGCCCGGAACCGGCAGCGAAAGCCCTTTTCCTTTCCACAGTACATCTGGGGGATGTCGTTGCGCTAAAGCGGCAACAAAATACGCGCCCCGGCCTTACAGGGCCGGGGCGCATATGCCCACTTTGCCGCGCGGTGTTTTTATACGCCCGTTTTGGGGTTGGGCTTCTGCGCCGGGGCGGGCGCGGCGCCTTCGCCTGCGCCCTGGCCCGGCTGTGCCGCGCCGCACACCGTACATTTGCCGTTTTCATAGCTGTGCCTGCCTGTGGCCGCAATGGCCTGCTGGCTGCCGGGCTGGCTTTGCCCGCACCGCGTGCAGCGGACAGACTGGCTGCCCGGCGCGCCGCAGGTGGGCTGCTTATCCACCACAGGCTGCGCGCCCCAGGCGTGGCCGCCGTAATAGTCCCGGCATATGCCCGCCAGCGCACCGGCAGTGCCCGCCTTCGCAATGTCGTGCGTGCCCCCGGTATCCGTTTCGCCTACGGCGGCAAGCGCCGCATTCTTTTCGCCATCAAACGAGCACTCTTCGGTAGTGCCGCCTGCGTCAAGCCCAAGGAAGCCGCCCGCAGGTATATCCGGGTTGCTTCCCGTCACGGCGCCTGCCGCATGGCTGGCCGCAACGCGGGCGTCTGCGCCCAGCTCGCCCGCAAAGCCGCCCGCCTTGGGCTGCCAGCCGCTCACCTCGCTCGTCACATCACCCAGCGCCGCGCAGTTCTGGAACACGCCGCATTCGGCCCAGCCTGCAAAGCCGCCTGCGCGCCAGTCGCTTGCCGTCACGTGCACATCTGCAAGGCAGCGGGTAAAGGCGGAGGCCGTAGAGGCATCCTGCAGCGCGGCGCTGGTGGAATAGCCGGTGAAGCCGCCCAGAGCCCAGCTGCCCTGCAGCGTGCCGCTGGCCGTGCAGCCCTCGAACGTGCACTGGGTGTCCATGCCCACAAAGCCGCCGCTGTTCGCGCCGCCGCTTACCGCTATATTTTCCGCCCTGCAGTTTTTGAATGCGCCGCGCGTGACATTGCCCGCAAGCCCGCCGGAGATACAGTTTGTATCGCCCATTTCATTCATCACAGTGCCGGACACCGCGATGTTTTCAAACTGCACGGCAAGCCCCTCGTTTGCGATGCAAAAGCCCACCAGAATACCAGAGCTGGTTTCTTGCATGCCCGCGCTGGAGGCATACACCGTGGCGCCCGCCACCGTGAGGTTTTTCACCGCCGGGCTGGGGATGCTGGTGCCCTGCTGTTCATTGCTGGAGATGCGGCCAAACAGCCCCGCCGCGCTGCCGCTTTCGCGCTCATCCACATACATGCCGGTGATGGTGTGGCCGCCGCCGTCAAAAATACCGCCGAAGGCTTTCACTGTAGTGCTTCCGCTCTGCTGCCAGATATAGCTGCCGATGGGGTTCCAGCGGTGGGCCGAAAGGTTGATATTTTCGCAGAGCAGAAAGTATGTGCCGTTGTAATTGCTGCCCGCCGCCACGTCCGCGGCCAGCTTGGCAAGCTGCTCTGCCGTTTCAATGCGGTACGGCTCGCCCTGCGTGCCCGCGCCGCCGGCAAAGGCGCCGGCCGCATAGTCCTTCCACTGCCCCTGAGGCCCGCCCTCGGCCGTTGCCGCGGGCAGGGCGCACACAAGCAGGGCCGCAGCCAGCAGGCCGCACAAAAGCTGTTTGAATTTTTTCATGCCTTTTCTCTCCTTCACAGGTTTTCGGCCCGCCCTCCTTTCCCCGCGCCGGTATTCAAACGGCTTCTCCGGCATTGCCGGAGAATGGAAAGGGGCCCCTTTCGCTGCGCCGCCTTATGCAGCGCCTGACATATTCATATTTTACCGCATTGCGCGCGAAAAAGCAAACCCTTTCTGCGCGCGGCCCTCCCTGTGCGGCGCGCCGTGCGAAGGCCGGGGCGCCGGCCCCGGTGCAGGGGCAGCGGCAGAGCCCTGGCTTTCGCTTTGCGGCCCGCCCCTCAGGCCGGGGCGAACTGGCTTTCATACAGCCGGGCATAGGCCCCGCCCTTCGCCAGAAGCTGCTCGTGGGTGCCCTGCTCTACAATGCGCCCGGCCTCCATCACCAGAATGACGTCCGCCGTGCGCACGGTGGAAAGGCGGTGCGCCACCACAAAGCTGGTGTGCCCGGCCATCAGCGCTTCGAAGGCGCGCTGCACCAGCATTTCGGTGCGCGTGTCGATGCTGCTGGTGGCCTCGTCCAAAATCAGCATGTCCGGGCGGCACAGCATGATGCGCGCGATGCACAAAAGCTGCTTTTGCCCGGCCGAAAGGTTGCCCCCGCCCGGCGCAATGACGGTGTCGTACCCGTGCGGCAGGCGCTGGATAAAGCCGTGCGCCCACGCCGCCTTTGCCGCGGCCTGCACCTCCTCAAGGCTGGCACCCGGCCTGCCGTAGGCGATGTTTTCGCGCACGGTGGCGTTTTTCAGCCATGTCTCCTGCAGCACCATGCCGTACAGGCCGCGCAGCGCGCTGCGCCGCATGCTGCGCACGGGCACGCCGTCCACGCAGATGCGGCCGGAATCCACATCATAAAAGCGCATTAGCAGGTTGATCAGCGTAGTTTTGCCGCAGCCCGTGGGCCCCACAATGGCCACGCGCTGGCCGGGCTGCACATGCAGCGTGAAATTCCGGATAAGCGGCACAGCCTTCACATAAGAAAAGCTCACGTCCTCCACGTCCACCCGGCCCGCGCACGCGGCGGGCGCAAGGGCGCCGGGGGCGTCCGGCGTTTCAGGCGCCTGGTCTATCAGCTCCAGCAGGCGCGCGGCGCTGGCAAGGGCCGTCTGCATCTGGGTGAGCACGCCCGTCACCTCGTTAAAGGGCTTTGTGTACTGGTTGGCATAGGTGAGAAAGCTGGAAAGCTGGCCCACCGTAATGCCCCCGCCGATGGCGCTTACCGCGCCGAACACGCCCACCGCCGCGTACACCACGGCGTTCACAAAGCGCGTGCCGGGGTTGGTAACCGAGGAATAGAACACGCTTTTCAGGCCCGTGGTGTAAAGCTCGTCTGTAATTTCGGCAAACCGCGCCTCGCACGCGGCCTCGCAGCCGAAGGCGCGCACCACCTCCTGCCCGGCCACCATCTCGTTCACAAAGCCGGAAAGGCGGCCCTGCGCCGCGCTGTTGGCGGCAAAAAAGCCCGCCGTGCGCTTTGCCACAAAGCCCGCAAACCAGATGGAAAGGGGCGTCACCGCCACCACCACGAAGGCGATGAAGGGGTTCAGCACGGCCATGACGCACAGCGTGCCCAGAATGGTGGCCACACCCGGCAAAAGCTGGGTGAGGCCCTGCAAAAGCCCTTCGGCCACCAGCTCGGCGTCGTTCGTCATGCGGCTGATGATGTCGCCGTGGGGGTGGCTGTCAATGTAGGAAAGCGGCAGCCTGCTGAGGTTGCGGAAGGCCGCAAGGCGCATTTCGTTGGCCGCCAGGGCCGACACCCTGCGCGTGCACACGCCCAGCGCCCACTGCGCCGCGCCCGCGGCCAGCGTGCTGGCCGCCAGCAGGGCCAGCCAGAAGGCCACGCCGGCGAAATTTACCCGTGCGGGGCCCAGCACGCAGTCTACCGCGCGGCCGATAAACACCGGCCCCAGCAGGGTGAACAGCACGCTGAGCAGCGCCGCCGCGCACCCCAGCGCAAGCTGGCCGCGGCAGGGCCGCGTGTAGGCCAGCGTGCGGCGAAGCGTCTGCGTCTGCTTTTTCATTGCCCTGCCCCCCTCTCTGCGCGGCGCGCGGACGCGCCCTGCGCACTTTCGCCCCAGCCCGGCGCTCCGGCGCCTGCGGCGGCCCCGGCGCGCGGGCGCCCGCCGCCCTGCTGCGCGGGGCTTTGGCCCGCGGCAGGGCGCGGCTTTTCATCTGCGGCGGGCGCATGCGCCGCGCCCTGCCCGGCCTGCGCGGGCAGGCCCGCTTCATGGGCGCCGCCCTCCGTCAGTTTCTGCGAGCGGCATATCTCCCGGTATACCTCACAGGTGCGCAGCAGCTCTTCATGCGTGCCAAGGCCCGCGGGGCGGCCGTCGTCCAGCACCAGTATCTCGTCCGCGTCCTTCACGGCAAAGGCCCGCTGGCTGATAAGCACCACCGTCATGCCCTGCGCGGCTGTTTTCAGCGCGCGGCGCAAGGCGGCGTCGGTGGCGTAATCCAGCGCGCTGGCCGAATCGTCCAGCACCAGCACGGCGGGCTTTGCGGCCAGCGCGCGCGCAATGGTGAGGCGCTGGCGCTGCCCGCCGGAAAAGTTTTTGCCGCCCTCCTCCACAGGCGTGTCCAGCCCCTGCTTTTCGCGCACAAAGGCCGCGGCCTGCGCCGTCTCCAGCGCGCGCCACAGCTCATCGTCCGCGGCGTCCGGGCAGCCCATCTGCAAATTGGTGCGCACCGTGCCGCTGAACAGGCGCGCCGTCTGCGGCACCATGCCCACCATCCGGTGCACCTGGGCCAGAGGCATGCTGCGCACATCGCGCCCCGCAAGGCGTACGGCCCCGGCCGAAACGTCGTATTCCCGCCCCACAAGGCGCGCCAGCGTGGTTTTGCCGCACCCTGTGCCGCCAATGACGCCCAGCGTGCGCCCCGCGTCCACGCGCAGGCACACGTTTTCCAGCGCCGGGCTGCCGCCGCCGGGGTAGGTGAAGGCCACGCTGTCAAATTCCAGCGCGGGGGCGCCCTCCCTTCCGGCCTGCGCCGGGGCTACGGCCTGCGGCGCGGCGTCCATTTCCGGCGCCAGCGCCAGCACCTCGCCCACGCGCTTTGCGCTGGCCACGGCCTTTGTGAAAATGACGATGATATTCGCCAGCACAATCAGCGCCAGCAGCGTCTGCGTCATATAGTTCACCAGCGCAATAATCTGCCCCTGCTCCAGCCCGCCGGTGTTCGCAAGGCCCGCGCCCATCCACACGATGGCCACAATAGCAAGGTTCACAATGACGCTGGTGACGGGGTTCAGCGCGGCGCTGATGACGCCCACGCGCACGGTGGCGGCGGCAAGCGAAGCGCCCGCTTTGTCAAAGGCCTGCACCTCCGCCTGCTGGCGGCCGAACGCACGGATAACGCGCACGCCCTCCAGGTGCTCGCCCGCAAGGCGTGCAATGCCGTCCTGCCCGGCCTGTATGCCGCCGTACATGGGCACCGTTTTGCGCATCACGGCATACAGCACCAGCACGATAAGCGGGGTGGACACAAGGAACACAAGGCCTATCTGCGCGCTGATGGTGAAGGCCATGACGATGGAGCCAATGGCCAGAAACGGCGCGCGCACGGCAAGGCGGATGAACATGTTCACGCCCGTCTGCACCTGGTTGGCATCGCTTGTAAGGCGCGTGATGAGAGAATCGGTGCCCACGGCGCCGTACTGGCTGCGGCTGAGGGCCATCACGCGCGAAAACAGCCTGCGGCGCAGGCTTCTTCCAAAGCCCTGCGCGCACACGGCGGCGAAATACTGGCAGGTAAGCGCGCAGCCAAGGCCCACCGCGCCAAGCCCCAGCATGGCAAGGCCGTGGGTGACGATATAGCGCACGTCGCCCGTTTTCACGCCCACGTCGATGATATCCGCCATCAAAAGCGGCACCAGCAGCTCCAGAATGGCCTCTGCCAGCTTGAACAGCGGCCCCAGCACAAGCTGTGCGCGGTAGCCTTTCAGATCCGGCCAAAGGGCCTTCATAGCGTCTCCCCCTTTTTGCGCGCGGCAGGAACTTCGCCCCAGCCGCCGCGGTGCGCGGGCACATAGCCCGGCGCGCTCTGCGGCCCGCTTTGTGCCGCGCGCATGCAACGTGTTCAGTATAACAAAAACAGCCCCTTGCCGCAAGGCGCGCCGTGCGCGGCAAAGCATGTGCGCGGCCACCGGGGCGCAGGGCATATGCGGGCGGGCAGGCCCGCATATGCACAGGGCTGCAAAGGGGTACACCCATGCAAGACAGGCGGCACAGGTGCACAGAGGGCATCCACACACGGGGCAGCCGCCGGGTAAGAAGCACAGACGGAGGCGAAGAGGTACAGGCCGGGCGCAACAGCACAGGCGCGCAAAGAGCATGCCCATGCGGGGCAGGCGGCGGCAAAGGTGCACACCACGCGGCGGGAAGATCGGCCGGCTGCCGGGCAAAGGGCCTCCCCCCTGCCGCCCGCGCCTTTCTTTCAGGCCGTTGTTTCGTCCGGCGGCAAAATGCGCCGCCCCCCGGCCCCTCTTTCCCGGCGCTGTGCTGCAAAGCCGTACCGCATGCGCGGGCAGGCGGGGCGCATGCTGCCGGGCCGCCCGCGCCCGGTTTCGCCTGATTTTTACCGTTTTTACCCCATTTTAGAATATTGTCTTTTCTGAACCGGCATGTTATACTTTTCATAACAAATGCACCGCCGCCGGGGCAGCATGCCCGCGGGCGCGGTGCACACTTTTGTCGGAAGGGGGGGGCGCAGCATGGCGGGCCGGGAAGGGCTTATCACCGCGAAGCGTCTGCGCGAGGCTATGGAAGTGCGCCATCTGCGCCAGACAGACCTGTGCCGCGCCACCGGCATCCCCAAAAGCGCCATGTGCCAGTACCTCAAGGGCGATTTCAGCCCCAAGGCGGGCCGCCTGCGCCTTTTGGCAAAGGCTCTGTGCGTGAACGAAGCATGGCTTTCCGGCTGCGAGGGCGCGCCCATGTATGCACCCGCCCCCTCCGCCGAACAGATGGACCCTCTGGCCGCCGAGCTGTTCAGCGCCTATGCCGAGGCCAAAGACGCCCTTTCGGCGGATGACATCGAGGACGTAAAGCTGTTCATGCGCATGCTGGCCCGCCGCCGCAGGCGGCAGAAAGGCAGCCAGAGCACAGCGGAATAAAGCGAGCCGTGCGGCGTTCAGCGCCGGGTGTTCAGCGCGTTGCCTGCCTGCACAGGGAGCCAGCCGCCGGAACGGCGGCCTCTGTTCACGGGCAGACAGACGCCCGAAATGGCAGCCCAAAGGGCAGTGGCATGGCCGCTGCCCTTTGGGC
>OJRC01001007.1_pt1 | contig 12363 bp, 8 predicted proteins | sample 1599081 | NCBI WGS metagenome assembly OJRC01 (sample SAMN03922519, study PRJEB24848) | human gut metagenome | isolation source: stool sample | host: Homo sapiens | place: Germany | collected 2010-02 | reverse complement strand
CGGCTTCTGCGTCCGCGGGCTCCATGGGACGGAACTGCAGGTGTCTTCCGGCAAGCTCGTCCGCAACGCCCGTGACCTCGCTCTTCGCGCTCTGGGCTAGACCAAGACGCTTGCGCTCGTTCTCCTCTGCATCGGATAAGCGGGTATATACGGGCAAAACCTGCGCAGGGTCGCCGCCCTGATCATGCAGCATTGCCCTGGAGCTAGCGGCGGCAAGCAGCAAACCCTCTCCAGAGGGCCACCAAAGCTCGCGATCGAGAACGCGCTCCATCAGGCCGGCACCTTCAAACAGCTTGGCATAGCGCACCAAGCCGTCTCCCGTGATCTGCAGCTCGCCGCAGTCCGGACGCGAAGACCACTCTTCAACGGCGACGGCTGCCTTGACAACGCGCTCGCGCTCAAACAGGCGGTGCGGCCCGTCCTCATCAACGCTATAGAGCGCGGGGTACACCTCGCCGCGCATGGCGTCCGCTGCCACGCCAAGTAAACCGCGAACGCCAGCGCGCCACGCGGTCCATGCAGAAGCATCAAGCGTGGACACCCCGTACAGGGGCACGCCCGCGCCACGGGCAAGTCCCTTTGCCGTAGAGATGCCAATGCGCACGCCGGTAAACGACCCCGGACCACGCCCCACCAACACAGCACCCACTTTATCCATAGACGCACCGGCATCTTGAAGAGCTGCGTCGACCGCATTCACCAACTCCACATTGGCGTGACGGCGGCACATGTGGTCCTGGTGAGACAGAAGTTCAACGCCGCCGCCGTCCAGGGTCGCCGTCCACTCTGCGCACGCGCAGGCAAGCATATCCGTCGAGGTATCAAGTGCAACTACTAACATGGTTTCAAACCGTTTCCTGTTCCTATGGCGCCGCAACCCTAGGCAACGCCTTTCATCGCGGCGTCAATTTGCGCCGCAAGCTCCTCTGCCCGCTTCCCAAACGGCTCAAGGCGAAAAGAACGCCGGTGCTCCCCTTGACGTTCGATCACCACGGACAGGTATTCATCACACAGCTCATCTTGGAACTGTTCGCCCCACTCGAGCAGACACGCGCCTTCGTAGCCAAGCACGTCAAAGATGCCCGTATCCTCAAGTTCGTAGGCATGCTCCAAACGATACAGGTCAAAGTGAAAAAGCGGAATCCTGCCGCCGTCATGCACCGCCATCAGTGCAAACGTTGGACTGGTCACGGGATGGGCGTCACCCAGGCCGCGTGATACGCCCTTGGTGAAATGAGTCTTGCCCACACCAAGCCCGCCGGTGAGAATGAGAACATCGCCCTCGTTCAGAAAAGCCGCGACCAGTTCTCCAAAGCGCTCGGTATCCTCGACCGACTCGCTCTGATAGCGGCACCCGGCCTCTCGCGTTAATGACATGGCCGCTACTCCTTAAGCCTGGGCAACGCGTCTGAATGAACCACGGCATCCCGCTGCTCATCCTGTGGGTGACGAGCGAGATAATCGCCCAGCATTCTAAAGTCCGCCTCCAGCAACTCCTGCCAAGCCGGGTTGCGCAGGGCTGCCGCAGGATGGAGCGTGGGCATTACCACAAAATGACCCATCTGATGGAACCTGCCGCGAAGCTTGGTAATGCCTATCTCCGTCTTCAGCACAAAATGCGTTGCAGGATTACCTAGCGTAACGATGATGTCCGGCCAGATGCTGCGAATCTGCTCGCGCAGAAACGGGGAACAGGCCAGCACTTCGTCGGGCTTGGGATTGCGATTTGCCGGCGGACGGCACTTAAGAACGTTGGCGATATAGATATCCTCTCGCGCAAGACCAGCTAGAGAGAGGATACCGTTAAGATTCTCCCCCGCCCTGCCCACAAAGGGCTCACCCTGCAGGTCTTCGTTCTTACCCGGAGCCTCTCCCACAAACATGACGCGCGCTTGAGGGTTCCCCACTCCAAAGACAATGTTGTTACGCGTCTCGCACAGAGGACACAGGCGACAATCGCCCAGCACCGCGCGAATCTCGTCCAAAGACACCTCGCGGGGGGCCTGATTGTCATGCCCGGGTATATGCATTACGCCCATGGGGCCTCCTAGATATAAACCTTCTCGAGCCGCATGCCAAACCCGCAGGCAACCTCATAGTTGATGGTGCCGCGCAAGCGAGCCATCTCGTCCATGGAAATTACCGCATCGCCGTCTTTGCCAACGATGGTAATCAGGTCGCCCACCTCCGCCTCGGGCATTTGCCGTGCCGGCGTCTGCTGGATTGCGACCATACATTGGTCCATGCAGATATTGCCCACCTGGCGAATCCGCTGTCCACGATAGAGAACATCCATCTTGTTGGACAGTGTACGGGACAAGCCGTCTGCATATCCAACGGGAATAGTGCACACCTGAACACGGGCGCGCGGAACGCGGAATGTGAAACCGTATCCCACTCCCTCGCCCATCGCCGGACGAATAGTGCGCGTCACACGGGCGCGGACGCTCATAACGGGTTCAAGCGGCATGATCGGGGCGCTCTTTTCGCAGGGCTGCAGTCCGTACAAGCCAATTCCCGCTCTGATCATGTCGAACTGCATCGAATGATCCAGCATGGAAGCCGGGGTGTTGCTGCAATGCACAATGCCGCACTCAAAACCCGCATCCTTCATTGCGGCGACGGCTTCGCTAAAGCGCGTGCACTGCAGTCGATAATCCCAGCCATCGGGATCGTCTGCTGTGGCAAAGTGCGTAAACACGCCATCGCACTCGATACCGCGATGGAAGTCGATCTCGCGCCTAAACTCGAGCACGTCGGTAAAGTGCACGCCAATCCTATTCATGCCGGTTTCGATAGCCATGTGGTACTTGCCCACGCACCCCATCTCCACAGCGCGCTCGCCATAGGCGAGGGCGAATTCGGACGAGTAGACCGACGGCATGATTTGATATTCAAGCAAGGTATCGCAGGCGTCGATTGGCGGCTCGTTAAGAACCAGAATGGGAGACTTGATTCCGCCCTCGCGCAGCTGAACACCCTCGGAAACCGTGGCGACCGCGAACATGTCCGCACCGGTAGCATGCATGATCTTAGCGCACTGCACGGCGCCGTGACCGTACGCATCGGCCTTGACCACACAGCATAAACGCTTGCCATATCCAAGAAGGTTCTTAAATGCTCGCGTATTGCGGCGAAGCGCCCCCTGGTCAATCTCTACCCATGCCCAACGAGTTGCGGGCTCTTTGCTACTAGGCATCGCTATTCTCCTTTGGAAGCTGCAGCACCCAGCCCCGTAAGGGCATGCATCGCCTCGTCCTCTACCAATTGTAAAGCCTGACCAATGACATCGATGAGGTCGGTTGCTATCACGCTGCGCTCGCCCATCTCAGCCGCCGCCGCAAACCCCGTATAAGAGTGAACGGTCACGGCGTAGGCGCCAAACTCCGGCCATGCATCAGACCGAGCATGCGCCGTTGCAACTATGCCGGCAATAATGCCGCTTAGCACATCTCCAGAACCGGCGGTAGCAAGCGATGTGGGCCCAGCCGTGGGGATCAGCACCTTATCTACACCAACCACAGCAGTTGTGGGCCCCTTGGCAATAACAAGCATGTTATCCGAGCCGCAAGCCCATAAAATGCGCTGAGAAGCCTCGATTGCGCTGCGGAGGTCATGAACAGGGTCTCCCGCAACGAGACGAGAAAGCTCGCGATGATGCGGCGTCAAAATCAGCGCACCGTTGCGGCGAAGCAGTTCAGGAGTTTTATCGATGCCGTCAATAGAGCCACGACCCAGGCAGTTCAACGCATCGGCGTCGAGAATTAGGGGCACATCGCTCTCCAAAAGGCCGCTGACCACTTGCATGCAACCCGATGCCGTCGTCATACCAGGACCGCACAGAACAACATCGTATTTTGGAGCGATTTCACAGATGACGGAACGAGCAGCCGCCCCAAATGAACCACGGGAATCAGAGGGAATGGCGACAACCGGAATAGAGGGCAGCGCCAGACGAATGAGGTTGGCACAGGAATCCGGAGCTGCAACGGTAACGTATCCGGCGCCCGCGCGGGCTGCAGACTTGGCAGCCATCATAGCAGCTCCAGGGTACATCGCGGAACCCGCGACAACTAGCACCGATCCGCGAGAGTACTTGTCGATGTTGCCGGGCAGAGGCTCAATAAAATCAGCCAGGTCAACGGGGTCGACAAACTCTGCCGCATGGTCTACCTCGCCAATAACCTCGTCAAGGTTGTCGTACAGCTCTCCGCAGACAAGCTCGCCCGCAAACTCTGGACCATCGCCACTATAAAGACCAATTTTGGGCGCGAGCATGGTCGCAGTCAAATCAGCGCGCACGCACGCTTCAGCGCGCTCTCCGCTCTCAGAATCAAGACCAGAAGGCACGTCGACCGAAATCACCGAGGCGCCAATCTCATTGAGAGCGGAAATCCAAATATTGAACGGGGGGCGAAGCTCTCCATGGAATCCCGTACCAAGAATGGCGTCAATAACAAGGTCAGATTGCTCAATAAGCTCAACAAGTTCATCACGCGAAGGCCCGACATGAACAGCGACGTCACGTCCAGCAGTTCGACGAGCAACATGACGAGCCAGCGCACTTGGAATTTCATCGGGATCGACGGGGGTTACAACATGGACGTCGGAACCCTTTTGACTAAGAATGTCGGCGGCGACCCACCCATCACCACCGTTATTGCCAAATCCGCAAAGAACCAGAACGCTCTTAGGGGAACGAGCCTCGGCAAGGCTCGCAACAAACTCTCCGGCAAGCTCCATGAGCTCCGCTTTTGAAGTGCCCTCTTTTTCGATAAGGTCCTCGAGTCGACGAACCTCTTCAGTACTCAAAACCGGCTTCATCTCAATTCTCCTATTCCGTGATTTGAGATTCTCCAGATATAGATACAAGCTCAGCATCCTGAACACGCTCAAGTTCCTCTAGAACGCTTTTAGCCTCTCTAAACGAGCGTGCAATACGGGCCTTTTCCGACTCCCTATCGGGCTTTTGCTTAGGTCGAGCATCTTCGGTAATTGTCATAGCATTTGCAACGGCTACATCATTGGTGAATGAGAGTGAGATGGCGACTTCAACAATTCCAAGATCCTGAGCAATCTCAAGAGCTCGACCATTAAGAACAGCAACGGGCTTTCCAGAAGCGTCACGAGAAACAGAGACGTCTCGTCTGCCAATTCCAGAGCTAAATCCTGTGCCAAGAGCCTTTAAGACAGCTTCTCGAGCAGCAAATCGGCAGGCATAATGAGCAGCTGGGCGATTCGAAGACTCGCAGTACGCCCGCTCTTCATCAGTAAAAACACGAGTAGCAAAAGAGGGGGTCCTCTTAAGAATGGACTCCATACGAGCAATCTCAACAATATCAACGCCAATACCAGCGCGAGCCATAAACACACCTCCCAGCCATAACACATATCCGCAATATTGTAACGGCTTAAGAGGAATGATGAGGCGACATGGAGCCGATAGCAGACGCTCAGCAGAGACATACTGAATAGACAAGCAAAAAAAGCGGGGCCCCGAGGGCCCCGCTCCGCACCGACGTGAAAGTGCCGTCCACCGGTCAGCGGCGCCCTGCTCTCCCACGGGCTTCCCCCGCAGTACCATCGGCGCTCGGCGGCTTAGCTTCCGGGTTCGGAATGGGTCCGGGCGTGCCCCGCCCGCCATGGCCGCTGACCGGTGGGCGGCGCTCCGCCCACCATGAGGTGGTTATGTGTGTCCGGGCGGACCCTCGTGCCCTGGGGGCCGCACAGCGAGGAGATGGACCTTGGGGTTCGACGTCCGATCCGACCGGAAGCATCGCGCGGCACCCATGGGCGCCCACGTTGAGATGATGCGGGTAAGAGCTCGGGCGATTAGTGCCGCTCGGCTGAGGCCGTCGCCGACCTTGCACCTGCGGCCTATCGACCAGGTGTTCTACCTGGGCCCTTACCAGAAGGAGAACTGATCTCGGGAACGGCTTCCCGCTTAGATGCCTTCAGCGGTTATCCGCGCCGGACGCGGCTACCCGGCCATGCCGTTGGTCGACAACCGGTTCACCGGAGGTCCGTCCACCCCGGTCCTCTCGTACTAGGGGCAGCCTCCCTCGATTCTCCTGCGCCCGCGGAGGATAGGGACCGAACTGTCTCACGACGTTCTGAACCCAGCTCGCGTACCGCTTTAAACGGCGAACAGCCGTACCCTTGGGACCTGCTCCAGCCCCAGGATGCGATGAGCCGACATCGAGGTGCCAAACCTTGCCGTCGATGTGGACTCTTGGGCAAGATCAGCCTGTTATCCCCGGAGTACCTTTTATCCGTTGAGCGACGGCCCTCCCACGTGGGGCCGCCGGATCACTAGAGCCTGCTTTCGCACCTGCTCGGCTTGTGGGCCTCGCAGTCAAGCCCGCTTACGCTCTTGCACTCAAAAGGACGGTTGCCGACCGTCCCGAGCGGACCTTCGCGCGCCTCCGTTACCTTTTAGGAGGCGACCGCCCCAGTCAAACTGCCCACCTGGCACGGTCCCCCGCCCGGCTTCACGGGACGGGGTTAGGACGCCGGTGCGGCGAGGGCGGTATTCCAAGGGCGGCTCCGCGGGGGCTGGCGCCCCCGCATCGATGCCTCCCGCCTATCCTCTACGCGCCGGACCAGCGGCCAATGCCAAGCTGCAGTGAAGGTTCACGGGGTCTTTCCGTCCTTCCGCGGGTAAGTCGCATCTTCACGACTAGTGGAATTTCACCGGGTCCATGGTTGAGACAGCGCCCAAGTCGTTGCGCCTTTCGTGCAGGTCGGAACTTACCCGACAAGGAATTTCGCTACCTTAGGACCGTTATAGTTACGGCCGCCGTTTACCGGGGCTTGGCTTCGGTGCTTCGCTCGCGCTAACACCTCCGCGTGACCTTCCGGCACCGGGCAGGCGTCAGACCCTATACGTCGCCTCGCGGCTTATGCAGAGTCCTGTGTTTTTGGTAAACAGTCGCTTGGGCCTCTTCACTGCGGCCCCCCTCCGCTCCCCGGGCGAGCCGGTTCACGTACGCGGGGGCACCCCTTCTCCCGAAGTTACGGGGCCATTGTGCCGAGTTCCTTAACCATGGTTGACCCGATCGCCTCGGTATGTTCTACCCACCCACCTGTGTCGGTTTGCGGTACGGGCGCGATGGCGCCTGCCTAGGGGTTTTTCTAGGGACCTCGGGCTCACTCGCTTCGCTCGATCGCTTCGTCCGGAGCCTCGCCCTCGTGGAGACCGGGTTTGCCTGGTCTCCGGGCCGCGCTCCATCACGGGGACGTCCAGAACCCCGCCGAGCCACCCCAATCCGTCGCCCCGTCGGTCGTGACGGTTCCATCGCGGTGCAGGAATGTCTGCCTGCTGCGCTTCGACTACGCCTTCCGGCCTCGCCTTAGCCCCCGACTGACCCTGGGAGGATTAGCCTTGCCCAGGAAACCTCGGGTTTACGGCGGACGAGTTACCCTCTCGTCTCTCGCTACTCATGCCAGCATTCTCGCTCCCAGAAGGTCCACGGTCGGTTCCCCTCCCGCTTCGCCCCCGCTGGGACGCTCCCCTACCGATGATTTGAATCACCCCGCCGCTTCGGTTCAGAGCTTAGCCCCGTGTATTGTCGGCGCATGTCCACTCGACCAGTGAGCTGTTACGCACTCTTTGAAGGGGTGGCTGCTTCTAAGCCAACCTCCTGGTTGTCTGCGCGGACGCACATCCTTTGCCACTCGGCTCTGAATTTGGGACCTTAGCGGGCGGTCTGGGCTGTTTCCCTCTCGAACACACAGCTTAGCCCACATGTTCTGACTGCCGCGCTCTAGACCCTCGGGCATTCGGAGTTCGGTTCGAATCGGTAGGCGGCGAAGCCCCCTCATCGATCCGGTGCTCTACCTCCCGGGGTTAACGCGCGACGCTAGCCCTAAAGCTATTTCGGGGAGAACGAGATATCTCCGGGTTTGATAGGCCTTTCACCCCTACCCGCAGGTCATCGCCGCCGTTTTCAACCGACGTGCGTTCGGCCCTCCACGGGGTCTTACCCCCGCTTCAGCCTGCCCACGGGTAGCTCACCCGGCTTCGCGTCTGCGGCCGCCGACTATGGTCGCCCGTTTCGGACTCGCTTTCGCTCCGGCTCGCTTTCCAGCTTAACCTCGCCGACGGCCAGCAACTCGCTGGCTCATTCTACAAAAGGCACGCCGTCACACCTCTGAAAGGGTGCTCCGACGCCTTGCGGGCGCACGGTTTCAGGTACTGTTTCACTCCCCTCCCGGGGTGCTTTTCACCTTTCCCTCACGGTACTTGTGCGCTATCGGTCACAGGAGAGTATTCAGGCTTGGAGGGTGGTCCCCCCTGCTTCGGACCGGGTTTCACGTGCCCGGCCCTACTCAGGGACCTCCGCCGGGGTCCATCCCAGGGTGCGCCTACGGGGCTGTAACCCTGTGCCGCCGGCCCTCCCATGCCGTTCGGCTCCCCTGGATGGATCCCCGCCGGGAGCGCCAGCTCCCGGGCGGGAGGCCCTGCAACCCCGGCGGCGGTATAGGCTGGCGCCCGCCCGCTCGCCGGTTTGGCCATCGGTCCCCTTTCGCTCGCCGCTACTCGGGGAATCTCGCAGTTGATTTCTTCTCCTCCGGGTACTTAGATGTTTCAGTTCCCCGGGTTGTCCTCCCCCAAGGTATGCGTTCCCAAGGGGGATGCCAGGACCTCTCCTGGCGGGTTCGCCCATTCGGAGACCCGCGGGTCGAAGGGTGTGTGCCCCTAACCGCGGATTATCGCAGCTTGCCGCGTCCTTCATCGGCTTCCTGTGCCAAGGCATCCGCCGTGCGCCCTACATATCTTCCCGCGCATCATCCGCGCGGGCGCCGTAAACTCGCTAATGGCGCGCCGCCCCTCTCGGAGCGGCGCGATAATGGGTGTCGCATACCGCCGCGCCCCGCGAGGGGCGCTAGGCGGTCAGATGCTTCTCACTTCTCCAACTTTCATTGCAGCGCCGCCGCGCCCGCTCGGGCGTCGGCGGCGAATATATGATTGAGAATCGATCAGATCAGATGTTGAATCTAGATCCATGCTCGCTATGCGGCTCTCAAGGTACGCGGGTGCGTGCCCCGGGGACCGGACGCTGCGGGCTGCTCGCCGGGAGGACAGGCCGGACGGGTTTTTTCCATCATCCGCGCCGCCTATTCGAGTTGGGTATTCTTCCTGGAAGATGCCTCTCCCTAGAAAGGAGGTGATCCAGCCGCACGTTCCCGTACGGCTACCTTGTTACGACTTCACCCCCCTCACCCTCCACACCTTCGACGCCTCCCCCCTCGGAAGGTTGGGCCGGCGGCTTCGGGTGCAGACGACTCGGGTGGTGTGACGGGCGGTGTGTACAAGGCCCGGGAACGCATTCACCGCGGCATGCTGATCCGCGATTACTAGCAACTCCGACTTCATGGGGGCGGGTTGCAGCCCCCAATCCGAACTGGGGCCGGCTTTGAGGGATCCGCTCCGGCTCGCGCCATCGCATCCCGCTGTACCGGCCATTGTAGCACGTGTGCAGCCCAGGGCATAAGGGGCATGATGACTTGACGTCGTCCCCGCCCTCCTCCGGCTTGACGCCGGCGGTCCCGCATGGGTGCCCAGCCTGACCTGCTGGCAACATGCGGCGGGGGTTGCGCTCGTTGCGGGACTTAACCCAACATCTCACGACACGAGCTGACGACAGCCATGCACCACCTGTGTGCGCTCCTCTCGGCCACCGGGTCTCCCCGGCTTCACGCACATGTCAAGCCCTGGTAAGGTTCTTCGCGTTGCTTCGAATTAAGCCACATGCTCCGCTGCTTGTGCGGGCCCCCGTCAATTCCTTTGAGTTTTAGCCTTGCGGCCGTACTCCCCAGGCGGGACGCTTAATGCGTTGGCTGCGGCACGGAGGGATCGTCCCCCCACACCTAGCGTCCATCGTTTACGGCTGGGACTACCAGGGTATCTAATCCTGTTCGCTCCCCCAGCTTTCGCGCCTCAGCGTCGGTCTCGGCCCAGAGGGCCGCCTTCGCCACCGGTGTTCCTCCCGATATCTGCGCATTCCACCGCTACACCGGGAATTCCACCCTCCCCTACCGGACCCGAGCCGCGGGGTTCGGGGGGCGGACCGGGGTTGAGCCCCGGGATTTGACCCCCCGCCTACGCGGCCGCCTACGCGCGCTTTACGCCCAATGAATCCGGATAACGCTCGCCCCCTACGTATTACCGCGGCTGCTGGCACGTAGTTAGCCGGGGCTTCTTCTGCAGGTACCGTCTTGTCTCGTCCCTGCTGAAAGCGGTTTACGACCCGAAGGCCTTCGTCCCGCACGCGGCGTCGCTGCGTCAGGGTTGCCCCCATTGCGCAAGATTCCCCACTGCTGCCTCCCGTAGGAGTCTGGGCCGTGTCTCAGTCCCAATCTGGCCGGTCGGTCTCTCAACCCGGCTACCCGTTGTCGGCACGGTGGGCCGTTACCCCGCCGTCTACCTGATGGGCCGCGGAGCCATCCCCTCCCTCCGGAGATTTGCCCGGCGCCGCATGCGCGGCTCCGGGGTCGTCGGGTGTTACCCGCGGTTTCCCGCGGCTATCCCCGAGGAGGGGGCAGGTTCTCCACGTGTTACTCAGCCGTTCGCCACTCGCTTCCCTCCGAGGAGGGGTGCCGTTCGACTTGCATGTGTTAGGCGCGCCGCCAGCGTTCATCCTGAGCCAGGATCGAACTCTCCGTCCAAAGTATGTTGGGCGCGGATGAGCCCGTCCGGCCGGCTGTAACGCCGATCGGATCCATTCGAATATAAAAGCCGTTTCCTGCTCGGAAAGGAATCGTAAGGGTTCGCCTTACTCATCTGACTATTCCGTACATCACTGCTCACCATCGAAATGGTTCTTAAGTTCTGTCTCCCGGCGATCGACCATGCCGAAGGCACGGCCTCTCGCCTCGCAGTATCCGGTTCTCAAGGTACGCGCCGCCGGTCGCTTCGGCGCCGCGCGGCAAGGAGATATATTGCCATACCCGGGGCGCCGCGGGGGGCGTCTTTCCCGTCCTCCACGTTTCCTACACATACGGGGGACGCGGGGAATCGCGCGCCCGGCGGGGGGCTTCCCCTCCAGGCCTATCACCAAGTATCTGGGGAGTTATGGAGCGCGCCCGGATGTCGTCACGGAACCGCGCACGACCGGACCCGAGATGATGGCCGTGCATCCGGAACGGGGCCAACAAAACACATGGGAATGGATATCTGCCAGGAGAAATCCAGGGACAGCCCGTCAGAGGGACGAAGGAGCGTTTATAGGGCAATAACGTGGCCCGATAGAACTAATTGCCCAGACCGTCAATCGAGCCGCCAAGGGGAACGGATCATTGTTGAGGAGCTCCCCCATACGGCCCGCCGGCCCGCTATCAATCCTCTTCTGAGGTATCGAGAACGTTCGGAAGAGAAAACCGACGCTCTCGTCGGTGGTCACGGCGACCAGCTTCAATGCGGCAGTACGGTCGCCCCACGCGCATGCGGCGCCACCAGAACACCATCTCGAACACGCCCATGGGCGACGGGCCGGCGATTCACGATAACGTCATGCAAGCAGTCGTTCAGACTCTCAGCCATATTGTCGGCGATCGGAAGCGGTCCCGCCCCAACCTCCTGCGCGCAAACGAGCATCAACCGTCTATGACGGAGGCGCCCTCGAGGAAGTCCGCCCCTGAACCCGAGCCACTGCAGGTAGCGCTCGACCAATGGCTCCGCCTGGCGCGAGGTCTAGATGCTCGGGAGGCCACACGCGAACCAGTAGAGCTCGACGCCCGCCTGCGGCCTGGGACGGGAGGTAGTGCACCGCCCGACCTGGAAGAACGCGGGCAACAAGCAGAATCGGACATTCGTCCCAAGCCGCCCACGGCGCACCGCTCTCGGGGAGCCGGCACCGTTGCCAGCGATGACGTCCGCGGCGACGGCCGGCACCACCAGCGCCGACCACGCACGCGAAGTCTAAGACCTCGCCATGCACCATGAGAAGACGCACTCGCCGCTATGGCATATCAGCACCACGGGGTCGCAAGCGAGCCGGATCCCGTCGTCATAAGGCGCGCGGCGTCATTCGCAGTCCGCGACGGGCATGGGCCAACAGGGGAACTCCTCGAGCGCTCGAGCGCCCCCGCCGCGGCGGACCGCAGGCGCGCCCGTCTCGGCAAGACGCATTTCGTCCGAGGGCACAAGACCCGCTAAAACCGACGCCGCGCTCTTAATCAACGAGAAAGGGCCGCCTACCTACGTAGACGGCCCAGAGTTAAGCACGCTATATGTCCCATAACCCAACGAAAGCAGCCGCGGGAACCGACGGCCCCGGGGCGGCCGCCGCACCGGAAAAGAAAAAAGCGGGGCCCCGAGGGCCCCGCTCCGCACCGACGTGAAAGTGCCGTCCACCGGTC
>OJRC01001004.1_pt1 | contig 12414 bp, 11 predicted proteins | sample 1599081 | NCBI WGS metagenome assembly OJRC01 (sample SAMN03922519, study PRJEB24848) | human gut metagenome | isolation source: stool sample | host: Homo sapiens | place: Germany | collected 2010-02 | reverse complement strand
TTGAAATCCACTTCAAATTTCAAGACCAGCATAAACGCCTGATGGAGTTTATCGAAAACAACCTTGCCGCCGCAAGGCGGGCAAAAATAAAAGCCGTCTGATCGGCGGCCTGCGGTTTTCTAATCTTCTTATTTTCCTTTTGTGTATAAATACATGAAGCGGTGGGCTCGTCCAGTATCAAAAGCTGCGGGCTGCCCAACAGGGCCGCGGCGGCCAGCAGACGCTGCTTCATGCCGCCCGAATAGGCGGCCAGCTTTTTTTCCAGCTCTGCCTGCAGGTGCACGGCCCTGGCCACGCGCTGCACCTCGGCGGGCACCCCGGCGCGCGGCAGCTCTTTCAGCGCCGCCATATACTGCAAAAAGCGGCGCCCGGTAAAGCTGTCGTATAAGCTCTGCTGCTGCGGCATATAGCCCAGCACAGCGCGGAACTGCCTGCCCAGGCGGCGCACGTCGCGCCCGTTCCACAGCACCTTGCCCTTTGTGGCGGCAAGGTTGCCGATGATAATGTTTATCATGGTGCTTTTGCCCGCGCCGTTCGGCCCCAAAAGCCCGTAGAACCCCGGCCCCAGCGTGAACGAAACGCCGCCCAGCGCGCGCTTTTCGCCGCGCCGCCCGCCGTACACCTTCACAAGCCCCTGCACGCACAATTCCTGCATGGCTTTCACCTCCTGCGTGAAAAATAAAACCCGCCGCGGCCAAACCGGGGCAGGCCCGGCCCTGTGCCTTTTAAAAGAAAAACAGCCGCCAGCCTCCGGTGCAGCCGCACCCGGCAGGCTGGCGGCCGAAAAGCTGTTTATACAGCGTCCCTGCATATCCCGGCGGCATACCGCCATACCGAAAGATTGCAGGCGCTTTACGGTAAAGCCCTTATTGGGAAAGGTCAACAGATTGAAACAATGTGGTATCAAAAAGAATATAATTTGGCACAGAGTTCCAATAATCCTCTTTTTTTATCAGCATATATTCAGTCATGGAAGAATCAATCGTATAAAGAGAACCGTCCGGCCCGGCAGCAGACCGAGTTATGCCCATCATGCCCCCATTTACTAAAAAATACTGGTCTGTCTCATCTTGAATGAACACGGGTATCTCTCCCCCTTCGTGTGTAAAGGAAAGAGAGAGCGGCAGCGTTTCCTGCGTAGTCAAATTATAGCTGTAATAGCGTGTATGCTCCCCGGTTGAACTGCTGAACATGATATGGTTATCATGGATTTCACCCATCAGCATCACAGACGCCGCCGGGGCGGGCTGAGCTTCACCGAATATATTGTCAGTTACAATCCACTCTTTTCCATTTTGCAGGTTGTGTGCATACAGGCAGACGCCGCCATTTTTTACAAAATAGACAATCCCTTGCCCTGCTGTGAAAGAAAGCTCGCCCTGCGTCCATGCAAAGCCAGTGTCTGTCAGGCGATTTTCCCGAAGGGAATAGAGCTGCAATTCATATTGCAGGTGGGGAAGCTGGTCTTGAAGCCCGTCACCGGCATATTCGGATGAAATCCACGAGCGCTGTAAAACAAGCCCCTCAGGATATACGCCGATGATGTTTCCTTCTCGTTCTTTTCCCAACTGGCATAAACGTTCCAGCTTATTTTCGTCAAAATTGGCGCGGCATAAAGCGGTATTTGTAATCTGCATGGCATTGGCGTCGTAGTCTAAAAGCAGCAGGTACAGGTTTTGCCCGTCGGCAGCTATGCCGGTATTATAGGAGAGAAGGCACCCCTGCGGCACAGCCAGCTTTTTGCGGCTTGCCGCGTTTGGCTCCATTTGTAATAGAAAACTTGGTGACCCCTCATAGTTAATATTGGGAATTGGCGATTTCCCATATTTGACGACATAAAGCTTTCCGTTCACTGCCAGGGGAACCGCACCGCCGAATATGTCTTTCAGCCAGCCGGGGTTTTCCTCATCATTTGTTACAACCATCTGGTCAGACAGGTAAATCAGCTGGCGGGTAGCATAATCGTAGTAAAGCAGCCGCCCGGAATAGTCCTCTGTGTTAGGAAGAATAAAATAGGCGCCGTTTTGGTCTCCGCTGATTTCCGTGCCGAAAATCCCCGCGCCGGATAAAGCCATTTCCATCTCAAGCACGGGGGAATTTTCCGAGCCATAAGCCTCACCCGGCGCCGGGGCAGGCGTTTCATTTGGAAAAGCGCCGTTATTTGAACCGTGACAGGCGGACAGTAGGACGATGCAGCAAAGGAAAAATGCAAATAAAAGCTTCCATAATTTCATATTCATAAAATAAAACCGGCATGTTGGCAAAGCCTTTTATCCATGCCGTTTCAAACAGAAAATATGCGCGGCTATCAGCTTCGCACAGGCTGGGGCGGCTTCATCGGGGTACTGCTTATGCTGCCGGAAGCGTCCGCGCATGTGTTTTTTATGCCGCGCGTGGGAAGAGGACGCAGGCCGGCCGGGCGGCAGTGTATGAGGCGGCGCGGAACGCGCGTTTACCGCCGCTGGAAGCCCAGAGGCGGGAAAGCTTCGAAACAGGCGCGCGGGGAATATTCCGTGTGGCAAGGGACATTTGAATATTCTGCGCGAATGCGGGGCGGGCCTGCGGGGAAATAAGCAGATGTGAGGCCCCAAAGCCCTGCGGCCCGTGCCCGCCCTGCCGCATCTGGCAAACTGCGGCAGGGCGGGTGGCCATCAGAAGAAGGGTATAAAAGAAGAAAAGCATTTTGAAGCGCCCCTGTTCCGGGGCGGCCCTGCCTTACCCGCCGCGCACCGGCGGGCGCGGCGGGCAGGGGGGCCTGAAAGAAGAGCACGAAAAAAGAAGAAACGCAAAGCAGGTGAACAGCGCCGCGTCAGGCAAGCTGCGGCATTTTTACTTCCTCATAGCTGGGCCTGCTGTTCAGAAAATCGTCTATGGAGATAAAAGCATCGGTTAATTCAAATGAATCAAAAGCAACAACTTGCCCATCGCTGGTAATGCCTGTCACCGTAGTTGCCTGCTCGCGGTTCTTGACGAGAAAAGAATCCCCAATCAAATCAGAAACGCGAATCAGTTTATTATCGGTTTCAGTTTCAAACAGATATAGCCGCACCTCATGGAAGGCTTTCTGTTCCATATCATAGACTTTGTAATAATATTTGCCGCCGACGTCGCCGGGCACAAAAACCTCTAAAAATAGGTAAGGCTGAAGGACGCAGGGGATAGAAGCGGATGCTTTTTCTGGTAAGGCCACTTCGGCCAAAACTTCCGCCTGGCTGGAATTCAAGCTGCGTGAGTACAGGGCAGTTTTATCCTGGTCGTACCAATATATCGTGTTGTTCGCAACACGGTAGAAGGGCGCTATGCCCTGATAAGGCTGTGTACCGGATAAAGCACCGCCCGCATCTATCTGCTGTACTTCAAAATCGAAGGAAAAACCATCGGAATGCTGCGGCACCATGATATATAGAAATTGGTTTTCTGCGCCCCACAGATGGGCGTCACAATCCCACTCATGCAGTACAGCGGTGCTTCCATCTTCAAGCGAAATGGAAATCAGCTTTGAAGTGGTGTGAACTTCGCTTTTTTCCCCAATTTCGGCATGCTTTATCAGTGTGTAGAGAGAGGCCCCGTCTGTGGCCAAAGGGCTGCTAAAAGAAAAATCGGAAGGGAAGTCACAAACGCGGGTGCGGTTCCTTCCGTTCAAATCCATACGAATCAGGCAGGGTACTTCTGTCTGGCTGCCTGAAAAGAGAATATAGAGGCTGCCGTTTATAACACACGAACTGGTAGGGCCTGTATCTTTTGGGAAAAAGGCCGAGCATGTTTCATCGTTGTGCAGGCAGTCCGGCTTTTCACATACCACAACTGACTGGCGCGTCTTATAATCCATATATAACAGATTGTTGCCAAAAGATTGGTCGTGCCGTTCTCCGAAATAGTAGCGTCCGTCTTCTGTGTAAGCGATTTTCTCCGCCGTTTCATCTGCATCGTGCAGCAGGGCAAGGGGCTGCGGGCTTTCCGCCTTAGGGGCGCCGCTTTGGGGCGCGGAGCCCGCGCCCTGCGAAGAGCAGGCGCAAAGCAGGGCGGCGCAGGCCGCAAACAGGGCACAGAAAAGTAAAGCGCGTTTTGGCATGAAAGGCACCTCCTGCCCACGGCGGCCCCGCCGCACCCGCCGCGCACCGGTGGGCGCGGCGGGCAGGGGGCCTGAAAGAAGAGTATGAAAAAAGAAGAAACGCAAAGCAGGTGAACAGCGCCGCGTCAGGCAAACTGGGCGCTTTCTACATAAGCCTGGTCTACCATGCGGTAATTCGGGCTTGATGCCAGGTAATCTTCCACGCGAATAAAACCTGTCCGGCGGTAGGCCGAATCGTTTTCCGACCCCTCTTTTGCATCTACCAGCAAATCATCGCCAAACTGCGCAATGATGTTAATGGCCTTTTGCGTGGCCATGGAATAATTCGAAAGCGTAATTTCCGTTATTTCTCCCGTGTTCTGGTTTACAGCGTACTGTGTATACAAAAGCTCCATGTTTCCGGCGTCATCATACTGTTCGGAATACAGATGGTTGACCAAAACATACTCGTTCAGAAAGCCATAGATGAATATATTCCCGCTTGTGAAGGGGACGGTGGTTTTGCGCACGGCAGGCTGGGCTGCAAAATCTTCCGCCAAAATTTCTTTGGCGCCATTCGGGCCAATGCGGCACAAATCACATGTGCTTTCATCTTCCCGGTAATCGAGGTAATATAAGGCTTCGCCGCTGTACTCTTCATAATAGGCATTGCCCCGGTAACATAAAAGCTCGTGTTCGGGGCCGCCGTCAAAGGGCAGCTCGAAAACCCGGTGCACGGTGGCGTTTTCCATGCGCTCGATGTCGGCCTGCGTGTCTTCGGAGGTTTCGTATTCTTCTGTTGTGATGGTTTTCAAAATAAAGCCGGTGTCAGAAACACCGCGCAGGAACAAAGATTTCTGCTGTTCACCTTCTGCCGCCGCTGTGCGGTATAGCTCGCTGCAGGCGCCTGTTCCGGCGTCAATTTCAAACAGGCACGGCTGCACCTGCACTTGCCCCTGCCCATTTTCCCGCACGCGGTTTCCGCACAAAATCAGGCTTTTTTCACTTGCCGCCGCGCCGTCCTGAAGGGTGATGCCGTTTTCCAGCTCGCACAGGGTGCGGCGGTTGGTGCCGTTCAAATCCATTATTTCCACCTTGGAAGGCTTCGGGGCCTCATCCGGAAGGGCAATATAGCTGTATACAACCAGCAGTTTATCTTCCAACGCAACAGGGAAAACATAATAGCCGGCAGAATCTATAAAAGATGAGCAGGAAGCGTCGCTGTGCTCGCAGCTTGGGGTGCTGCACAAATATACCTGCTTTTCTGCCGCGTGGTCTGTAAACAAAAGGTTTGAGCGTCCATTATTCTGCATGATAATTTGGTAAAAGCCGGCACTGTTGGCGCTGCCGCGTGTAATTAACTCGGGGCTTGCGGCTATCCAGTAATGGTCAGATAATGCCTGTGCACCACGGGCAGGCGCCGCCGAAGCCTGCGCTGTTTGTCCGCCGGGCTCTGCGCCGCTTTGGGGCACGGAATTCGCGCCCTGCGAAGAGCAGGCGCAAAGCAGGACGGCGCAGGCCGCAAGCAGGGCACAGAAAAGCAACGCGCGTTTTGGCATAAAAGGCACCTCCTGCCCATGGCGGCCCCGCCTTGCCCGCCGCGCACTGCCGGGCGCGGCGGGCGGGGGGCTATACAGAAAAAAGCAGTTACAATGGGGGAATATCAGCGTAAAGAATGGAAAACATGGTCTTCAATTTCAATATACTCGGGCCGGGAATTCCAATAAGCCTCCTTTGGAATCAAACACACGGCCAGTGTGGTATAAGGCTGCTGCATGGGGCGCCCGTCCGGGTCTGTGCCGTCACGCATAACGGTTTGCATGTTTAACGTTACAAGAAACAGGCCGTCTGTTTCAGCGACAACCCCCACAGTTCTGTCTTCGGCAAACAAATCGACTAGAGAATACTGGTAAGAGTTCAGGTCGATGTGATAGGTTTGATAAGTTCCGTTGCTCGCTGACGCTTGAACAAAAAGGTGATTGTCATATACCTCGCTGATGATTTTGAACATAACAGTGTCATCATGGGAAGGCAATGTTACCAGAACATCGGAAGGGGTGGTTTGGCCAATCTCTTGGCAAAACAACTGGCCCGAATGGCTGTCAACATAGTAAATTTTATTTTCATAAATAATTTCAGAGCGCTCATCCTGCGCCCATGACATTTCTTCCTTTAACTCTCTGCTGGAAAATGAATAGCTGTATAACGTGTGAATTTGGTGCGAGTACCATTCGCTGGGCGAAAGCTCAGCGTCAGCCCGCGTTAAACTGATTGTTTTTAGAATAAGGCCGTCATGATAAGTTCCAACCAAAAAATATTGAGCATCGGGGGCAAAGGACGCCATTACACTGGAACGCTTGCTTTGGGTATCTAACGCGATTAACTGAATTTCCGAGCCGCCTTCACTGTAAACAGTTGCAAGAAAATAGAGCGAAACCCCATCAAAAGCAATGGAACTGGATATCCACATGTCGCCGCTTATTTCAAAAATTTTTTGACGGTTGCCCCCATTCATATCCATTTGAAGAATATACCCGAAATCTCCTTCATTGGGCGGCTGGGAAGGAAGCCCGGAAGCAAGCAGATACAAGGAGTCGCCTGCTACAAATAAAGTGCTGGAACCCGGCACATCCTCTACCCAGCTTGTATCGGTTTCGTCATGATGCAGGGAATCGGGCTGGCTGGATAAAAATATTTGCTGGCGGGTGGAAAAATCGATGTAAGCAATGTTGGCAGACCGGTCGCTGTTGTCAACAAGGAAATAAGCGCCTTCCTGCGACACCGCATAGTAACTGTTGTTGATGCCATACCGGGAGGTGACAAGATAAGGCGTCAGGGCCTGCGAACCCCCCTCTGCCGGTTCAGATGAACCGGCAGAGGGGCGGGCCTCAGCAGCGTTTTGGGAACAGCTGGTTAATAACAGGAAAATTGAGATGATGCAAATGGCAGGAAGAAGTTTTAATGTTTTCTTCATAGGGTGCCTTTCTACCTTTTTAGGAATCTTAGAAAGCAGGATTAGGCGCATTGCATCCTCCCTCACATTCCCAAAGGGGCTGTGGGCCTTTCTGTACGATATTGCCGCCGGCAATTTTTACAGGCGGCCTGCCGCCCGCAAGGCGCTTTTGCTCCCCTTTGCCCGCCGCGCACCGGCGGGCGCGGCGGGCAGGGGGGCCTGAAAGAAGAGCACGAAAAAAGAAGAAACGCAAAGCAGGTGAACAGCGCCGCGTCAGGCAAGCTGCGGCATTTTTACTTCCTCATAGCTGGGCCTGCTGTTCAGAAAATCTTCTATGGAGATAAATGCCTGCGCAAGCTCCATTGATTCACCAGTGACGGCCTGCCCGTCACTGGTGAAGCCTGTTGTCTCTGTAAAAATTTCATGGTTTGCAACCAGAAGGAAATCGCCTATTTTATCGTAAACGGGAATCAGCTTGTTGTCGGTAGGTGTTTCGAACAGGAACAAATCCACTTCATGTAACTCGCCGTTTTCCACATTGTATACCTCGTAATGGTATTTTCCGCCTGTATCAAGGGTAAAATGCTCTAAAAAGATATACGGGTAATACACATTTCTTAATGCCACATCATCTGCATCTGGAAACAGCAGGCCAGTGGCAATTTGCTGTTCCTCGGAGGAATCCAGCCTGCGGGCATAAATGCTTCCGTCCTCCAAGCTGTACCAATATATGGTGTTTTCGGTTACATAATAGCGGGGCGTTATATTTTGAAAGGACTGTGTGGCAAGCAGCTCTCCGTTTAGACTGATGAGCTCGATATTAAAGCTCACCGATGCCTCTTTTGCATCCACAGGCAGCATCACAGAAAGCGTGCTGCCCTCGGCGCCCCACAGGTATGCGTCACAGTCCCATTCCCGCAGGGTTTGCAGGGCGCCGTCCTGCAGGGAAAGGGAGATAAGGTTTGTAAAAGTACGGATGCGCCCGTTTTCTTCAGCTTCTATTCTGTTGCACACGGTATACAGCTTTTCGCCGTCTGTGGCAACGGGGTTATTATAGTCAAACTCGCTGGGCAAGGTGGCAAGCTGGGTGCGGTTTTGGCCGTTCAAATCTATGCGGTACAGGGCGGGAAGGATATTTTCCTTTTCAGAGCCGGAAAAAATGATATAAAGATAATTGCCTACCACACAGGAATTTGCCGCGCCGTACCGGTAAGGGAAAAAGGCGGTGCAGGTTTCATCGTTATGCAGGCAATCTGGCTTTTCGCACACCACAATGGCCTGCCGCGTGGCATAATCCAGATACAAAAGGTTTGAGCCGTTTGAGTCATCATTTCGTAACTCTACAAAATACAGGCCATCGTTTGTTTTCGCTCTCTTTCCGACCTTTTCATCGCTGCTGTGCAGCATATGAAGGTTTTGTGTTGGAGAACTATCTGTGTTGTTTTGAGTTAAAGGCTTTGATGCCGTATTAGGTTGCTGTGTGCACCCACAAAGCATTATGGAGAAAACTAGAATAAGACAGAAAAGTTTTTTCAACCGGCATACACCTCTTTCGTATGTGCCATGCCCGCTGAACGCGGGCATGGCACAAATTTTAATTTGAATCAACCGGCGGTGTACCAACGCGCGTGTGTATCTGTATAGGGACTTACATATTGCCAACTGAGCTTTGCATTTGCACCCGGTGCATATAGGCACAGGCCTGAAAATCCGACAGATACAATGCCGACATCATAGCAGAAGGTTTTGTCGTTGTAAGCATTTCCGTTAGAGGGATATACTGTACATTGATACGGACTAGAACCGCGGTAAATATTCAAAGAATAAACTGTTCCATCAACTCCGGTTGGCGTGCATCTAAATTCACAAGGGGTACCATCCGAACTGAAATACCACATCTGGTCTTCGTCAGAACCACGGCTCCAAACAGAGACAGGAACAGAAGAACTGGTGATACTGCCACTACTACTGCGATAAAGATTCATATACTGAAAATCACCTGCCGCATTTGTAGCAAAAGTATTGCTTAGACGTGAATAAATCGTCCAAGTTCGGGGACTAATGTCTGCAAACGCCGAGGCGCCGCAAACGGCCATGATGGCACACACCAGCACAACGGCCAATAGCTTTTTCATTTTCGTCATAGTTTTTGCTCTCCTTTCACATCATATATCAGATATTCTGAAACTTAAATTGGCACAACTGACAAATTTTGTTCTAAATATCTGGATATATGGGTTAAATTGGAAAACAATGGGTGCTTGATTACTTGTGGTTCTTAACGTTACTTTGGGGAATTGCTGCCGGGCGCTGGGGCTGATAAAGCGGGCCAGCACACCACGGCGGCCATGCCTGAATCTCTTTTTCAATCATGCGCTGCGTTTTGCGAAGAATCAGGCTTTTGGCGCTGGCTTTCCAGTTCTGAATCATGGCTTTTCACCTCCTGTCTGTTTATTTTTGCAGCGGCCACGGTAAGCAGGGCAAGAGTTTCGCCCCATGCAACAATAGCCGCTGTATAACCAAAAGAAAGAAAATAGAAAAGCAATGTGCCGCAAAACAGCACAATGGCCGCCCTTTTGGCACGCACGTGGTTCCACTTTGCCGCCGCTGGCCCTAAACCAGAAAGCGGATGAATGGCAGGGGAAAGCAAGAACACTGCCATGCAGCAGCAAGCAGAAAGCACCGGGCTTAGCCGGGAATAGCAGGCAGTGAGGGGAATGGCAAAGCAAAGGCAAAGCCATTCACAAAAACCAGAAACAGCAAGACACCGAAATGGGCTGGAAGCATGAAACCCGCCCATATAGCGCCGCATCCACATAAATACTGCAATGAACAGCAATGTGTGTGCAGCGCCTGCCTGCGGAATGCCAATGAAAAATAATAACGTCCAGGCTGCCAGCTTTATGGCGCGCCGCTGCAGACAATAGGAAAACCATTTTTCCTGTTCATGAAAAATGCAGCCCTTTTCTGCGAAAAGGGCTGCAATGCCGTTGCATATGCGTATCAGCAAAGGAACCATCCCTTTCCGACACCAACATAGCATTCTATGGGGAAACAAACAACAAAAGTGTTAAAATTAACAAGAAAATTGTAAAAATTAGCAGTTTTGGCATGCGAAATAAAGCAACGGCCGAACTTTAGCTTCCGCCTTTAAGCAAGGCGGAAAAATTAAACCATCCGTCATTGTAATGAAAGGCAAATTCCGAGTTGTATTTTTCCAAAACAGCGCATACATTTTTCAGGCCATAGCCATGTGCTGCGGCATCTTTTTTGGTGGAAGAAAGCTGAGGCAGGGCGGTGTCCACCGGCGGCGAAGTGTTTCGCACAGTAAGCAATGTTTCTGTGCCCGTGCACCGAAGTGTTACAATAACAACGCGCCGCCCCTTTACCTTTTCGCAGGCCTCTATGGCGTTATCCAATAAATTGGAGAATAGTGTTACAAGGTCCTCGTTAGAAAAGGGCAGCTCGTTTATTCCTTCCAAATTAAATTCCATGCCAATGTTCTGCCCGCAGGCTTGTTGATATTTCTGGTTCAGCAAAGAATCAAAAACAGGGTTTTGAGTATCCAACACATAAGCGGCCTGCGGGCTTTGGCCTATCAGCTTTTTCAGGTAAGCCTGTGCCTGTGAATGCTCACCTTGCTGCAAAAGCCCGGCAAGCGTTTGAAGATGGTTTCGGTAATCGTGTGTAACGCGGCGCTGCTCGTCGTAATTGCGGGCCATAGCCTGCGCGGCTTTTAGGTTAGAGCTTAATTCACGCTGCAGCAGGTTGTTTTCTAAAAGCAGTTGTTGTTCCTGGGCAATTTTATCCCAAAGGGGCAGCACGGCAATATTAGCGGCCAGTGTAAGAAAGGCATCGGCAAACAGCCAGTTGGAAACAAGGCCCGCTTTCAGCACGCCGTCGATAGTAACAATAAGGTTCAGCAGGGATAATGCAGGAATAATGGCAATTTTGCTCCATTCCCAAAAAGAAACAGAAACGTTCTGCGAACGCGCGGTATATGCGCGGCGAATAACATAACATATGCACACAAGCAGCGTTTTGGAAAGAAAAGTAGCCAAAATATACACAACAAAATTTTGTGTAATGGCGTTGAACGCAGTGTGGGTAATGCCCATTATGACGGCAATGGCAGCATAGTCTAGTCCATATACTAAAATGTACAGCAACACCATGGCAAATAGCTTTCGCTTCATGCTGCCTGAGTAAAGAAAAAAGGAAACGGGCGAGAAGAAAACAAAGAAAAGACAAGTTTTGAACAACGAGGTTTGAACGGGCAACAGCCCGGTAACCCCATAGCAAAACGCAGCGCAGCCCAGCACACAGGCCCAGAAAAGCGCAGGATGGATAAAACGGCGCTGCAAAATTGCATCTGCCAGCATTACAAACGAAAAATATTCTGCAAACACCCAAGCCGCACTTAATGCATAGTCCATCACTGTCCCTCCCGCCATGTCATGTATGTACAAAATGCCTTTGTGTAATATGCCCTGCTGCACGTTAGAACGGTGCCGTCTGCTAAAGTCACGACACGCCGCTGCACAGAGGTAATATGCTGCATATTTACCAAAAAACTTTGGTGGATGCGCACAAAAGGGCTGTGTGTAATGCGCTGTTCCAGCGTAGTAAGCTGCCCATAAAATTCTAAAGGCTGGTTTGGCGCAAGCATATGGGCTGTAATCAGGCGGGCGCTGCTTTCAAAATATAAAACATCGCGCAGGGCAAGGCGTACAGCGTCACCCAATACTGGCTTGATGTCTAAGGTTTCTGTGCGCTTATAAAAGCGTTCTTCCAATTCCTCCAGACAATGGCACAAATCACTTTCCAAGTTATTTTTCAGCAGATACCGAAAAGCGTTTACATGATACCCTTTCAGCGCAAATTCCAGATAAGAAGATATAAATATAATGGAACAATCTGGGTGCATCTGCCGCAAATGCTTGGCCAGAAGAATGCCATTTTCCTGTCCTACCATAACATCCAAAAGAAAAATATTAAATTGTCCGGCGTCTGCATTTAACAATTCCTGTGCAGAGGTGAAAGTGGAAATGGATGTGTCCGTACCTCTGCCGGAAAAGTACCCCCGTACAATATCCGTGGCCCTGCACAGATAAACAGGGTCATCATCACAAATTGCAATATACAGCATGTTTGCTGCCTCCCCAATAGAAAGTGCAGAGCAAGAGAGATGGGTTTATTATACGACTTATAGATGTGCCTCGTCAAAAAATTTCACTTGATATGAAAAAATGAACAGGAAGGGTTATTTTTACCCAAAAAACAGCCCCGTGTGCATAAAGCACACGGGGCCTTTTTGCCTTTTATTCTGTTTTTTCACCCTGCCGGGGGCATGCGTGCGGGCAGGCGGCGCAGCCGCCCGCACATGCGCCGCAGCCGCCCGCACATGCGC
>OJRC01001003.1_pt1 | contig 12416 bp, 9 predicted proteins | sample 1599081 | NCBI WGS metagenome assembly OJRC01 (sample SAMN03922519, study PRJEB24848) | human gut metagenome | isolation source: stool sample | host: Homo sapiens | place: Germany | collected 2010-02 | reverse complement strand
CAGTATAATCGTCCTGATGCCTTATCTGGATTTTGTTGAAAATCTGATCGTATCGGTATTAAATCCGGAAAAAACCGAAATACGAGGCAGCAGTTTAGAAATGCGCCAGGATCAGTTCGAAGCCGCCTATATTCTTATGTCGAAAAGCCCCATATGGGGATTAGGACAGAAAGCGACACTGTACTTTCCGGATCGCATATTGGTAGGCCGGCTTCTGGGACTGGAAAGTATCTGGATATGGATTATGGTCGAACGGGGAATATTGGGAATTATCACATACTGTATCTTTATTTTTACTTTATGCCGATTGGGCTGGCACTCGCGGGGAAAATGCCTGTTCTTTCTCCCGCTGGCTTTCATAGCGGCGTCGACCGTATCTTCAACACCGGGAATGCACCTTTATCTTTTCTATCTGGTCTACATTCTGATTTATAAAATAGATCGCAACCGATCACGAATAAACAAGCGAAACAATGGAAGTTTCAGTCATCATCGTTAGCATGAACAATTATGAGGTGCTAAGCAGATGTCTGGACAGTATCCGCACACACACCTCGACCTCTTATGAGGTATTTGTCGTCGCATATCTCTTCTCACCGGAAAACCTTCAGCATTTGAGACAAAATTACCCGTGGGCGCAGATTATTGAAAGTAATGAAATCCGTGGATTCTCGGCCAACAACAATCTGGCATTGCGAAAAGCAACCGGAAAATATTGTTTTGTTCTGAATGACGACACAAAAATAGAATCGGACGTAATCACGAGTTTGGCGGCGACGTTCGACCAATTACCATCGGAGGCTGCTGTCGTCAGTCCAAAATTGCTATTTGCCGACCACTCGCTTCAATACTGCGGCCGACCTGAAATAAATTGGAAAACATATGTTTTGGCCCAATTAGGATTGTGGCGCGAAAAAACGGTCGAAAGTCCCTATACGAACCGAATCGGAATATTCCGGACATACAATCTCGTCGGGGCGGCATTTATGATCAAAACAGACATATTCCGGCAAATGGGATTTTTCGACGAATACTACTTTTTCTGTCCGGAAGATATCGCATTGTCCACCGCACTGAACAGACGTGGTTATTTTTGCTACGTGAACGCATCGGTCGAATTAATTCATTATGAAGGCTGTAGTGGCAAAACACACATTTCCCAGATCAAAACGGCAACAGCCCCTGCAGGTGAAAAAGGGGTGATTAGATTCCTTTCCGGGTCGTCTGTAGTATTATATATATTTTTAACATGCTTTGCCTGTGTAATAGCAGTTCTGAGAAGCTTAAAATATCGAATACAGAACAAAGTATCCGGTGATAATGCCAGCATAATGTCAGCAGCAAATCGTAATGTTGCTGCAGCTCTTCTGACAAGAAAAACACCTAAAGAAATTTTCGTCAAATATTATAATCGGATAAAGCACTGATATATAATCATAATACTGACGAATAACTATAAAATCAACGGCAACCGGACATAAAACAATTTATGCAAATACTTTTAGCCAATAAATTCTATTATCCGCGCGGCGGCGATTGTGTCTGCACGATCAATCTAGAAGAGCTTTTGAAACAAAAAGGCCATGAAGTAGCCGTTTTTTCCATGCAGCATCCGGAAAATCTGGAAACTCCCTGGAGCAAATACTTTCCGAGCGAGGTTAAATTCGCCCCCGGGTTGGGAATAATCGAGGCGCTGCGCCGCCCATTCGGCACCCGTGAAGTCAGGACAAAGTTCACCCGACTGCTCGATGAGTTCCAACCGGATATACTCCACCTGAACAATATCCACACCCAACTTTCTCCCGTTATCGCCGAAATAGCCCATCGACGAGGCGTGAAAGTCGTATGGACTCTGCACGACTACAAACTGCTATGCCCTCGTTACGACTGCCTGCGCAACGGGTTGCAGGTTTGCGAAGAGTGCTTTAGCGACAAACGCAAGGTGCGGAAGCACAAATGCATGAAAAATTCCGCATTGGCAAGTTTCCTGGCATACAAGGAAGCTATGAAATGGACTCGTATGCGCCTGGAAGCAGTTACCGACGCCTTTATTTGTCCCAGCCGGTCTATGGCGGACAAAATGGTTCAGGGCAACTTCGACAAACAGAAGATCAATACGCTCTGCAATTTTATCGACATTGCCAAAACCCGGAAAGACGATTACGACAAAGAGAACTATTACTGTTACATAGGCCGTCTTAGTCCTGAAAAAGGGATCGGAACACTGATCGAAGCGGCAAAGCGACTGCCCTACCCACTGAAGATAATCGGTGGCGGTTCGCTCGAAGAGACGCTGCGCGCCGCAGCTGCAGGAAGCGATATAGAACTTCTGGGTTATAAACACTGGCCGGAAATCAAGGAAATAGTCGGTAAGGCCCGATTCTGCGTCGTGCCTTCGGAATGGTATGAAAACAATCCGCTGTCCGTCATCGAGTCACAATGTCTGGGCACTCCGGTGCTCGGCAGCCGGATCGGCGGCATTCCCGAACTGATCGATGAAGGCAAGACCGGAATGCTGTTCGAATCCGGAAACGCAAAAGAACTGAAGGCCCGAATCGGACAAATGTTCGCAACCCCGTTCGAATACCGGCAGATCGCACTCGACGCACAGAAAAGATATTCGGCAGAGAGGTACTATACAGAACTCCTGAAAATTTACAACAACAGATAACATGAATACCCGGAATATACCTCATCCCACGGATGCCAGTATCATCCTGACCTATCGTTGCCCGATGAAATGCAAGATGTGCAACATCTGGTTCAACCCCACGAAAAAAGAAGAGGAAATCAAAGCCTCGGATCTCCGCACGCTGCCGCGGCTGAAATTCATCAACCTGACCGGCGGCGAACCGTTCGTACGCGACGACCTGGCCGAGATCGTCGAAGAGTGCTACAAGCATACGGATCGCATCGTCATCTCCACCTCGGGCTGGTTCGAGGAGAAGGTCATCGCGCTGGCGGAAAAATACCCGCAAATCGGCATCCGTATCTCCATCGAGGGCCTGAGCTGCAAGAACGACGAATTGCGCGGCCATGCCGGAGGCTTCGACAAGGGCCTGCGCACGTTGCTTGCCTTAAAGCAAATGGGCTTGAAGGACATCGGATTCGGCTGTACCGTATCGAACAACAACTCCAGGGACATGCTTTCGCTGTATCAGTTGAGCAAATCGCTGGGGATGGAGTTCGCAACGGCAGCGTTCCACAACTCCTACTATTTCCACAAGGACGACAACGTCATTACCAACAAAGACGAAGTATGCAGGAACTTCGAGCAATTGATCGCGTGGCAGCTGCAGGAGAACCACCCCAAGAGCTGGTTCCGGGCTTGGTTCAACATGGGGTTGATCAACTACATCGAAGGCGGCCGGCGTATGTTGCCGTGCGAGGCCGGATCCGCCAATTTCTTCATCGACCCCTTCGGCGACGTCTATCCCTGCAATGGACTGGAAGAGAAATACTGGCAAAAATCGATGGGCAACATCCACCAAACGCCCGATTTCATGGAGATATGGCAAAGCGCCCGGGCGGAGGAGGTGCGTGCCATGGTGCGCAAATGTCCGAAGAACTGCTGGATGGTGGGCACAGCCAGTCCGGTCATGCATAAATATGTAAAGTACCCGCTGAAATGGGCGCTCAGGAACAAGCTCCGCAGCATGAGGGGCAAACCGGCCTGTCTGGATAAAAAATGGTGCGACGTCGGCCAGGATCCGGCGCAAGGAGACCTGAAGCAGCGGATGTAACCATGGAACGGTCGGCAACGGCAGACATCGCCAAGACGATAGGCATCATCCTCGTCGTCATCGGACATTACAATCCTGCGGATGCCCCCGAATGGTACCACCTCGCCAACCGGTTCATATACGCATTCCACATGCCCCTGTTCATGTTCGCAAGCGGATACATCTATGCAATGACCGGGAACAGCCAAAACAAGGGGGGGGGAAACTTCATTTTGAAGAAATTCAAAAGGTTGATGATCCCCTATTTCTCGACAAGCGTCGTCATAATCAGCATCAAACTTTTGACGCAACAGGGAATGTCCGTGGAAAATCCCGTGACGGCAGCATCGTATATCAAGATGTTCTATCTGCCCGAAGCAGGCTATTTCCTCTGGTTTATCTGGGCGCTATGGCTGATATTCCTGCTCATAAGCATGATAAAGACGAAAACGGGAAGAACCGTGCTGTTCGCAGCAAGTCTCCTGACAGGGTTTCTGCCTGTCGACTGGCCCGAAATCTTCTGCATAAACAAGGCCGTGGCCATGCTGAAATATTTTATGCTGGGCGTGTTTCTCATAAATTGGCCCCGTTGGCTCGATTCGGCGAAGAAAATACCGGGAATGATTCCGGTCTGCGCCCTGCCCGTCCTGTTCGCATGCACCTTGCTCGTCCGAAACGACATACTCACCGGCCTGATGGGTTATATATTGCCATTTGCAGGCATCCATACGATATGCGTGATATCGGCACGGATCAAAAGCCTGAAACATATAACGCAAAAACTCCTTGTCGTATCGGCCTCTTCTTATATCATCTATCTGTTCCACACCACATTCGAAGGATTCGTCAAATCCCTTGTCCAGCAAGTTCCGTTGCTTGCGAACGGCAACGACCCGCTCTATTTCAGCGTCGGGGCCGCGGCCGTAATCGGCGCAGGGATTTTTCTTCCGATCATCCTGCACCGGTATATCTTACAACGTAATCGTCTGTTAAGATTCCTGTTCGGACTAAAACCCGCAAAATAACAACATGAAAATAGTCGTCACCGGAACCCGCGGCATTCCGAATATCATGGGAGGCGTGGAGACACATTGTGAAGAGTTGTTTCCGCGTATTGCTCGAAAAGGCTTCGAGGTAACCGTTATACGGCGGAAAAGTTACGTACGCGACACGCTGTCCAGCTACAAGGGCATCACGCTCTCGGACATCGAAACGCCGCGGAAAAAATCGCTCGAAGCAATCGTCCACACGTTCAGGGCCATCGTGCGGGCCAAACGCCTGAAAGCCGACATCGTCCACCTCCATGCGGTGGGCCCGGCACTGCTGACACCGCTGGCCCGTTTGCTGGGAATGAAAGTCGTATTCACCCACCACGGGCCGGACTACGACCGGGACAAATGGGGCATGGCGGCCAAAACGGCACTCCGCCTGGGCGAGGCCGCAGGCACGCTCTTCGCCAACGAAGTCATCGTGATCTCGCATGTGATCGACGACATGCTGATCCGGAAATACGGACGTAAAGACTGCCATGTGATCTACAACGGCGTCCCCTCACCGGATATCACCGACTATCCGGAATATTTCGGGGAGCTGGGGATCGAACAAGGAAAGTATATCTTCGCAATGTGCCGGTTCGTACCGGAAAAGAACCTGCACCACCTGATCGAAGCGTTTTCACGTACCGAGCACAGGGAATGCAAGTTGGTCATTGCCGGGGACAGCGATTTCGAGGACGACTATTCCGCAAGCCTGAAGAAATACGCCCGCGAACAGGGAGTCGTGCTGCCCGGATTTATCAAGGGCAGGAAATTGCACGCATTGCTGTCGCATGCCCGGTGTTTCGTACTCCCCTCCTCGCACGAAGGGCTCCCGATCGCACTGCTCGAAGCAATGAGTTACAGGCTGCCTGTGATCGTGAGCGACATCCCCGCAAACCTGGAAGTCGGGCTCGGGCAGGAATTCTATTTCCCGTTGGGCGACAGAAGGGCTCTGGCACGCAAACTCCAGGAAAATATGGACGCCCCTTACCGGCAAATAGAGTATCCCATGGAAAAATACGATTGGAATGCGATCGCCGAACGGACGGCCTCGGTCTACACCAAATACGCGAAACCGGGGAAATAGCCACAGCCCTATTCCCGGCGGCTGATTTCCGCCACGGTCGCCCCGACGAAAGCTATGAGCTCCGCCGGGGCGATTTTCAGTTGGAGGCCGCGGACGCCGGCGCTGATGTAGATGGCCGGAAGCGACGCGGCCGAGGAGTGGATATAGGTCGGAAACTGTTTTTTCATGCCGATCGGCGAGCAGCCGCCACGGATGTAACCCGTCACGGGCAGCAGCTCCTTCATCGGGATCAGGTCGGCCTTCTTGTTGCCCGATACGCGTGCGGCGGCCTTGAGGTCGACCTCGTGGTCGGCGGGCACCACGCATACGAAATACCCCGTGCGGTCGCCCCGCAGCACGAGGGTCTTGAATACGCTTCCTATATCTTCGCCCAGCTCTTCGGCCACGTGCGTCGCTGCGAGGTGTTCTTCATCAACCCGGTAAGGGACGAGTTCATAGGCTATCTTAGCGCGGTCGAGCAAGCGGGCCGCATTGGTCTTTTCGACTTTTCCGTGTGCCATTTCTGCTTTTGGTGTTCGATTTTTCGACTTAAATTATGCAAAAGTAATTTATTTTGACCAAACAGGTTCTTTTTAATTATTTTTGCAAAATGCTCCGTGGCAAAATTACATACAGGCTGCTCGCCTCACTGCTCGCAGCTTTGTCCGTGTGCACGACCCTGTCGGCACAGAGCACCCGTGTCCGCGGCCGTGTGACGGATGCCGCCAGCGGTGCCCCGATGCAGTTCGTGAGCGTCGTGTTCCCCGGCACCACGACCGGCATCACGACCGATGAGGAGGGTATCTATACGCTCGAGACCCGCGATACGGTGGGACGCGTACAGGCCTCGATGGTCGGCTACGCCACACAGACCAAGCCGCTCACGCGGGGCGGCTTCAACCAGGTAGACTTCGCCCTGGAAGCGGTCGAATTCGGCATCGGCAGCGTCGTCATCACCCCGGGCGAGAACCCCGCACACCCGATCCTGAAAGGGGTCGTGCGCCGCAAGCCGCAGAACGACCCCGACGAGTACGAACGCTACCACTGCGCCACGTACACCAAGATGGAGCTCGACCTGACGAACATCAAGCCGCGCTTCCGCAACAAAAGGCTGCAACGCAACTTCGGCTTCATATTCGAATACGTCGACACGTCGGCCCTCACCGGGCAGGCTTACCTGCCGGCCATGATCTCCGAAACCACGGCCGACTTTTACCACAGCAAGCGCAACCCCTCGCTGTCGCGCGAGATCATCCGCGCCAACCGCGTATCGGGGGTGGAGGACAGCTTCGCCATCGCCCAGTTCACGGGACAGATGCACGGCAACGTCAACTTCTACGCCAACTTCATCGACATTTTCAACGTCCGTTTTGCCAGCCCGCTCTCCGACGGGGGACTCTTCTATTACGACTATTTCCTGGTGGACAGCATGCAGGTCGACGGCCGCAAGACCTACAAAATCCGGTTCCACCCCAAACGGCTCACCTCCCCGGTGCTCGACGGCGAGGTGAACATCGACTCGGCGTCGTATGCCCTGCAATCGGCCTCGGCGCGCATGCCCAAGGGCGTCAACGTAAACTGGATCAAGCACCTGCGGCTCGAAAACGAGAACCGCATCGTGCGCGACAGCACGTGGTTCCGAAGCCGCGACCGCGTATCGGCCGAATTCTCGGTCACCACGGCCGACTCATCGAAACTGACCTCGTTCATCGGCACGCGCGAGGTGGTCTACACCGACGTGCGGATCGGCGAACCGATCCCCGCCGAGGTCATACGCATGGACAACAACGTCGTGATCGGCGACCAGGGGCCGGAGAGCAGCAAGGACGAAGCCTTCTGGGAGAGCGTCCGCCCCTACCGGCTGAGCGACAAGGAGAAAGGCATCTATTCGATGGTCGACTCGGTGCAGAACGTCCCGCTGTACCGCAATATCTACACCCTGATCAACACGGTCATCGTCGGTTACTGGAACACCAAATACATCGGCATCGGCCCCTACTATAAACTGGCGAGCTTCAACAAGCTCGAAGGGTTCCGCATGCAGCCGGGATTCCGCACGACCACGGCTGTCAGCCGCCGCATACGCCTCTCGGGGTATGCGGCATACGGTACGCGCGACGGGATGTTCAAAGGCGGCGGCAGCGTCGAGCTGGCTTTCAACCGCCGGCTGACGCGCAAGCTGACCGTCTCGGGCCGCCACGACGTGATGCAGCTGGGCGCGGGGCAGAACGCCCTCACGGAGAGCAACATCCTCAGCTCGCTCCTCTCGCGCGGCGACTCGCGGCTCTCGATGGTCAACCGCGGCGAGGCCGTCTACGAGCACGAATGGCGGCACGGGATCAGCAACTTCCTCGGCGCCCGCATCCAGAAGATCTACGGCAACCGGTACGTCCCGCTGGTGCGCCCCGACGGCACGGTCATGAACTCGGTAGCGGACGCCGCCGTACACGTCGGGATGCGCATCTCGAAGAACGAAAGCATCTACCGCATGCCGTTCGACAAGCAGTACATGGGGACGAAATACCCCGTCCTGACCCTTGGGTTCACGGCCGGGATCCCCCGGGTGCTGAGCGGCAGCTATGAATATTACCGCCTCGAAGGCGGCATCCACTACAAGCCCGAGCTGCCGCCGCTAGGCTACTCGGACATCACCGTGCAGGGCGGCAAGATCTTCGGCAAGGTACCCTACCCGCTGCTGAAGCTCCACGAGGGGAACGGCACCTATTTCTACGACCCGATGGCGTTCTCGTGCATGAACTTCTACGAGTTCGCTTCGGACACCTGGGTGGCGCTGTTTTTCGAACACCACTTCAACGGCATCCTGCTGGGGCGCATCCCGCTCATCAAAAAACTCAAATGGCGCGAGGTGCTGGTATGCAAGGGCGTGTGGGGCACGCTGTCGAAGGAGAACGACGGCAGCCTCGCCGCAACGCAGGCACCGCTGCTCTTCCCGCCCGGCATGACATCGGTGTCCGACCCTTATGTCGAGGTGGGATTCGGCGTCGAAAACATCTTCCGGCTGCTGCGCGTGGACTTCATCTGGCGCGTCACGCACCGCGACCCGAAACCCGGGCAGGAGATCCAGAATTTCGCCGTCAACCTGGGCATAAAACTCAAATTCTGATGCACGGAGGCCGGGAACCCGGGGATTTTGACTACCTTTGGGCTGGAAAAAAGGGGACAACTATGATAAAAGGTGCAATATTCGACATGGACGGGACACTCGTGGACAACACGCCCGTCCACATCCGTGCGTTCGAAATCTTCTGCGAACGATACGGCATCCGCGACTGGAAGGAGAAACTCGGCCAGGCATACGGCATGGGCAACGACGACATCATGAGGCTCATCATGCCCGCGGAGGTGATCCGCGAAAAGGGGCTCGCGGCACTCGCCGAAGAGAAGGAATCCATCTACCGGGAGATCTACGCCCCCGAGATCGTGCCGATGCCCGGGCTCACCGACCTCTTGCAAAAGCTCCGCGATGCAGGCATACGCTGCGCCGTAGGTTCGTCGGGCTACAAGCCCAATGTGGATTTCGTGCTGGAAAAATGCCGTATCGAGCCTTATTTCGACGCCAGGATCAGCGGCGACATGGTCTCGCGCTGCAAACCCGACCCGGAGATTTACCTTACGGCCGCCGCGGCCCTGGGGCTGCCTGCGGCGGAATGCGTCGTCTTCGAAGACGCCCCGGCGGGGATCGAAGCAGCACGCAGGGCCGGAGCCGGACATATCGTGGCGCTGGCCACGACGCTCGACCGCGCAGCGCTGGCGCAGACCGATGCGGACAGGGTCATCGACGATTTCCGCGACATCACCGACCTCGACGCTTTGCTGAAATAACCCGGGCACAGAAGCCGGACAGGCCGTCCGCAATTTCCGCGGCTCCTCCGCCCCGGCGCCCGGCAGTCGTCATCGACGGGTTCCGCGCCACCCCAGCCCGGCAACGATCGGGCCGCGGCGGATCGGCAGCATCGCCGATCGCAAGGCATACGGACGCTACCTGCCGCAGGCCTTACCCAAACGCACCGTACACCCGATACCCTACCGCCATCCCGATAAAAAAACGTCGCGGATGGCTTTTTTTTGCGGGGCGCGCATATCATACGGAAAAAATTGATACTTTTGCGCGGTTTTAATCCCCTACGGCCTATGTTCAAAGGAATCGCCACCGTCGCCCTGCTCATCATATCGAACGCCTTCATGACGCTCGCCTGGTACGGCCACATCGCATTCAAATCCAAGCTCGAACGCTTCGGCATGCTGGCTATCGTACTGCTCAGCTGGGGCATCGCCCTGTTCGAATACTGCTTCCAGGTTCCGGCCAACCGCATCGGGTCGTCGCAGTTCGGCGGGCCGTTCTCGATCTGGGAGCTGAAAGTCATCCAGGAAGTGGTCTCGCTCTCGGTCTTCACGCTGTTCGCGCTGGTTTTCATGAAGTCGGACTCCCTGCGCTGGAACCACCTCGCAGGTTTCCTCTGCCTGATACTGGCGGTCTACTTCATCTTCCGGAAATAGCCGCGCCCGCAGCCGGGCGTGCGGCAAAACCCGACAGGCGATACCTGCCGACAAAATCCATACGTATCCTCCCGGCCCGAGTTTCCCGGTTACGCCTGCTCTTCCCGCCGGTCATGGCGGTAAATCTGATACGAGTTCACGAAGTTCTGCCAGAAATTATTTACTCACACTTGTATTTATCTGTATATTAACAAGTAAAGCGATACACACTTTGCGACGGGTAACAAAATAGCAACAAAAATATGGATAAAATTGGTCGTCCGAAATATTCTAATTCTCGTCAATCTTTTTCTTCTTCTTGCCAATACACTCGTCGAATATCTCCTCCAAATACTCTTTGGGCATAAAGCCGGTTTCTACCCTTTTATGTACGAATAAATTATCTTCGTACACAACCTCTCCGAGCTGATAGTTCAATTCATCCTCGCTGAACTCGTCTTTACTGAGGTTTGTTATGGGGACAGCAATCGAGTCTCCGTCATCTTGATCTCGCCACACGTATGCGGATTTAGTCATTATAAATAGAGAATTTCGATCTTCCGAGAATCCATACTTGGCAACCACATACTCCCGATCTCCATTGTTATTACGCCAAAATACAGCGTTTTCGGTCAGATTGGCTGCATAAGCAGTTAAAGGATCACCGTTGTATTCCTGCGGGGTACATGGGTATTCATTGGGCTTATCATTATAAAAATAGATTTCTTGGGCTGCTCCGGGTGTTAACGATAGCATAATATTCCGCTTTCTATGTTCCTGCTCAACGGGACGTTCATTTGCAAGAGTTTGAATTTGCCCCCAACCATTTAGAGAATCGGATTGCAGCTTATCTATTTCGTCTGCACTCGACAACCGACCGTCATTTTGTGAAATCGGTTGCCGACCATATACCCATTCGCCCAAAGCACCTCCGGATGCTTGCTTGTCGCTTTCGGCCCATGCCAATAATCGCTCTTTGCTGACTTGAGCTTCGGCATCCGTAACGGTTCTCATCCAACTGAAATCGGGGGTAACATCGTTTTCTCGCAACAGAGACGGATTGGCCAAAAACGCTTCGATACTACCGCACCGCATTATGATACGTTTCCGGGTAATCGGGTTTTCGAGTGCGTTCTCCAGTCGAGTAACCCATCGAAGATTATTCGGGCGATTATTGCGGCGATTCGTGTCTATATGATCGACGACATATTCTTTCGTCGGTTTCGTGCCATGAAAGGCCGTAGCAACGATAATATGAACACGAACGGACGCAATCTCCATGTATCCATGTTTATCATTGGCCTTACCGAAAGTCCAAAAGTTATCATATTTACGAGGTCGCTTGCCATCACGAGGATGCCGGAAAATAGCTCCATTATCCCGAACGGAGTATTTTTCGTCTTTATAGATACACCCGACCTCTTGTTTAAAATCATTAACATCAATCATATAAGCTGACCAAATAATTTCAATACTCGAAAATTTTATGCACTTGCGATAACCCCCAACTCAATCATTCTTGTTTCCCATAAAAACACTTCGGTAAGACTAAGTAATTTTAATTGTTCTATTGAAGCCGCGGCTTTCGATAATCCGGGCTGAACTATATTAACTATATATTCAACTTCATACAAACTTTTTACTTTCTCTCTAATTATTGAAAGTTGTTCTTGTGTTCCTAATTCATATCTGTTTTTAGGTCCTGAAGCTCCTCGTTTTAACATTCGTCCGAGAATATGCTCTGGTTTGGTATGAAGCCAGCTTACACATTTTTGTGCTTGCCCATTAACAGCATATAAATCGTTGATTCGAGCCCCGGGACGATCTTCTTGAGAAAATTTCAAATGGAACAATTCCACTTTGACTTTTTTATTAACATCATCAACTTTGATCGCGATAACATCCGCTATTTCCCCTGCATTGTCATCATCGAATATTATGTCGAAATTTTGTTCTTTAAGTTTCTTTATCACACAATATTGAATACTCGTATTATCTTTCTCATTACCTTGTGATTCATTTTTAATATTTACACCTACCCAATCCCAAACTTGAATTTTTTCTCGATCAAATAATACATCCTCATTTCTATAT
>OJRC01001002.1_pt1 | contig 12442 bp, 7 predicted proteins | sample 1599081 | NCBI WGS metagenome assembly OJRC01 (sample SAMN03922519, study PRJEB24848) | human gut metagenome | isolation source: stool sample | host: Homo sapiens | place: Germany | collected 2010-02 | reverse complement strand
ACGAGATCCTCTCTGGTCTCGTGGGCTCGGAGATGTGTATAAGAGACAGGTGCCATACTGGGAGCTGCATGATCCCAGAAGATGCTGTCGCTGGCATTGACTGTCACCATCGGACCGTTGCGTTGGGGCAGATACACCTTTACGGTAGGATATACTTTCAGGTCAAGCGTACCTGCATATACTCCCCATTCCGGTAAATATTCGATTTTACGGATGGAGCGCATCTGTACGTTCTCCAAGGCTATCAGGAAGTCCGCATCCAGACTTTGGGTGAGCTTTTCCACTTCCTCTTTGCTAAGGGTGCTTTCGCGCGGAATCATATCATGGGCACGCAAGGCAGAGTCGCAAATAATCACTTCATCGAAATAATTCTCGTTGGCAAGTGCCTCTGCCAGTGATTCCGTGGCGATTTTGCCATCCCCATTGAAATACTTTGTCTTGCGTGCTATTTCTGTCTCATCTTTTTTCTTCTCATCGTTTTCCTCCAGAATCAGCTTGTTATCCGGGATAGGAGGCATATTATTTACCACAGCTACGCGCCTGAGGGCGGACGGAAAGCTGACTTCCGCCGGCAACATATAGTCGATGGAGAGTTGCTCTATGCTTTGGCAACCGCTGAACAGCAGAACACAGCACACCAATAGTGAGTACGAATATTTAGTCATAAGCTTATTCTTTATCTAAGAATAACAAAAATACACTTTTGTATGGATATAGAAAAGCCTCCAACAGTTTTTAACCGTTGAAGGCTTTTATTAGTGATTAGTGATTAGCGATAAGTGGTTAGCATACTAATCACTTATCACTAACCACTTATTACATATTTTTCCCGTGGCAATTCTTGTACTTCTTGCCACTTCCGCAAGGACAAGGATCATTACGTCCTACCGTCTTTTCCGCACGAATCGGTTCACGCTTCACTTGTTCGCGCGTGTCCTGTTGGGCAGCAGCCTGTTGGTTCGGATCGCTCAGATCTTGTTTCTGTTCGCGGTATTTGCTCATATCCTGCTTCTGTTCGGGAGCGGCCTGCTGAATTTCCTGCGGTTCCTGTACCGGGATTTGTCCGCGCATCAGGATAGAAACAGTCTGGTTATTGATCTTATCCACCATTGTATCGAACAGGTTTACAGACTCCAGCTTATAAATCAATAACGGGTCTTTCTGTTCGTAGCTTGCGTTCTGTACAGAGTGCTTCAGTTCATCCAGTTCACGGAGGTTCTCTTTCCATGCTTCGTCGATAACGTGCAGCAGGATAGACTTTTCAAACGCTTTTACCACTTCCTTACATTCGCTGTCGTAAGCGGCTTTCAGGCTGCAAGAGATGTTGTACATGCGTTTACCGTCCGTGATGGGGATCAGGATATTCTCGTACATGTGTCCCTGGGTTTCGTATACCTGCTTGATTACCGGATAAGCAACCTGTGCCATGCGGTCCGTCTTGCGCTTGAACTGTTCCATTGCCACATTGAAGGCTGCTTCAGCAAGCTTTTCCTTCTTTTCGTTACGGAACTGTTCTTCGTTGAAAGGCACTTCCATGGCAAGAGTCTGCAAGAAGTCCATTTTGCAGTTTTCGTAATCGGGAGCTTCAACGGCTGCGGCAACACGGTCCCAGATCATATTTACGATATCCATTCCGATACGTTCACCCATCAGGGCGTGGCGGCGTTTGGTATAAACAACGGTACGTTGCTTGTTCATCACGTCGTCATATTCCAACAGACGTTTACGGATACCGAAGTTGTTTTCTTCCACCTTCTTCTGTGCACGCTCGATAGAGTTGGAGATCATCTTGTGCTCGATCATTTCGCCTTCCTGGAAACCGAGTTTGTCCATTACACTGGCAATACGGTCAGAAGAGAACAGACGCATCAAATCGTCTTCCAGTGATACGAAGAATACAGAAGAACCCGGGTCACCCTGACGTCCTGCACGACCACGCAACTGGCGGTCTACACGGCGGGATTCGTGGCGCTCCGTACCGATGATTGCCAAACCGCCTGCGGCTTTCACTTCCGGGCTTAGCTTGATGTCGGTACCACGACCGGCCATGTTGGTGGCAATGGTAACTGTTCCGCTCAAACCGGCAGTAGCAACAATATCAGCTTCTTTCTGGTGTAACTTCGCATTCAGCACCTTGTGTTCGATCTTGCGCATGGTCAACATCTTGCTCAGCATTTCGGAGATTTCTACCGAAGTAGTACCTACCAATACCGGGCGTCCGGCGTTCACCAGTTGTTCGATTTCTTCGATTACGGCTTTATATTTTTCACGTTTCGTCTTGTAGACGCGGTCGTTCATATCTTTACGGGCAATCGGGCGGTTGGTCGGGATCACTACCACATCCAGTTTGTAGATGTCCCAGAGTTCGCCGGCTTCCGTTTCGGCTGTACCGGTCATACCGGATAGCTTGTGATACATACGGAAGTAGTTCTGCAGAGTAATCGTAGCAAAAGTCTGTGTGGCAGCTTCCACTTTCACGCCTTCTTTGGCTTCGATAGCCTGGTGCAATCCGTCAGAGTAACGGCGGCCTTCCATGATACGTCCGGTCTGTTCGTCTACAATCTTCACCTGTCCGTCGATCACTACGTATTCGTCGTCTTTCTCGAACATGGTGTAAGCCTTCAACAATTGGTTGATAGTATGTACACGTTCCGATTTAATAGCGTAGTTTGTAAGCAGTTCGTCCTTTTTCTCCAACAACTGTTCGTTGGTCAGGTTCATATTCTCCAATTCCGAAAGTTCTGCGGCAATGTCCGGAAGAACGAACAATGTCGGGTCTTCGGAGTTACCGGTGATCAGGTCGATACCTTTATCGGTCAGGTCTACACTGTTCAGCTTTTCATCAATGACGAAGTACAACGGTTCCGTCACTTCGTGCATACGCTTGTTGTTCTGCTCCATGTAGATTTCTTCCGTCTTCAGCATACCGGCTTTAATGCCCTGTTCACTCAGGAACTTAATCAATGCTTTGTTCTTCGGCAAACATTTGTGGCTGCGGTACAGGGCGAGGAATCCTTCTTCCACTTCTTTCTTATCGTTGGATGCGATCAGTTTTTTTGCTTCAGACAAGTACTTGGTTGCCAATACTTTCTGTGCTTCTACCAGACGCTCTACTAGCGGACGGAGCTGCTCGAACAGTTGGTCGTCACCTTTCGGCACGGGACCGGAGATAATCAGCGGAGTACGGGCGTCATCGATCAATACGGAGTCGACCTCATCGACGATAGCGTAGTTGTGCTGACGCTGTACAAGGTCTTTCGGGCTGATCGCCATATTGTCACGCAGGTAGTCGAAACCGAATTCGTTGTTGGTACCGAACGTGATGTCTGCCAGATATGCCTGGCGGCGTGCGTCGGAGTTCGGCTGGTGACGGTCGATGCAATCTACGCTCAAACCGTGGAACATATAAAGAGGGCCCATCCATTCGGAGTCACGTTTTGCCAGATAATCATTCACGGTAACCACGTGCACACCGTTTCCGGTCAGTGCATTCAGGAATACGGGGAGGGTAGCCACCAATGTCTTACCTTCACCGGTTGCCATTTCCGCAATCTTGCCTTTGTGCAGAACGACACCACCGAACAACTGTACATCGTAGTGTACCATGTTCCAGACCGTATCGTTACCACCGGCTATCCAGTGATTCTGATAAATGGCCTTATCGCCCTCGATGCGTACAAAGTCTTTTGTAGCAGCCAGTTGGCGGTCGAAATCAGTGGCGGTAACTACGATTTCTTCATTTTCCGTGAAACGTTTTGCAGTAGCCTTGACGATTGAGAAAGCAACGGGCAGTACTTCGTCCAGTGCTTTTTCGTATTTATCCAGAATTTCTTTTTCTATCTTGTCGATTTGTGCAAAGACTTCTTCGCGGTCTTCCAGTTCCAGGCTTTCGATACTCGCTTTCAGTTCTTCCACTTTCGCACGTTCGGCGGTAGCCGACTCATGGATATATTTTTTGAGTTCTTCCGTTTTGGCACGGAGTGCGTCGTTGTCCAGTTTCTCAATCTCCGGGTAAGCAGCTTTGATTTTCTCCACCCAGGGCTTGATTTCTTTCATGTCTCGCGTGGATTTGTTTCCGAAAATCGAGCTTAAAAATTCATTGAATCCCATTTGTATAAGTATGTTTATTATTTATCGAATTAAAATAGTTTGCGCAAAGTTACATTAAAATGCTGATTTATTTATGTTTTGCGCCCTGTTTTTGTGAGGTTTCTTTTACCGCAGGCCGGTAATAGGAGCAGATGTGCAGGCGTTGGGAGCCCGGATGCGCATAAAATGTGCCAGTGTAGGCGCGATATGGTCTATTGTTACAGGTGTCTGGATAACGGCCGGTTTCACGGAATGTCCCATGAAAATCAATGGCGAAGGGATATAAGAATGGCGTACCACTTTGTTTTCGCCACCATTCTCGTTGACGATTGTCCACCCGGGGAGGACGTCGATTACGAGGTCTCCCGAACGTTTGCGGTGGTAACCGTTGCGTATTTTATAGATCTCCGGAGTCCATGAACCCAGTAGAAGCCGGTTGGCGGAATATGCCTCGTTCACTCCGCTGAACTGCATCAGGAATTCGGCGGACTTCTGCTGTATTTCCGTCAAGTTCAGTTCTTTCTTTTCCAGTAATTTATGGTTCAGATAGATTTGCTGGTTGTAGTGGGTTTCAACGTACTTTCCCTCACCGTATGTAGCCATGAGGTACATATTCAGCAAGGCGGCGCAGCGGTTGAGATAAAACTCTCCGCCGGGGATTTTGTATAATCCCGAATCGGGCGATTCGCTGTCCGTATAGCCGGTCGAGGTGACGAAAAGAAGCACGTTTTGTAGTCCTACCTTCTTGTCGAGCACATCGAGCAGGTTGGCGATACTGCGGTCGAGACGTACGTATGTGTCTTGTATTTCCATAGCACATTCCTGTACGGATTTATGTGCGTAGTTGCCCGCATAATAAGTCAGTGCCAATAAGTCAGTAATATCGTCCATACCGATAGAACTTTTGTTGAGCGCTTCTTCGGCGAGTGCATTGACTTCATCGTTCACAAAGGGACTGGCGATGAACCGTCGGAACTTGTTGTTGCGGTCGTCGTCAAATTTATATTTGAAAAGCATATCCCGCCAATCTGGCAGGAAAGTGTACATCCCCCGCGGGAAAACCGGTTCCCATGTCATGCCGGCGATACGGAAATCGACAGCCTGGCGGTCGTTGTATTGACTTGCCCACCAGGGAAATTCTCCGTAGTAGGTTGTCCCGCTCCATTTTCCGGTATTGGGATTGAGCCAGAAAGCACCGTTTCCGGCATGTCCGGCGGCAAAAATGGCGGCGTCGCAGTTGGGGGCAATGGCGTATACAAGTCCCTTGCCTTGTGTAGCTATTTTAAGCTCGTCGGCAATGGTGGAAGTCAGCAATTTGGTGGGGGCGACCGTCTGATCGGTGTAATATCCCATAAATGCCGTGTCGTCCGTGCTGTTGACGGGGCGGAGGGTGGCGGCGTCCATCCAGCGTTTGGAGATAATTCCGTTCATGGAGGGCGTCGTACCGCTATAAATGGCAGCTATGGCGGAAGCGCGGTCTACACCGCTGAAAGTATATTCGGCGTTATGGAACACTCTTCCCTCTTTCCAAAGACGTTTGAAGCCCTTCTCGCCGTAAAGTGACGAAAATGCTTCCAGATAGTCCGTACGTAATTGGTCGATCGTCAGTCCCACCACTAATTTAGGGGCGGCAGGTAGCGACTGGGCTTGCAGCCCGGTGAAGGTCAGTACGGTGATAAGGGAAGTTAGTAGTCCTTTCATTATTTCTTTTTAGATGTCACAATTAGATTGCTCACTGAACGTATCAGCAAACAGAGTGCCAAAGGTACAACAGCAAAGTCAAATCTTTGCGGAATTACCGGAAAAAGCACTATAAAAAGTGTTAAAATAATAAGATTTAAGGTCAAATACCAACATTTCTTCCCTTTTCGGACACAATATATGATGTAAGGAAGGAAAAGAAGCTGGCCCGGATGAAAGACAAATAACAGGAAATTGGAGCTGACAGCCGGGTGTTCGGAGAAGAGGGCCAGGAACGCAAGGATACATCCTGCGATACCTGCCGTACCGAACAATATGAGGTCGACTCCCCAGAGTCCTGTCCGTCGGCGGATGCCGTAAATGGTAGCGGCGGCGGTAAGTATAAAGAGGAGAAGAGCGGATTGCAGCGGAGTGGGTATCCAAAAGCTTTCATCTTCTTCGGGAGTGGCATCCACAATCAGTTCGCTGTCCGTTACAAGCGGGCGTTGAATGGAATCACCGGTAATTTGTGCGCCGGCAAATGCATCCATTAGATAGAACGGGGCAAACATCATCTGTCGCTGCGTGATAGGCCGATCGGCTTCGCTTCCGATGCATAGATCAATGCCGAAACGTGCCCACGGATGTCCTTTGCAATATTGGTGGACGATCTCGCGGAAGGTACGTGAACCGTCTTGCGGTTCTACGGGATAAATCACTTTGCCTGCAATACTTTCTTCTATCTTGTCGCGGGGACGGGTGGCACAATTATCGTAAAAGAAATTATAACGGTACACCCGGTTTTCGGGGCGGTAATTTTCTTGTAACAGGCGGATTAGTTCGGCCTTTTCTTCGTTGTTCAGGTTAAGTGTCTGTTGCCATACGCTGCGTCCGAAATAGGCATATTCTCCTGCAAAATGAGGGTAGTCGATCACTCCCAGCCGGTAGTCCGTTTCTCCGAGTGAGAAGCGGAGAGCGAAGTTAGGGATGTCAAAGCTGAATAAGCCGTAATTGAATACGACGTCAATCCCTTGTGAGGGATTTTCGTAACGAATGGCAGTGTGTCCGAACAGGGTGTATATCACTTCTCCGGGAGCACAAGTCAGCAGGCTAAGACGGATAGAGTCATTGCTGTTGGCAGTTGTTTGTCCAATGGGCAGGAGCAACAGGAAAAGAGAGAAGATTACATATAAAAAAGACCGTTTCATCAGTAGGTTCGTTTTATTTTGGCAGCGAATATACAAAGAATTGTTGGATTCGTGAAACAGAGGCTCTGTTTTATCAAAATAGAGCCTCTGTTTGGGGTAAATAGAGCCTTCATTTGGGTGAAATAGAGCCTCTGTTTTACCGGAATTATACACGTAAAAGCGTGCCACTAACCGTGCTACCCCTTTTGCATGTATAATTGATTGTGAATTAGTGATTTATCTCCTGCTGAAAAATGGAGGCGTGCCACCAACCGTGCATATATAAATAAAAATATATATTATTCTATATTATATAGTTCGCCCGACACACTTTTTTGAGAGAGAGAACATAAGAAGAACCAAAAAAGAAGATAATTTCTCTCAGATGTTTCGATTTCTCTTTTTTTACTTTACCTTTGCGCCCGCTAAAAGATAAGAATGCATTGAATTTAATTATCGACATAGGAAATACCGCTGCGAAGGTTGCCCTCTTTGACGGTGGGGAAATGGTGGAAGTGCTGACCGAGTCCAATCAGTCATTGGATTGTCTGGAAGCTCTTTGTGCCAAATACCCGGTTGAGCAGGGAATTGTAGCTACCGTGATTGATTTAAGCGAACGGGTGCTTGCGGCTTTGGTCGCCTTGCCTTTCCCTTTGCTGTGGCTCGATTCGAAGACTCCGCTTCCGGTCACCAACCTGTACGAAACTCCCGAAACGCTGGGATACGACCGAATGGCTGCTGTGGTGGGAGCGAATGAGCAATATCCTCGTAGAGATATATTGGTAATTGATGCGGGAACTTGCATTACTTACGAGTTTATAGACTCGAAAGGACAGTATCATGGTGGTAATATTTCTCCCGGTATGCAGATGCGTTTCAAGGCACTCAACCAGTTTACCGGACGCTTGCCTCTTATTGACTCCAACGGGCGCAAACTCCCCATGGGGCGGGATACCGAAACGGCTATACGCGCCGGGGTGTTGAAAGGTATGGAATACGAAATTTCAGGTTATATTGAGTCTATGAAGCATAAATATCCTGAACTTTTGGTTTTTTTAACGGGCGGAGATGATTTTTCTTTTGATAGCAGCGTAAAAAGTATCATCTTTGCAGATAGATTTTTAGTGTTGAAAGGATTAAATAGAATTTTAAACTATAATAATGGTAGGATTTAAACACACGCTTTGGGCGCTATTGCTCACAATGGTTACCGGAATGGCAATCGCTCAAAATAATACAAACTCTCCTTATACACGATATGGCTATGGCGACTTGTCTGACCAGAACTTCGGAAACAGTAAGGCAATGGGAGGAATTGCTTTCGGACTCCGGGACGGAGCGCAGATCAATCCGTTGAATCCTGCTTCGTATACAGCCATTGACTCGTTGACTTTCCTCTTTGAAGGGGGCGTCAGTCTTCAAAATATGAATATTAGTGGCGGTGGCGTGAAGCTGAACGCCAAAAACTCTAGTTTCGACTATCTGGCAATGCAATTCCGGTTACATAGGAGACTAGCAATGAGTATCGGTTTGCTGCCGTTCTCCAATGTGGGATATACGGTATCGGATACTCAGAATGCGACAGATCCCGCAACTGGTAATACGACAGCTTATGCCAGAAATTATACAGGCGACGGAGGCTTACACCAACTATATGTCGGATTGGGTGTGAAGGTATTCAAAGATCTTTCAGTGGGTGTAAATGCTTCTTATTTCTGGGGGGATATAACCCGTTCGCGGACTATTTATTATCCGAATGTATCCGGGGCTTATAATTTTGTGCAACAGGCGACTGCATCTGTATCATCTTATAAGCTGGACTTTGGAGCACAGTATACAAAGGATATAGATAAGAAACATTCAGTGACGCTTGGTGTTGTATATTCTCCAAAAATAAAACTGGGGAATGATTATGATGTGACAACACAGTTGGTCTCTAATAGTACAGGTACGGTTGAAACTTCAACTAGCGTGGCGCCGGATGCTACATTGGCACTCCCTAATACGTATGGTGTCGGATTTACCTATAACTATGACAAACGCCTGACAATTGGAGTGGATTACAGTTTGCAACAATGGTCGAAAGCAGACTTTGGTGTAAGGACAACAGATGAATCCATACGTGCTGATTTTGATGAAACTTATGCTTATTGCGACCGTTCTAAAATATCTGTGGGTGCGGAATATATCCCTAACTTGCTGGGACGTTCTTATCTTGCTCACATAAAATATCGTTTGGGAGCTTATTATACGACCCCGTATTATAAGATCAACGGCAAGAAGGCTACCCGCGAATATGGTGTAACAGCCGGTTTCGGTCTGCCTGTTCCCCGTTCACGCTCTATCCTCAGTATCAGCGGACAGTTTGTTCGTATCAGTGGACAAGAAGCGACCTTTGTGAACGAAAATATCTTCCGCGTAAGTATCGGATTGACGTTCAACGAACGTTGGTTCTTCAAGCGTAGAGTAGAGTAATGCAAGAATTAAAAAGAGAAGAGAATAGACGACTATAATATTATACTAACAACTAAAATTTAGATACAATGAAAATTAAAACGCTTGTAGCTATGTTGTTCCTTTCGGCAGGGGCGACTACTGTGGTAGCACAGGATGCGACTAACTGTAATTCAAACAGTAGTATCTCGCATGAAGCTGTGCGTGCAGGTAACTTTAAAGATGCGTATACTCCTTGGAAAGCTGTGTTGGAAAACTGTCCGACACTCCGTTTCTACACTTTTACTGACGGATATAAAATTCTGAAAGGCTTAATGGCACAGATTAAGGACAGAAATAATCCGGAATATCAGAAATATTTTAATGAACTGATGAATACGCATGACTTGCGTATCAAATACACTGATGAATTCCTGGCTAAAGGTACGAAGGTATCTTCTGCTGATGAAGCTTTGGGTATCAAGGCTGTAGACTATATCGCCTTGGCTCCGAAACTGGATGTGAATCAGGCTTATCAATGGCTGAGCCAATCGGTTAATGCTGTAAAAGGCGAGTCTGCCGGAGCTACTATTTTCTATTTCCTGCAGATGTCTTTGGATAAACTGAAAGCTGATCCTGCTCATAAGGAACAATTTATCCAGGATTATCTGGCTGCTTCCGAATATGCTGATGCTGCCATTGCTGCTGAAACTAATGAAGCAAAGAAGAAAGGTCTGCTGGGTATCAAAGATAACTTGGTTGCCTTGTTTGTAAACAGTGGTACTGCTGATTGTGAATCACTGCAAGGAATTTATGGCCCGAAAGTAGAAGCTAATCAGACTGACCTCGCTTATTTGAAGAAAGTAATCGACATCATGAAAATGATGAAATGTACGGAAAGTGAAGCTTATTTGCAGGCATCTTTCTATGCTTATAAAATGGAACCGACAGCAGAGGCTGCTACCGGATGTGCATATCAGGCATTCAAGAAAGGTGATATCGACAGTGCAGTGAAATTCTTTGATGAAGCTATCAACCTGGAAACTGACAATATAAAGAAAGCGGAAAAAGCATACGCAGCTGCTGCTGTGTTGGCTTCTGCTAAGAAATTGTCACAGGCAAGAACTTACTGTCAGAAAGCTATCGGTCTCAATGAAAATTATGGCGCTCCGTATATCTTGATTGCCAACCTTTATGCAATGAGTCCTAACTGGAGTGACGAGTCTGCACTGAACAAGTGTACTTACTTTGTTATAATTGACAAATTGCAACGCGCAAAACAAGTAGACCCGAGTGTAGCTGAAGAAGCAAACAAATTGATCGGCAGATATTCTGCACACACTCCGCAAGCAAAAGACCTGTTTATGTTGGGTTACAAGGCTGGCGACCGTATTACTATCGGTGGCTGGATCGGAGAGTCTACAACGATTAGATAAACGTATGTTGCGAAAACGAAAGAACCGTTTGTTGCATAAAAGCATGAGCATAACAATTGTCTTAGGGACAATTGTTATGCTTCTTTTATTTCCCTCCTGTGGTGGCAAAAAGAAAATAACGGGGGATGCTATTACAGAACGTGACTCCATGGCAGTGATGCAGACATCCGGAGTGACAACCCTTATATCCGATTCGGGAGTGACCCGCTATCGGGTGAATACGGAAGAGTGGCTGGTTTTCGACCGCAAGAAGCCGTCTTATTGGGCATTTGAAAAAGGAGTGTATCTTGAACAGTTCGATTCGATCTTTCATATAGAAGCCAGTATCAAAGCGGATACTGCCTACTACTATGACAAGGAAAGACTCTGGAAACTGATAGGAAACGTGGATATACAAAACCGGAAAGGAGAGCGTTTCAATACGGAACTGCTTTACTGGAATGAAGCTACGCAGAAAGTGTATTCCGACAAGTTTATTCGTATCCAGCAACCGGACCGGATTATCACCGGGCATGGGTTCGATTCCAATCAGCAAATGACCGTTTATACGATTCATAATATTGAAGGTATATTCTACGTCGACGACGAGGCGACTGCTCCGCCACAACCGGAAACAAAAGCCCTGCCGGACTCTGTGAAAAAAGATTCTGTGAAATAAACTATGAATATTTATATCTCTCTAATTATCACCATGGTCTTCTCAGCCTTCTTTTCAGGAATGGAGATTGCCTTTGTGTCGGTAGACAAACTGCGTTTTGAGATGGAACGCAAGGGGGGAATTACGTCCCGCATTCTTTCCATCTTCTTCAAGAACCCGAATGAATTTATCTCTACCATGTTGGTGGGAAATAATATCGCCCTGGTCATCTATGGTATCCTGATGGCACAGATTATCGGCGACAATCTGCTGGCGGGATTCATTGATAATCATTTTCTGATGGTGTTGGCGCAGACCGTTATTTCTACCCTTATTATTCTGGTGACCGGAGAGTTTCTGCCGAAAACAATCTTCAAAATCAATCCCAATCTGGTCTTGAATGTTTTTGCCATTCCACTGATTATTTGTTACGTCATTCTATATCCTATTTCTAAACTGGCTTCCGGTTTGTCTTGTTTATTCCTTCGTGTCTTTGGAATGAAGATTAACAAGGATGCATCCGACAGAGCGTTTGGAAAAGTCGACTTGGACTACTTCGTGCAAAGCAGTATTGATAATGCCGAGAATGAGGAGGAACTGGATACGGAAGTGAAAATCTTTCAGAATGCTTTGGATTTTTCGAACATAAAAATCCGCGACTGTATCGTTCCGCGTACCGAAGTGGTGGCTGTTGATCTGACAACTTCGCTGGACGAGTTGAAAAGCCGCTTCATCGAATCCGGAATTTCCAAGATCATTGTGTACGATGGAAATATCGACAATGTGGTGGGTTATATCCATTCGTCGGAAATGTTTCGTGCTCCGAAAAACTGGCATGAGAATGTGAAGCAAGTGCCGATTGTGCCCGAAACCATGTCCGCCAATAAACTGATGAAGCTCTTTATGCAGCAAAAGAAAACGATTGCCGTAGTGGTGGATGAGTTTGGCGGTACGTCCGGTATTGTATCTCTGGAAGATCT
>OJRC01000988.1_pt1 | contig 12660 bp, 7 predicted proteins | sample 1599081 | NCBI WGS metagenome assembly OJRC01 (sample SAMN03922519, study PRJEB24848) | human gut metagenome | isolation source: stool sample | host: Homo sapiens | place: Germany | collected 2010-02 | reverse complement strand
GAGAAGTTTTATTCGGAGACTACAACCTGATCGTCAACAACGAAATGCTTCACAGCTGCACGAACTACGAATGTTACAAAGGATTATATTCCAGCTTTAACAGCATGAACTTGTTCGAGATCGCCCACTCATTAAACCGCCAATACGGACCGGAGCAGTGGTGCATTTACAGAGGAAAGCATCTCATGACTTTTGCAGATAACCATGACGTCACGCGGCTTGCTTCCATATTGACAAACAAGCGGCATATCCCCCTTGCTTACGGACTTTTGTTCGGTATGCCGGGTATTCCCTGTATTTATTACGGAAGCGAATGGGGAGAGGAAGGAACGAAATCACCTGATAATGATTATGCCTTAAGGCCTTGTTTCGATGCGCCTAAGCCAAACGATCTCACCGATCTGATCCGCCGCCTGATCGCTCTTCGCAGAGAAAGCGATGCGCTGTGCAGCGGTTCTTATCGAAATATCGTTATTACAAATCATCAGCTTATTTTCGAGCGCAAAACAGAAAAAGAGCAATTCCTTGTTGCCGTCAACGCATCCGACTGTGAATTCACAGCCGGACACCATGAGTTAAACGGCACATATGAACAGATCCTTTCCTTTGAAAACGAAACGATCACAAGCGGCAAGGACACTTCCGTACAGGAACTTAACGGACAGCTCGTCCTGCCCGCATACAGCATCCGGTATTTAAAAAGAGCTTTATAAAAGTCTTATATGATCCAGCGGGCATGGCTTCCATGGCCGCTTTTTGTCACAGTCAGCTTCCAGTCGATCTGCTCTTTCAATTCATTGACATGAGAAATGATACCTACAAGTCCTTTTTCTCCTGCAAGTTCTTTCAAGATACGGATCGCCCTCTCCCGCGACTGATCATCCAAAGAACCGAATCCTTCGTCTACGAACATCGTCTCCAAACTCACCGCTCCGGCTGTGTTCTGAATGATATCCGCAAGTCCTAACGCCATTGACAACGCCGCCATAAATGATTCTCCGCCTGACAGAGATTTTACGTCGCGGACAGAATCTGTCACCAGATCGTACACATCCAGATCTAATCCGGCCTGCCCCTGACTGCTTAAATCTTTCAATTCCCGACACTGCAGGATAAATCCTCCGGAAGTCATTTTGGCAAGCCTTCGGTTCGCCGCTTGTATGATCTGCCGGAAATACTTTCTCTGAACATACGTCTCAAAATCAAGCTTCACACTGCCTGTCAAACTTCCGTTCGCCGTCCTGCTCAGATTACCGACAACTTCATACTTTTCCCGAAGTTCCTCCTCTGCCGCAAAATACTTTTTAAGGCTGTCACAGGCGCTTTGATGGGTAATATTTTTCCCGTGAATCTCCAGTTTTCGCACATTCTTTTCTTTCAAAAGCATATCTGTCTCATTTTTCTTTCTGACGTCACTTTCCGTCTCCTGCCGCCTTTTACCGTTTAACTGACCTTTCAATGTCTCAACACTGCTTTTCTTTTGAACGACCAGACTTTCATACGTCTTTACTTGATCGTTCATCTGCCTCCAGCCTTCGATCCATTTTTTCGCCTCCCGGTATTCCTCCTGATCCGCAAACCGCTGCTTTCGTATCTCCTGACGAAACATTTCCTGTTCCTGCTCGAACCGCTCTTCCAGTTCCGTTTTCTGTAAAACCAGATTTTCCGCCCGCCCTGCCTGACGTTGGTTTTCTTCTGCAGTTTTTCTGTATGCGTCCTGAAGCTTTTTCAAATTCGATCTTTTTTGCGCAAGCAGGCTCTCATATTCTGCAAGCCGGTCTTCCGCCTGTTTTTCATCTTCCCGAGAATACCTTTCTCCAAAAAGCGCTTTTTCTTCTGTTTCAAATTGTGCGCGAACTTCCTGATATTTTTCCTGTGCCGCCGCTCTCTTTCGCTCCGCTTCATCACGGATCTTTTTCGCCTCTTCTACTGTCTTTTCATCGACTCCGCCTTCGGAAATTTTCGCCTTATGCGGATGATGCACCGACCCGCACACAGGACACGGAGAACCTTCCTTAAGTTCTTGTGCAAGAATCCCCGCCTGTTCGCCGAAAAAGATTCTGTATTTTTCTTCATAATCTTCCGACGCCGCTTTACACTGATCTATGCAGCGTGTCATCTGAACTGTCTGTTTCTCATACTCTGCTTTTAATTTCCGTACTTTTGCATATCTGGGAAGAATCTCACGCAAACGCACGATCTGTTCTCGAAGCTTCGGTTCGATCCGATCCATCTCACTCTCCGCCTGCTCCGCATCTTCTTTCAGCCTGTTCTCCCGCTTACTGTGCTCTTCCATCCACTCATTCAGAGTAACGATTTCTTCTTTGATCCTCCGTGCATCTTCCTTTGTACGAAGCGCCTGCACTTCCAATCTTCTCGCCTGTTCCGAACGTTCTCCCAACAGCGCGTGATTTTTCAAAAGCTCATATTCCGCGCTTTGTTCCTGCAGTCTTTTATATTCCGATTCTGTTCGCTCTAACAGACCGAAGATCCTGTTGATCTCCTCTTTCTTCCCGATCATAAGATGGAGCTGCTCCGATTCTTTCCGAAGCGCCGTTTCTTCGGCTTCCATCGTTTCGTACGCTTCTTTTCCTTCTTTTAATATCCGGCCGAGCGTTTCTGTTACAGCCTCTGCCGAGGGCATTTCCTGGGAAATCAAATCTTCCCACACCTTTTGCACCTTCGATCCGTCTGCATCGACGCGCTCCATCTCACGCCGAATATCGGCTTCATTTTCTTTTAACTGTATATACAATGCTTTTCCTTGCTCTTTTAATTGTTCCTGGACGTCTCTGTATATCTGCGTCTGAAAAATCTTGGAAAATATCTTCTTTCGCTCTTTTGATTCCGCATGCAGCAGCCGCAGGAAGTCTCCCTGCGCTATCATAGCGATCTGCGTAAACTGCCCGGCGTCTAATCCGATGATCTGCTCTATTTTCTGATCAACTTCACGCTTTTTCCCCTGAAACTCCTTCCCGTCGGGCATGATCAGGCTGACTTTTGACGTTTCCTTTACAAGGCGGATCTTTCCGTCTGCATTTTTCCGCTTTCCCGCGCGCATATATTCCGGGTTTCTTCGGATCGTATACTGCCCGTCCCGATATGCAAACGTATATTCCACGAATGTTTCCGCCTCGTCGTCGGCATACTGGCTTCTCATCATATTTCCGTCGCGCCGTCCGCCGCTTGTCCTGTCGTAAAGAGCATATGTCACCGCATCGAAGATCGTTGTTTTTCCGGCTCCGGTATCGCCGGTAACGAGAAACAGCCCGCCTTGAATTTTCGTAAAGTCAATCGTTTCCATACCGGAATAAGAACCAAACGCAGACATCGTAAGTTTGATCGGTCTCATCTTTCTTCTCCTTTCACATCATCAAAAATCTGCGTCATCATTTCCGCCTCTTCTAAAGACATCTTTCTTCCATGCATTTCTTCATAGAAATCCGAAAATGTTTCCAGTGGATTTTCCATGCGGATATCCTCATCCTTAAACTCAAGTTTTTTACGCGTCCGTTCATTATCCGTCCGCACTTCTAAAATACGGCTGTACACTTTTTCCAACTGTTCTTTCGGTCTATAAGGATCGATTTCGTCTGTAAGCGTCACGCTCACATAATCATCCCGCTTTTTCGGATCTGCCGAACTTAAGATTTCAGAAAGACATCCCCGCACTTTCTGTACGTCCCGCAGCGGATGAAGCGGAAATTTTTCGATTGTGACCGCCTCTTTTTTCTGCCCTATCGTCACAAGATGAAGAGACTTTTCTAAGTCCGCTTCACTGACCGAATATTTCAAAAGCGTCCCGCAATATCGAATATGTTCCGCCCCCACTCTCTGTGCCTTGTGCAAATGTCCAAGCGCCGCATAATCAAATCGGCTGATTGCGGAAATGTCTACATTATCAATTCCGCCGACACTGAAAAGTTCTGAATCACACGTTTCCGGAGTCTCGCCGTTTCCTGTATAAAACTGATGAGATACAAGTACGTTTCGCTCCGAAAAGTCGATATCCTCTCTCCTTAAAACCGCATCGACAGCCTCTGTATAACTGCCCGGCGTCTCGTTTTCACACAACAACCTTACATATCCCGGCTTCAAAAAAGGAAGCAGATAAAAATTCACCGGACCATACTCATCTTTTAATACAACTTTTTTCAAATGTTCTTTTTCCGTCTCAGGCGCTTTCCCCGCAATATAGATGCCGCGGCTTCCAAGCAGACGGCTGGCATAATCAAGTCTTTGCGCCGAATCATGATTCCCCGCGATGATCAAAATCGACACCTGAGGGCTTACCGATGAAAGCCGTGTCAGAAAATCGTCAAACACTGCGACCGCCTCTGCCGACGGAACAGATTTATCATAAATATCTCCCGCGATCACAACCGCATCCGGCCGAAGCTTCTCTGTGTATCCGATCACTTCCTCCAAAATGTGTTCCTGATCTTCTTTCATATTGTAATGATAAAGATGTTTTCCGATATGCAGATCCGATAAATGTATAAATTTCATTTTACTGTTCCTTTCCGCTTCATCCTGATCGTTTTCTTTTTCTGCGAAAACACGCTTATTAAAGTTTCAGTTTTCTGTATCTGTCAAAGCAGGCAAAAATTTCCTGCGCTCTTGGCATCGCCATACATGCGATACTTGATCTGCTCTCACAGAGAGCATCAAGCGACTCTTTTTCTATAACTTTTTCCATCTCTGCGATCACTTGACGAAGATCTTTCTTTCCGTTCATAAGATGTTTTTGAGCATATCGCATACAATATCCGAGTGCTGTCACCTGTTCGCTGTCAACAATCTGTTCCACATAGCGAAGATCGATCATTTCTTTGTTGATCATGACAGCTTCTTTTCCCATCGTCTTCATCTTGATCCGGTCATTCCCCTTTAAATCTGCATTTGCGATCGGACATCTCTTAAAATCAGGCTGCCGCGCCGGCTCTTGAGAAAGACTGATCGCAGGAAATGCTTCCGCTTCCTTTTTCGCATATCCGGTAATATCTTTCGGCTCGTATCGATCCATCTGAAGGATCGTATCTGCAATATGGAAATAAGCTCCTGAACTTCCCGCTACGATCACGGTGGAAATCCCCTGTTTTTCATACAATTCTCTTATCCGCTCGATAAACGGCGTGATCGGCTCCATCTCCCGATGAATCACTCTTTGCATCAGTTCATCCCGTATCATAAAATTCGTAGCGCTTGTGTCCTCATCGATCAAAAAAAGAGAAGTTCCGGCTTCCATGCTTTCGATTACATTTGCCGCCTGAGACGTACTTCCACTGGCATCTTCCGTACAAAATAAAACCGTGTCCTTTCCATTTGGAAGATCGTTGATAAACATAGAAATATCCGTCTTTTTAATACTCCGCCCGTCCTCGGCGCGAATCTTTACCGCCGTATCGTCGGTGATCACATACTCCCGTCCGTCGCCTGCAACATGCGGATAAACTCCTGTTTCCAACGCCTTTAACAGCGTAGATTTTCCGTGGTATCCCCCGCCCACAATAAGCGTGATCCCTCTTTTGATCCCCATTCCGCTTATGACTCCCGCATGCGGAAGTGTAATCGTCACTTCCTGCTCCTTTGGAGACTGAAACTTTACTGCGCCGCGCATCGGCTTAGACGAAACGCCGGACTCTCTCGGAAGAATGCTTCCGTTTGCCACAAAAGCGCAAAGTCCGAGTTTCGGAAGCTGATCTCTTATATACCTCTGATCTTCCGCAAGATCTATAATTTTACGCAGACGGGCCGCATCTGCATTTTTATAAAACAAAGAGGCCTTTACACATTCCGGCACAAACTGAAACAGGATCTTCTCAAGCTCCCGCGCATTGATCGTTCTTCCGTTTGCGGGAAAACCGATTTCCATCCGCAAAATGATATCTCCACTGTTCGGATCAAGTCTGCAGGCCGTACGTTCCAAAACTTCCTGCCCGCAGCGGCTTACAGCGATCATCCCACTTTTTCCCGAACCTTTTGCCTGAAAAGCAAACTGATCCGCCTTTTTTGCAAACTGACGCGTCAATTCATCCTGAAGCGCGATCCGCTGATCTTTCCCACAGTAAAGATCACTCGGAAATGCCGCTGCCTTTCCTTCTACATGTATGCTCACCTTTGACGGAGACGCAAACGGATCTCCCTGTACATGATCTATAGACAACACATATCCCGGAAACCGATATGTTCCTTTCGTATCTTTATAAGCAGGATATCCACGATGATCGATCCTGTTCAATAAACTTCTCAAATCTGCTGCTGACTGCATTTTCTCGATTCCTTTCTTCCACTATTTTCCCGCGCCGCGCATCGGCTTACGTTTTACGTTCTTTTACTCTGTCTGCCGTTATCTTAATGTTCTGATTTCACTGCCTGACAATATTCATACTGACGCTTTACTTCAACTTTAAAATCGTACATGAAAACGGGGCCATTTCCAACACATTTTCATATACTTCTCCACTTTCTGCATCAATCTGCTTTCCAATGCCTTCCAAACGAACCTGCCTGTCATTAAAATTCATCACAAAAACAAGACCTTTTCTTCCTGTCTCATCCTCTCTTTTTGCAGCCGTCACGCCATGGGGAAGTCGTTTTAATATGCGGTCGGCAGATGATGCTTCTTTCAACAATCCCGCCTTTATAAACACATCTTTATAAAATGCACTTAGAAACCTCTGATCCGATTCTGCCGAAAGATAATACGCCCTTCCGCTTCCATATGCATTTTCAGTTACTACCGGACATCCTTTATAAAAGTCTTTTTTATAAACAGAGTAAATTTCCGTCTTAGCTTTTGCATGAACGATATCACACATCGTATACGCCGGATATTCTTTTCCGTTATAATCAAAACAATTCTCAAACTCCTTTGACGGCGCGTCCATTTCTTCAGAAACCACCCCGAGTACATCTTCCAACGGATGCCGTCCTATAAAACAAAGATCGGTTTCATTTACAATCCCGCTGAAATACGTTGTCACATAAGTTCCGCCCGCTTCCACGAACGCTCTGACCTTTTCGGAATATCCCTTTTTATACATATAATTAAGTGGCGCCGCCAGAAGCCGATATCCCGAAAAATCATCGTCCATACTTACAAAATCAACGTCCAAGCCACACTCCCAAAACGCACGGTAGTGATCCGTCACACATTTCACATAATCAAGATCCTGACGCGGTCCGCTCGTGTCTTCTACAGCCCACCAGTTTTCCCAGTCAAAAACAATGGCCGCTTTCGCCCTGTTTAAAAAAGTTTTGATCCCGCCGCTTAAGTGCTCCAGCCGCTTTCCTACTTCCGTCACTTCTCGAAATGTTCTCGTATCAGAACCGTTCTTATGATCTACGACTGCTCCGTGAAATTTCTCATAGCCGCCCCTGCTCTTTCTCCACTGAAAATACTGAACCGAATCTGCTCCGTGCGCAACTGCCTGCATAGAAGAAAGCATGTGCATCCCCGGTCTTTTCAGCGGATTGTGAGAACGCCAGCTCACAGAAGAGGGCGTGCTTTCCATTAAAAGAAACGGCTCTCTTTTCAGACTTCTCATAAGAGCATTACCCGCAGATGTATATACCGCCTCCGGCACTTCATCTTTTCTCTCATGCCAAAACGGATAATTATCCCATGATATGATATCAACTGCATTTTTCAGAGTATTGTAATCAACTCCTTTGAAAAATCCCATCATATTCGTCGTTGTCGGAAGATCGGAAAATTCTCTCAATGCATCGGCTTCCATTTTGCAAAAATCTGTAATCTGCTCGGAAGAAAATCTCTTCCAATCTAAAGTCAACGCTGTCGTCAGACATTCGCCCTGCGGAGAAGGGCTGTGGATCTGATCCCAATCTGTATATTTGTGACTCCAAAATCCCGTCCACCACGACGCATTAAGCTTATCCAGTGTTCCGTACTTGTTTTTCAGCCATTCCCGAAACTTTTTCTGACATTTTTCACAATGACATGTGGAATCTTTGAAGTTTCCTCCGAACTCATTGGAAATATGCCAGAGGATCACATTTTCTTTCTTTCCGAATCGCTGCGCAAGAGCCCGGTCTATCTGCTTTACCTTCCGCCTCATGACCGGAGAGGAATAGCAGAAGTTATGGCGCTTCCCCGGCAGGTTTACCGTACCGTCCGCCTGCACCTGAAGCGTCTCGGGATACTTTTGTGTAAGCCAGTGCGGCATTCCTCCCGACGGAGTCGCCAAAACTACCTGTATCTTCCTCTCTCGGAGTTTATCTATAATTTCCTCCAGCCATTCAAACGTATAAACGTCCTCCTTAGGCTCTAACTCCGCCCAAGAAAACACTCCGAGCGTCACACAGTTTACATTTGCCTTATTCATCAACTTTAAATCTTCTTCCAATATCTCCGGATATTCGATCCATTGTTCCGGATTATAGTCTCCACCGTGTAATAAGTGTCCTCCTATCATAGTACAACCTCCTGTTTTCATTTCGGACAATGTGTGTTTTTGCCGCATTCCGGTAATAATACAGTCTCCAGCTCTTCTTTCTGCAATAAGTATGCCCCGAGATTTTTCAGATGTCAATTATAAAAAGAAACAGAGGCTTTCGGAATCATATCTCAAAAAGTCTCTGTTTCCACTTTATCGAAACATCGTTCGCAAGAACATTGTTTCTAATTATACTTCAAATATCAGATCTCCATAAGACGGCATCGGCCATGCCTCTTTATCAACGATCATCTCCAGCTTGTCGATCGGCGCACGCAGATCCTCCATTGCAGGGCACACTGTCTCATAATAATAAGCCGCTTTATCAGGACCGTCGTCCATGGAAGAAGCCGTCTCCGTCACTTTCTCAAGCTGTGCCTGAGCGCGGCTTGCTTCTTTGAGCAGCACGGTAATCTCATCAAGCGTCGCAAGCTGAACACTGGCATCCACACCTGCGGCTTTTACCGAATTAACCGTATCCGCCAGCGTCTTTGTATATTTAATGATCGCCGGAATAAACTGTTTTCTTCCCATATCGATCATCGTACGAGCCTCGATATTGAGCGCCTTTGAATAATTTTCATAGCGAATTTCCGCGCGGGATTCAAGCTCTGTGCGTGTAAATACTCCGAATTTCTCAAAAAGTTCTACCGACTTATCAGATACAAGCGCCGGGATCGACTCAACCATAGACTTAATGTTTGGAAGTCCTCTTCTTTGCGCTTCTTCTACCCATGCCTGTGAATATCCGTCTCCGTTAAAAATGATCTTCTGGTTCTCGATCGCATATTCCTTGATCAGGTCATGGATCGCTTTTTGAACGTCATCCGCCTGTTCCATAACATCACATGCTTCCGAAAACGCTTCCGCCACGATCGTATTGAGCACAATATTGGCAGATGCGATCGAGTCTCTCGAACCTACCATACGGAATTCAAATTTATTTCCCGTAAATGCAAACGGAGAAGTTCTGTTCCGGTCTGTCGCATCTTTCATCAGATCAGGAAGAGTACGCACACTCGTCTCCAGCTTTCCGCCTTTCAAACTATGTGTCGCCTCCCCTGTACTTACAAGCTGATCGATCACATCCTCGAGCTGCTCTCCAAGGAAAACGGAAATAATTGCCGGAGGCGCTTCATTTGCCCCAAGCCGGTGATCATTTCCCGGATCAGCCGCAGATTCTCTGAGAAGTTCCGCGTGTCTGTTGACCGCTTTCAAAACACATGTCAGAACAAGAAGGAACTGAATATTCTCATGCGGTGTCTTTCCCGGTTCGAGCATATTGATGCCATCGTCTGTTATCAGCGACCAGTTATTATGTTTTCCCGATCCATTCACCCCTGCAAACGGTTTCTCATGGAGCAGACATTTCATTCCGTGCCTGCTTGCCACCCGTTTCAAAGTCTGCATCACGATCTGATTATGGTCTACCGCAATATTCGCTTTTGCATAGATCGGAGCAAGCTCATGCTGAGCCGGCGCAGCCTCGTTATGCTGAGTTTTCGCCGTAACGCCTACCTTCCAAAGTTCTTCGTTTACATCTTTCATAAACGATGCGATTCTCTGTCTGATCGTTCCGAAATAGTGATCGTCCATCTCCTGACCTTTCGGAGGCATCGCGCCAAACAGCGTCCTTCCTGTATAGATCAGGTCTTTTCTCTGAAGAAACTTTTCTGAATCTACAAGGAAATATTCCTGTTCCGCACCGACAGACGGCGTCACTTTCTTTGAAGTTGTATTTCCGAATAAGCGAAGCAGACGCATTGCCTGCGTATCGAGCGCTTCCATCGAACGAAGAAGCGGTGTTTTCTGATCAAGCGCCTCTCCGGTATAAGAACAAAATGCAGTAGGGATGCACAGGATCGCGCCTGCCGCGTCTTCTCTTATAAATGCCGGAGAAGTACAATCCCACACTGTATACCCTCTTGCCTCAAACGTAGCTCTTAATCCTCCTGACGGAAACGAGGAAGCATCCGGTTCTCCTTTGATCAATTCTTTTCCCGAAAAACTCATAAGAACTTTTCCGCTTGGCTGGGGAGCCGATATAAATGAATCATGCTTTTCTGCCGTAACGCCTGTTAAAGGCAGGAACCAGTGTGTGTAATGCGTCGCGCCTTTTTCAATCGCCCACTCTTTCATCTCATGAGCTATGACATCGGCCGTCTCCAGATCAAGTTCCCTGCCCTCTTCGATCGTGTGCTTCAGATTTTTGTAAATCTTTTTCGGCAGACGCTCTTGCATCACTGTATCGTCAAAAACATTCTGTCCAAAAATTTCAGCTACATTGATTGCTTCTGTACTCATAATTCACCTTTCCTTCCTACCTTTTAACAAGACTGCATGAACGCTTTTTTGTATCAGACTACTCTATGTATTACTGCTTTTACAATATAATACAAAAAAGATTATGGCATACCATAAATCACCGGAAGCACCGAAGAGAACATTCCGGGATCGTAAGCAGCCGCCAAGATCTCTGGCACTCCCGTGCTTTAGCTCGTTGCTATTACAAAAAGGGCACTCCATGCTATGCTGGAACGCCCCTGTTCATGTCTCTGTCAGTCAGTATAACTCCGCCAACTAAAAAAGGCAAGTATTTTTTTGAAAAATTCAGCCGCCGAAAGCAGACGTCAGATATGCTGCGCCGCTGCTTAAGCTTGTCCGATAGAACCGAATAATTCCATTTTCTCTTTTACAGTAGCCATGATTGCGTCTGTACCCGGTTTAAGAAGTTTACGCGGGTCAAATCCTTTTCCTTCAAGGTCTTTTCCTGCTTCAACATACTCGCGTGTAGCTGCCGCAAACGCAAGCTGACACTCTGTATTTACATTAATCTTAGCAACGCCGAGGCTGATTGCCTTTTTGATCATATCTTCCGGAATACCTGTGCCTCCGTGAAGAACGAGCGGCATATCGCCTGTAAGCTGCTGGATCGCATCCAGAGTCTCAAAACTTAATCCTTCCCAGTTCTCCGGATATTTTCCGTGGATATTTCCGATACCTGCTGCAAGGAAATCGATTCCGAGATCGGAAACCATCTTACACTCCTGCGGATCGGCACACTCGCCTTTTCCGATTACTCCGTCTTCCTCTCCGCCGATAGAACCGACTTCTGCCTCGATGGACATGTTCTTCTCATGAGCGATCTTAACGAGCTCTTTTGTCTTCTCTACGTTCTCCTCGATCGGATAATGTGATCCATCGAACATGATAGATGAGAATCCTGCTTCGATACACTTCATACATCCTTCGTAGCTGCCGTGATCAAGATGCAGAGCAACCGGAACTGTGATTCCGAGTTCTTCCAGCATTCCGTTTACCATGCCTACAACTGTCTTATATCCTGTCATATATTTTCCGGCTCCTTCAGATACACCGAGGATTACCGGAGAGTTGCACTCCTGTGCTGTAAGAAGAATTGCTTTTGTCCACTCAAGGTTGTTGATATTGAACTGTCCTACTGCATAATGTCCTGCTTTTGCTTTTTGAAGCATTTCTGTTGCTGATACTAACATATTGTTTTCCTCCAATTCTCTTCTCCGCGCAGATACATCTCATAAGCAAGCTGCATCTGACCGAAAATGTTAATTTAAGCTCTGCGTTCATTATAGCTTATCTCTTAAAAAAAGACAATCAAAATTCGATTTATATTACAGACGTCACGAATGAAATTTCAAATAACGCTCTCATAACGATTTTACAATACTGTTTTCTTCATATTATATTTTGAAAATATCCATAATCCGCTCTTTATATAATGCCTATTATCATAATAAATATTTATGAATATATAGTTTATTATAATTTTACAAAATAACTATCCAAGTGTATAGTATGAATTAAGGGAACACTTTAAAATGCAATTTATGAAAGAAAAGAGGATGAAGTTATGATGTATGACGTAGTGATCATCGGAGCAGGACCGGCAGGGATCAGCGCGGGAATTTATGCGGCAAGCAGAGGAAAAAAAGTGTTGATCACAGAAAAAAACACCGTGGGAGGATTGATCGGAAAAGTATCTACCGTTACCCATTATGCGGGAATTATGACAGAAGAAACCGGAAGTTCTTTTGCCAAGAGACTGAAAATCCAGGCAGAAAATACAGGTATTGATATCATATACGAAGAAGTGACGCAAGTTGAGCTGCAGGGCCTGTCTCTTATACACATCTGACGCTGCCGACGATCTACTCTGTGTAGA
>OJRC01000971.1_pt1 | contig 12794 bp, 9 predicted proteins | sample 1599081 | NCBI WGS metagenome assembly OJRC01 (sample SAMN03922519, study PRJEB24848) | human gut metagenome | isolation source: stool sample | host: Homo sapiens | place: Germany | collected 2010-02 | reverse complement strand
CATTCTTATCTCTGCCACCGATGCAAACGAAAGCTATCTGACGCTTGCCAAGCAGAGAAACTTGGACGGCATTATCGTCATTGGAATGTATCCAAGCGAGTTTTACCAGCAGATGAAGAAAACCAAAATACCCATTGTGCTAATCGACAGCTACTGCAACGATTACTATTATCACAATATCCGCATTGACGATGCGTATGGCAGTTACCTGGCCACGCAGCATGTTTTGCAGTGCGGGCACAGGGACGTGGCCTTTTTCGTGGGGCAGCTTCACGAGAACGGCGTTATGAAAAAAAGGCTGGCGGGGTATCAGAAGGCCCTGAGTGAATTTGGCGTGCCGTACCGCCCGCAGTATGTATTCGAAGGGCAAATTGATTACGAAAGCGGTATTCAGATGGCCGGGGCGCTGGTTCAGAAGGAGATTCCCGCAACGGCAGTTGTGGCTGCGGCAGATATATTGGCAATAGGTGCCATGAAGGGCTTTTATGAATTGGGGCGAAGCGTGCCGGATGATATTTCTATTGTAGGGTTTGACGATTTAGAGATATCCCGGTATCTTACGCCGGGCCTTACCACCATTAAACAGCAAATTTCCCTGAAGGGGCAGCGCGCGGTGGAGCTGCTGCTGAAGCATATTGCACAGCCGGACCTCACAAAGCAGGAAGAAATACTTCCGCTGCGCCTGATAGAGCGCGGGTCCGTTCGCAAGCTGGGATAAGGGGGGATGGCTGTATATTAAAAAGGGGCCTGCATGAGTCCGGTCAAAAACACATGCAAGCCCCATTAGAAAGGCACCTTGGCTCTTTCCAATATTTTATTATAGGGGAAACGGGCCGGAAAAGCAACGTAATAAAGGAGGAAAATAAGATGAAAAAGTCGCGTGTTTTCTCATTTGTCGCCGGCCTTATGGCGGCTGCAATGGCTCTGACGGCCTGCGGCGGGGCCCCGGCCAGCAGCACGCCGCCCGCCAGCGGCCCGGCCTCTCAGTCTGCCGAGGCAGAGCCCGTCACCATTACATACTGCAACTTCAACTCCGCAGCTGGAAATGAAGAGACGCTTCAGAAGATGTATGAGGCGTTCCATGAGGAATACCCGAATATCACAGTGGAGATTGAGACCATCGGCTTTGACGATTATTTTACGCAGATGCAGACGCGCGTTGCCGGCGGCACTGCGCCGGATTGCTATGAGCTGAATATCGAAAACTTTTCTGCGTATGCCAACAAGGGCGTTCTGGCCGAGATTACGGATGTGGATTTGAGCCGCATCGACGAAACTGCGCTGAGCGCGTTCAACGTGGACGGCAAGCAGTACGGCCTGCCGGGCAACTTCTCCAACGTTGTGCTTGTGTATAATAAAGATTTGTTTGACCAGGCAAATATCGATTATCCCACCAGTGACTGGACGCAGGAGGATGTGCAGGCGGCTGCCGAGGCCATCCGCGCGCTGGGCGACGACATTTACGGCATTTATCAGCCCGTTACTTACAATGAGTTCTACAAGGTAGCTGCGCAGTACGGCGGCAGCCTGCTCAGTGAGGACGGTACGCAGTTTACCATCAATTCGCCGGAAAACGTGGAAGCTGCACAGATGATGGTGGACCGTGTTCTGGTGAGCAATGTACAGCCCAATGAAGTGCAGCTGGGCGGCATGGGCGACTGGGATTTATTCATGAGCGGCCGCCTGGGCATGATCCCCACCGGCATTTGGGCCTTCAGCAGCTTTGCCGACGGCTGTGATTTTGACTGGGATGTTGTAGTGGAGCCTGGCGCAGACCAGAAGGCGACTGCGTTCTTCAGCAATGCGTGCGTTATCAACGCAGAAAGCGAGCACAAAGAAGCTGCCGCAACATGGATTACATGGCTGTGCTCCAGCGATGCCGCGGCGCAGCTTCGCATCGACGCCGGCTGGGACCTGCCCGCTATCAACGATGAAGCGGCACTGGCCCCGTATCTGGAGCAGACACCGCCGGAGAACCGTCAGGCCGTGTTTGACTCTCTGGAATATCTGGTGCTGCCGCCGACCATTGAGGATTACAGCCTGATGAGCGATATCATCGGCCAGAAGCTGGCAGCAGCGGCTTCCGGGTCCATGACGGTACAGGAGGCATTGGATGAAGCGCAGAGCGAGTGCGAAGCACAAATTTCTCTCTCGTAAATCCGGAATAGCAGGGGGAGGCAGGCACAGCCTCCCCCTCTTTTTATGAAGGAGGGACCGCAATGTCTTCCCGTGTAAAGCGCAGGAAAAGCCGTTTGCAGCAGGATGGGCTGAAGCTGGCGGCGCCGTTTTTGCTGCCAAGCCTGATTGGCATGCTTGTGTTTTCACTTCTGCCGCTTGTTATCTCCGCGTTTATCAGCCTGACGGACTGGAACGGCCTGGACCAGCTTTTGGCCCCGGGGATGTTTCAGGAGCATTTTATAGGGCTTGACAATTTTAAGAATATACTTTCCAGCAGCGAGTTTTGGCAGGTGCTGGGAAATACCTGTTATTATATTGTTTTGTACATCCCCATCATGCTGGCGGCATCCCTCTCGGTTGCACAGCTTCTCAGCCAGAGCCGCAAGGGCGTGACGGCGTTCCGCATCATCTATTATATTCCCGTGCTGACCTCGTGGGTGGCTGCGTCCCTTATCTGGAAAACCGTATTGTCGCCGGAATACGGCGCGCTCAACAACCTGCTTGCCGTCTTCGGCATTGAAGGCCCGGGGTGGCTGCTGGATGAAACATGGGCCATGCCCGCTGTCGTGCTTGTTTCCGTCTGGAAGGACATGGGCTTTTTCGGCCTTATTCTGCTGTCCGGCATGATAGGCATAGACCGCGGCTATTACGAGGCGGCAGAGCTGGACGGCGCCGGCGCCTGGACAAAGTTCCGGCGCATCACCCTGCCGCTGATGACGCCCGCCATCTTTTACGTCCTGATTGTCAGCCTCATCAACGCGTTCCAGCTTTTCCCGCAAATCATGATTATGACGGACGGCGGGCCGAATGGGGCAACGCAGGTTATGGTAGAGCGCATTTATAAATACGGCTTCCGTTACTACCGCATGGGCTATGCTTCGGCGTTCTCCTGGATATTGTTCGTTATCATTATGGTGTGCACGTTTATCCAGATGAAAGGGCAAAAGAGGTGGGTGAACTATGACTCGTAAACACACATGGGGCACGCTTTGCTATTATGCTGTGGCCGTTCTGCTTGCACTTATCGCACTGGTGCCGTTTTTCTGGATGATATCCACCTCTCTGAAAAGCCGCGGGGCGCTTATGTCCATTCCCATCGAGTGGATTCCGGCAGAGCCGACGCTGGATGCATATACAACAGTGTTTGAACGCTTCCCGTTTTTTCAAACCATCCTCAACAGCCTGTTTATTTCCGTGAGCTATACGGTGATCACGCTGTTTTCCGCCTCGCTGGCGGCATACGCCTTCACAAAAATACGGTTTAAGGGCTCCGGCTTTCTGCTGGGTGTGTATCTGGCGACAATGATGATTCCCACGCAGGTTACGATGATTCCGCTGTTCGTAGTCATGAACCAGATGGGGCTTATCAACCATTATGCCAGCGTTATCCTGCCCTCTGTTTTCAAACCCTTTGCCGTGTTCATGCTGGTGCAGCAGATGCGCACCATCCCCGGTGATTACATGGACGCCGCGCGAATAGACGGCGCTTCCGTCTTCGGCATTTACCGCAACGTCATTCTGCCGCTTTGCGTGCCTACGCTGGCAACGCTGGCCATCACCACGTTCATGGAGTCATGGAACGACTATCTCTGGCCGCTGCTGATGCTGACGGACCGTTCCAAAATGACGCTGCCCATCGCGCTTTCCACGCTGAACGGGCAGTATGGCACGGAATATAATGTGCTGATGGCCGGCAGCCTGATTTCGATGATACCCATTATCCTTATTTATATCTTTGCGCAGAAATATTTCAAGAACGGCCTCATGGCAGGCGGCATAAAAGGGTAAAGCTTATGAAACGGATAAGATTCAACGCAGAAAACCGGGCGCTGGCCTGGCAGGCGCCCTCCGGCACGGCAAATATCGTGCAGGAGGGGCTGGGCGACGGGCGCTCCCTGCTGACGGTGCATATTGCCTACCGCGCGGCGTTCGGCATGGGAGAAAAATATAACGCCGTCAACCAGAAGGGTAGAACGGCGGTAAACCGCGTGGAGGAAAAATTCTGCTTTCAGGGTGAAAAGACCTATTGCCCGGCTCCTTTCTTCTGGACAGATGCTGGGGTGGGCGTGTATGTGGACACACTGGAGCCGACAGAATTTACCTTCGGGAAGGACAAAATAAAAATCAATATGCCGGAGAGCTGCGACGTCGTTCTGTTTTCCGGCACGCCTGCGCAGATAATTCAGGAGTACATGGGCCTTTTCGGCCCGGCAAAGCTGCCGCCGAAATGGGCGTTCGGCCCATGGGCCTCCGCCAATCATTGGGACAGCCAGCAGAAAATAGAGCAGGCGCTGGACGAGCTGAACAGTCATCATTGCCCGGCCACCGTGATGGTGGCCGAAGCGTGGAGCGATGAGGCGACGTTCTATATTTTCCGCGGGGCAGGCTATACGCCCAGGCCCGGCGGCCAGCCCCTGCGCTGTGAGGATTTTGACTTTTCCGCCAGCCCCTGCTGGCCAGACCCAAAGGCTCTTTTGGAAAAGCTGCACCGTGCAGGCGTGCATCTGGTGCTGTGGCAGGTTCCCGTTTACAAAAAGACAGGGGATGGCGAGCCGGTGTGCGCGCAGAACGAATTGGACAGAGAGGACGCCGTGCGACGGGGGCTTTGCGTTCACAATGCGGACGGAACGCCCTACACCATTCCCGAAGGGCACTGGTTTGCAGGCTCCATGATACCGGATTTTGAAAACCCGCAGACAGTGCGCACCTGGTTTGCCAAGCGCCAGTATCTTCTAGATATGGGCGTGGACGGCTTTAAGACGGACGGCGGTGAATTCATTTATTCCGAAGGGGTGAATTTTGCCGATGGCAGCACGGGGCGTCAGGGTGTGAACCGCTATGCGCAGAGCTATACGGCCGCATATACACAGTTTATCGGCAGCGGGCGGGTGCTGTTCAGCCGCGCGGGCTATTCCGGCCAGCATACGGTGCCCTGCCATTGGGCGGGCGACCAGCAGTCGGTAAACAGCGAGCTGCGCAGCGCCCTGTGCGCTGGGCTTTCGGCGGCCATGACGGGCATCCCGTTTTGGGGGTTCGACATCGCGGGCTTTGCCGGGCCGCTGCCCACTGTGGATTTGTACCGCCGGGCCACGATGCTGGCCTGCTTCTGTCCCATCATGCAATGGCATTCCGAGCCAGATGGGGGCCAGTTCCGCGAATTGATGCCCGGCGGCGGAGAGGCAAACAATGAGCGCAGCCCCTGGAATATGGAGGCCGCCTGGCGCAGCCGCGGCTTTGCAGAGGAGATGAGCTTCTGGCACCGGCTGCGCATGAACCTGCTGCCGTACCTTTACAGCGAGGCGCTGCGCTGTGTGCAGGAAAGTCGGCCCATGATGCGGCCGCTTGCCTATGAATATCCGCAGGATGCAGAGGGCCTGCTTTGGGAGGATGAGTTCCTTTTGGGTGAAAGCCTTTTGGTGGCCCCGCTTCTGGAGGAGGGGCAAAGCGTGCGCAGCGTTTATCTTCCGCAGGGCAGCTGGTACGCGCTGTTTTCGCAGAGAGCCTTTGACGGCGGGCAGGTGGTACAGACGGAAGAACAGGACAGGTTCCCTGTGTTCCTGCGTGCAGGCTATGCGCTGCCGCTTCATCTGCCTGCCGGGCGCCCGATGGGCACAGACGTGGGGAATGGTATGGACGCAGGTGTGGGGCTCCGGCTGATTGTGGCCGGCGGGGCCGGCGCCTATTGGTACCGCACAGAGCCGGGCGGGACCCCGGTGAAAATAGAATGGGATAAAAACGGCGTTTCGCTTCCCGATGCGCTGGCCGGGGCGGAGGTGGAGCATTGGGCATAAAGGGCGTCATATTTGACCTTGACGGGGTGCTGTGTTCCACAGACGAGTGCCACTATCTTGCCTGGAAGGAGCTGGCGGATTCTTTGGGCATCCCGTTCGATGAAACCATAAACCGTCGGCTTCGGGGCGTAAGCCGCATGGAAAGCCTGGATATCATTCTTCAAGCGGCGGGCCGGGCCTTCAGCAGCCGGGAAAAACAGGCGCTGGCGGCCCGGAAAAACGAGCGGTACCGCAGGCTTCTTATGAAGCTGACGCCGGCAGATTTGCCCGGCGGCGTCCGGGCAACCCTGAATGAGCTGCGGCGAAGGGGGCTGCGGCTTGCGGTGGGCTCCTCCAGCAAAAACACGCCGCTTATTTTGCAGAGGCTGGGGCTTGAAGACTGGTTCGACGCAGTAGCGGACGGGAATGATATCACGCGCTCCAAGCCAGACCCGGAGGTGTTTCTTCTGGCGGCGGAAAGACTGCGGCTGCCGCCGGGGGAATGTATGGTTGTGGAGGATGCCGACGCCGGAATAGAGGCCGCCCTTGCAGGCGGGTTCATCCCGGCGGGCATAGGCACGGCCAAAGGCAATGCGAAAGCGGCATACCATCTGGAACAGTTCGGGCAGCTCATCGAGCTTTGCGGCCATGCCCCTGTGGAATAGGCCTGCTATGTAAACAAAAAAGGGGATGTGAAAAAACTTGATTGAGTTTTTTTGCATCCCTCTTTTTGCTTTTGTTGTGTATAAATTGCTAGAATCCTACGCTGAAAAGGCGCACTTCCCCTACCCCATAGAGATTCTCTTTTTGAATCTATGCGGCAGTTCTATTTCTCATCTTTTTGTTCTGATATTTATATAGATTATGTCCTATTGCCACAAGTAAAACTTCTAGTTTAACCGAATTAATACCTCTTCGGACAATTCTCTTGTACCAACGGTCGTTTTTCATGATTCCGAAAGTGCCTTCTGCTTGTATCGAACGGTTCATTCGTAACAGCGCACCATGAATACTTTCTAAGTTTTCGATTACTTCCTGATGCATTGCAGTGAGTTCCTGATTGATCCGAACAGTTCGATTTTTAGCTGTTTTCTTACATTTCTCTGCATATGAACATCCACTGCAATCTTCACATTCATACAGTTCTTCCTTGCGTCCGTATTGATTTCCCCTCACACTTCTTCTGTATAAAAGATGAAATGCTTTATCGTTAGGACATCTCATGACACCTTGTTCATCAATTCTAAAATTAACTGCACGAAATGGATCTTCATGATACTTTCGATCCTTGGTTTCCTTTTTAAACATTGGAAACTTCATATACTTTTCCATTCCGTTTTGTTCGCAAAAAATATAGTTGTTATATGATCCATATCCAGCATCTGCCACAGGATACTTGGGATAGAAGCCATACGTTTGTTTGAAGTGCTCCATCAAAGGAATGAAACAGTCCATATCGGAACGATAATGGTTCACATCAACAACTGCGATATATTCATCTGCTACACCAATCTGTACATTGTATGCCGGCAGAAGCTGATCATTGCCCATGTAATCCGTTTTGATGCGCATAAAGGTAGCTGATTTATCTGTTTTAGAATAGCTGTTACGATCAGGACCACAAATGTCAATTCTTTCTATGTATTCCTGAAGTTTCTGACAGAAACCAGTCAAATGTTCATAATGACGCTGCTCTTTGGATTTTCTCTTTCCGCTTCCGTAAACAAATGTACTTATATCCAGATCCCATAAAAGCACTAGCTGATCAATGATTTCATTCAGATAATCTGGTACATACTCAGAATTCGTTGAAATCTGTACTCCACTCCATGCGATTTCTGTGTTGATTTCCTCAATCTCCGTAGTAATTTTTTCATAAAGCTTGTAACGGAACTTTTCGGTAGCCTTCTTCCAAACCCAGGTATATTTGTTGGCGTTTGCTTCAAACTTGGAACCATCGATGTAGATGTGTTGCAAATCCACATGCTCCTCGTTGAAGATAGCTTGATTGATGTCGTTAAAAATGTTTTCAATCTTATCCTGAAGCACTTCGTTGATGAAATATCCAAAGGTTCGGTATGATGGAGTCTGGTGATCCATGAGATACATGAATCTGATATTGACTTTGCAGTTGTCTTCCAGTTCTCTCAGGGAGCAGTAGCCGCTGGTCATAAATCCAAAAAGTACTGTTTTTAACATGTTGACCGGATTATATCTGAGTCGTCCAGTTGTATACTCCGGAATATCTGTCAGATACTTATTTAAATCGATTCCTCCCATCAATCTGTCAAATGTTAAAACAGGATCCAGCAGATCCAAACACTCTGAAAGAAACAGTGGTAAATATCCTTGTTTTGGATTATTATAATTTATAGTTGAAATTTTCATCGCAAGTTAATTTTAACATAAAAGAGGACCTTTCGTTCATTTTGAACGAAAAGTCCTCTTTTTCCGTAGAGGCTGTTATTTCACAGCCCCTTTTTTGTGAAGCAGTGTATCCGGCAGGGTGCCCAGCGGGGCGACGGACCCTGCTCACTTTCCTTCCAGAATGTCGCCTGCAAGGAACAGGAAAATGGCAGCCGTCCACGAGGTGGCAAGGCGGATGTCGGAGCCGAAGGCCAGGTTGAAATCAGGTGATTCCAGAACGAGGTCTTCACGGTCGAAGGGGTAATGGCACAGGGCAAAGCCGTCGCGCACCACCTTTCGGCAGAAACGCCGGGCTATTTTCTGCGCCAGCTCTTTTTCACCGGCCTCATACAGGCCCGTTGCCATCATCAGCTGTACGGGGGAGACAAGGTTGCCGCGCAAAAAGCAGTTCGTATAAGCGAACAGCGGGCTGCCCAGCTTTTCCGAGGCAATGCCAAAGTCTGTGACATAGTCTTTTTCCAGCGTTCGCGCAATGCTTTGAATGACGTTCTGCGGCAGGCGCTTGCCCATGATGATGGGATGGAACACGGCGATGGAATCAGAGTATACCTTTTCGTGCGTAGTGGAAAGCGTGGGCACAAAGCGCTCGCCATCCCAGAAGGCCATCATGCTGCCGAACAGGAAGTTCGATTTCTCCTGCCACATCTTTGCCTGAGAATGCAGGCCGATGCGCTTTGCCAGGCGGGCCAGCACTTCTGTTTGCAAGGAGAGGTAGGCGCACAAATCGGCGGATTCCAGCGGCACACCCTTGGCAAAAATGGAGGCGTCGTCCCAGCCGGATTCATCGCCGTGGTTATACTGCGGCACGCCGTCGTGGTCGCTGTCGCGGTAGTCCAGCCACCAGTTCGTCCATTTGCCCAAGGGCTCGTACAGCCATTGGCACTGCTCGCGCGTCAGGCTGGAAAGGTCTGCGTGGTCCAGTATCCACGTTGCGGCAAACCCCTGAAAGGGCGGTTTGGTGCAAAGGTACATGGCGCTCATGCTGTTGATCCAGTCTGGCAGCTGGCCCGCGGGAAGCTGGTAATCGAACATGTTGTGTAGAAGCTGCCAGGCCGTCTGTACATCGCGCCAGGCGGCCATGGCCTGATAGCTCTGCTGCCAGCCGAAGGCATCTACCAAATGGTTGCGGGACATATACACCACGCGGTCTTTCAAAAGGCCGTCCGGCTCCATCACATGCGACCAGATGGTGTACACGGCCACGCGGGCCGTCTGCTCAAATTCAGGGGCCACCTTGGGGTATTTTTTTGCCCATTCCTCCAGCGCGGCTTCGTTGGCGCGCACCACTTCCTCAAACGGGGTGTAACGCTCCAGCCGCAATTCGTTCGAGATATAGCTGTGCACCACGCCGGAAAACGCACCGTCCTGCGGGCAGAAATCGAATGTCATGTCATCCGGCTTGAACAGGCGCCAGTTATAGGCCGCATCATATACAAAGCGGCCGGAAAGCGGCACAAACAGAAATTTCCCCATCAGGGCAAAGCCTGCTTCAAAGCTGCCGTCCTCGCGTGAGCAGCCGCCTTCGTGCTGGTCCATGCGGCAGGCAAAGCGCAGGGTGACGCCCTGCCCGCGAAAATGCAGCAGGCTCTTTTCCATACAGAATTCCACGAAGCCGAAGCTGCTCTCGAGCCGCAGGGTGGTGAAGGTAGCTGTGTATTCATAGGGAACCTCTTTGCCGTCGTGCAGAAGGCTGATGCGCGCCAGGCCCGAGCGGGTGAGGTTGCCGCCGTTGCTTTTGGTGAGGCTGAGGTATAAATCGTCGTTGCGCTGCTCATAGGGCACGTCGCGCGTTGTGGTGATGGAGGAAAGCGAGCCCTGCGCGCTGAACGGCAGCAGCTTCAAATCATACAGCGAGTGTTTGCTTTTCATAGGCCTCTCCTTATTCAAGCGCCAGGTGCAGCGCCTGATGCTCGTATTTTTTATCGTTGCGGTAATACTCGATGAAGTGGTCTTCTTTCGAGCCAAGGCCGGAATAGGCGAAGGGGGCATCCGTAGCGGGGCGCAGGGGCCTGCCGTTTGAATAGGTGAACAGCTTATCCAGCTCATCCAAAAAGTCCTGCGGCAGCTTCAATTCTACAATGCGCTGCACATCGTCCAAATGGCGCACGGTGCGCGCCCCAACAATAGCGGCGGAAACAGCGGGGTTGTGCAGTGTCCAGGCGCTGGCCACCACGTTCTCCTTTTCACCAAGCTCGGCGCACAGCTTCGAAAAGGCCGCAAGTTGGCCGTTTTCGCTCATGTCATATTCGTATTCCTTTGTGACGAACTCTGTGCGCGAGCCGGGGGCGGCGCTCTTTTTCCCTGTAAGAATGCCGCCGGCCAGCGTCATGAAGGCAAGAATGCCGATGCCGTACCGCTGGGCGGCTGGAATAACTTCCAGCTCGATAAAGCGGTTCAGCAGGCTGTAGTTGGATTGCTCCGACACAAGGCCGAAGTATCCAAGATGCCGGGCGGCCATCTGCTGCTCTGCCAAAGACCACCCGGTGGAATTGCAGCCGCCCGCATACAGGATTTTGCCGTTCATGATGTTCATATGCATCATTTCCCAGTATTCCTCCGGGGTGATGCGCTTGTCGATATGATGAGATTGATAAATGTCGATATGGTCGGTGCGCATGCGGCGCAGCGAGCCCTCCAGGCTGCGGCGGCACTTATATAGTGAAACGCCCACTTCTTCGTTTGGCTCGCCCGGCTCCAGATGACCGTAGAACTTGGTGGCGATGATAAGTTTGTCGCGCCGCGCGGGGCACTGTGCCAGCCACTCGCCAATAATCTCTTCGCTGCGGCCGTCATTGTAAACGTTGGCCGTGTCCAGAAAGTTGATGCCAAGGTCGAATGCCCTGTCCAGAATGGCAAAGGCCTCTTCCTTTGGGGTGCGGTTGCCAAAATGCATGGTGCCAAGGCATATTTTGCTGGCTATCATATTGGAACGCCCTACATAACCGTATTTCATAGTACACTCCTTCTACTATTACTGGGCAATGGCGGCGCGCATCACATTATCCTGCGTGATGTCGCTGCCTGTGAATTCGCCCGTGATATGGCTGTTGCTCAGCACGATGCATCGGTCGGACATAGAGACAAGCTCGGGCATATCGGAGGATACCATAATGATAGAGACGCCGCTTTCCACAAGCTCGTTCATCAGCTTATAGATTTCCGTTTTTGCGCCCACATCGATGCCCTTAGTGGGTTCATCTATCAAAAGAATCTGCGGCTTTGCCAAAAGCGATTTGCCCAGCACCACCTTCTGCTGGTTGCCGCCGGAAAGATTCACGATAAGCGTCTCCAGCGAGGGCGCGCGCACGCGCAGCCGGTTGAAGATGCCCTGCGCCTGCTCTTTTTCCGCCTTTTTGTCAATGAAATATTTATGGGGCAGGTCTTTCAGGCTGCATAAGGTAAGGTTTTCACGAATGTTGAACACGCCGACAAAGCCGGATTTTTTGCGTTCTTCCGTCAAAAGGGCAATGCCCGCCCGAATGGCGTCGCGCGGCGACTGGATGCTGCATTCCTTTCCGTTCACCGTTATCTTTTTTGTCACGCCCTGTGTCAGTTGACCGAAAACGGCGCCCAGCGTCTCGCTTCGCCCGGCACCCACAAGGCCGCCGATGCCAAGTATCTCTCCCTTGCGCAATTGAAACGAGATATTGTCTACAATGTTCCGCCCGCGGATAGTGGGGTGAGGGACGCTCAGGTTTTCCACCGTCATCACCACTTCGCCAATTTCGGCGTGGCCCTGCGGGTACAGGGTTTCCACCTTGCGGCCCACCATCTCTTCGATAAGCTGCTCCTGCGTTACATCTGCTACGCCGCGCGCAGAGACGAACTGCCCGTCGCGCATCACAACAACGCGGTTCGCAATGCGGAATACTTCGTCCAGCTTGTGGGTGATGAAAATGCATGAGACGCCTTTTCTGCGCATCTTTTCCAAAAAGCGGAACAGAATATTCACCTCGTTGTCGTCCAGCGCACTGGTGGGCTCGTCCAGCACCAGGATGCGCGGCGATTTTTGAATGGCGCGCATGATGGCAAGCATCTGAAGCTGGCCGCTGCCAAGGCTGGCGGCTTTTACCTGAGGGTCTACATCCAGCTCTATTTCTTTCAGCACTTCGCGTGTGCGGGCATACAGCGCTTTATAGTCCACAAAGACGCCTTTTCCCGGCAGGTTGCCAATGAACAGGTTTTCGGCAAGGCTTGCCTCCAGCACCATGTTCAGTTCCTGGTACACCATTTCAATGCCGTTTTCTTCGGCCACCTTGACGCTGGTGAACTCCACGGGCTTTCCATCTATCAAAATCTGTCCGTCATAATCCCGGCTGGTGTAGCTGCCGCTCAGCACCTTCATCAGCGTGGATTTTCCGGCGCCATTCTCACCCATCAGGGCATGGACCTCTCCCTTGCGCACCTCGAAATCGACAT
>OJRC01000964.1_pt1 | contig 12869 bp, 11 predicted proteins | sample 1599081 | NCBI WGS metagenome assembly OJRC01 (sample SAMN03922519, study PRJEB24848) | human gut metagenome | isolation source: stool sample | host: Homo sapiens | place: Germany | collected 2010-02 | reverse complement strand
ATCTACACAGAGTAGATCGTCGGCAGCGTCAGATGTGTATAAGAGACAGCAGATGCGCCTTGCAGGCAAAGCTGACGGGCGAGTCGGCGATGCCGTTTGCAAGCTTGCCGAGCGTGTTGCCCGTGCAGGGCGCGACGATCAGCAGATCGAGCAGGCGCTTCGGGCCGAGCGGCTCGACCTGCGCCAGCGTGTGCAGCGGCTCCGTGCCGCACAGCGCCGTGACCTCCGCCCGGAAATACGCCGATGCGCCGAAGCGGGTGTCCGTCTCCCACGCGGCGTCCGAAAAAATGGGGACGACCGTATATTGCGCTGTCAGGGCGCGTAGGGCGTCAATGGCCTTTCGGAATGTGCAGAACGAGCCGCACAGGGCAAAGCCGACAGTCGGTCTCATGCTGGGAACGCTCCTTCCTGTTCGAGAATTGCGGCGGCATAGGCCGCGCCCGCACTTGCGGGACAGAATCTTCCGGGCAGGCCCGGCGCGTCGATGCGGGTGACATCCGTCCGCGTGCAGGCCGGGATACCGCCCGGCGCGGAGGCCAGCTCCACCAGCAGGCAGCCGGGCAGAAGCGCGGCGAGCTGGTCCTGCGTCAGCACGGGTGCAGGCACGGTGTTGAACACAAAGTGATAGGAAAGACCGCGGGCATAGCGGCCCGTTTCGTCGGCTTCCAGCCCGAACGCTTCAGCCATGGCGCGGTCGGACGGCCTGCGCGCCGCGACGGTCACGCGGGCGGAAAGGCCGTGCAGCTTGTTTGCCAGCACGCGGCCGATGTGCCCGTAGCCGATGACAAGGCAGGGCGCGCCGTGCAGCCGGTACGGGCTGTGCAGCACGGCAAGGGCGATGGCGCCCTCGGCTGTCGGCACGGCGTTGTGCGTTGTCAGCGGCTCCGTGCCGAAAAGCTCGACAGGCTCCGCGCCGCAGTCGAGCAGGGCCTGCCGCAGCGGGCTGAGCCCGCCGCCATAGACCCGCGTACCGCGGCGGCAGCAGGCGAACACGGCGGTACGCTCCGGTGCGGCGGTCCCGCGCAGGCGCTCGCCCTGCAGGGCGGGAAACGGAAGAATGACAAAGTCGGCGGGAGCCGGGAGCGCCTCAGGCATGCCGGGCACGCCGCAGCAGCGGACCTCGAGCCCGGCGTCCAGCAGGGCCTGTGCGGTCCAGCGCTGGCGCTCGTCTCCGCCGAGCAGAAAGCAGGTTTTGGACATGGCAGCACCTCCTGCCCTCATCCTATGCAATTTTTGCGGTTTCGGTGAAAAAAAGTTGTCAATTGCGGTCGGACTTGCTATAATAATACAGTATGTCGAAAAAGTCCCTTCGGGATTTTTCCACCGGACTGCATTCAAAATTGTAAAATAGAACTTTGTAAGATTATTTTGCAGTTTTTCGGCTGCGGCGGGTGATCAAACGCGAAAGGACACCCTGACGGTTTCCTTTCACACGTTTCCTCCCTCCGTAACTTTTGGCTGGACAGGGTTTCCGAAAGCCTGTATAATAATATTTTGCTTTCAAGAGATGAGAGAGAAAGGAGCGGGCGAGCATGGAGCGGCATGGCTTTGTTCATGATATGCTGGACGTTAAGGTCCTGATCTTATATATTATGGCGCGGGTCGCCTATCCCGTCGATCTGCAGAAGATCTATGAGCTGTCCTATCAGGATGACGGCCTGAGCTATTTCGACGTGGCGGAGGCCGTGCCGCAGATGATCGAGTCCGGCCATCTGGAGCGGGTCGACGGCGAGCGTTATGTCATTACGGAAAAGGGGCGCGAGGCCGGCTCCGTGACGGAGGATTCCGTGGCCTATCCCGTCATGCAGCGGGCGCGCGCGGCCGTGGAGCGCTATAACCGCGACGTGCGGCGCAGCAGCTTTGTCAAAACGGAGATCAGGCAGCGCGAGTGCGGCGATTTTACCGTGCAGATGAGCCTGAACGACGAGGTCAGCGACCTTTTGCGGCTGGAGCTGATGGCACCGACGCAGAAGCAGGCGCACCGTCTGGCAGGGGCGTTTTCCCGCAATGCCGAGACGATCTACCGCCTTGTGATGGATCAGCTTCTCTCGGAGGAAAAGGAAAACTCCTGAAAAAATACAGCTTGCTGCAGGGCCCGGACGGGGCTTAGCAGCAAGCTTATTTTCGCTACTTGCATGTTTCGGCAAAAGGTGGTATAATCATACCAGCAGATCCCCAATCGGCCCAATCAAGAAAGGAGCGACTTCGAATGAAATTCCAGTTCACAGAGAAAAAAGTCAGCTTGCCCGAGAGCGTTCATGCCTACGCTGAGAAGAAGGTCATGAAGCTCGAGCGCTTCTTCCGGGATGATGCGGAGGCACTTGTTACCTTCTCGGTCGAGAAGGATCGCAATAAGGCCGAGATCACGGTTCATGCCGCCGGTACCTATTTCCGCGCCAGCGAGGCGACTTCCGATATGTATGCATCCATCGATGCTGCGGTCGCCACGATCGAGCGCCAGATCCGCAAGAACAAGACCCGCCTGGCCCGCCGCCTGCGGCAGGATGCCTTCGTCCGTCAGCCGGATGTCACGTCCTTCGCGCCGGAGCCCGAAGAAAATACCTTTGAGATCGTCCGCACAAAGCGGTTCCCCATGAAGCCCATGACGCACGAGGAGGCCATCTTGCAGATGGAGCTCCTGGAGCACAGCTTCTTTGCCTTCAAGGATGAGGAGAACGACGGCGCGTTCGCCGTGGTCTATAAGAGAAACGACGGCGGCTACGGCCTGATCGAGGACGTCCAGTAAGCCTGCCGCATATTCCGCAGAAATAACACGATGCCGGGAGCGAAAGCTCCCGGCATCTCTGACTGTCAAAAAACTGCCAAGCCAAAAGTATCGGAGGGAAGGAATGTGTGAAAGGAAACCGTCAGGGTGTCCTTTCGCGTTCCATCACCCGCCGCAGCGGCAAAATTGCAAAATAATTCTACAAAAAATTCATTTGCAATTTTGAAGGCAGGTTGGCGAAAAATCCCGAAGGGATTCTTTCGACAAGCTGACCGGGAGCGAAAGCTCCCGGCATTTTTGTCATTTCAGCGCATTGGCACGGGCAAATTTGCTCAGCGGCTCCCAGTGCAGGTTATACTGCTTCGCCAGCCGGCCGGCAAGGGCCTTTGCGGCGTCCGGCGCGCCCTCCTTGCTCTCCAGCTCGACCTCGGCAAACGGAAGCTCCTCCGTTTTGCCGTGCAGCACGCCGCAGTCGCACGCCAGCTCGGCGCGGCTGCCGTCTGCCAGACGGAGCATGACGCTGCGGCGCAGGAACCGCGCGCCGCACACGGGGCGCAGCGGCGCTTCGCCGTAGAGCTGCAGCAGCTGCCGCGGCGCGCCGAAGTCCAGCAGCCATTCGATGGCGGCGTCGTCCACCGCCCGGGCCTCGACCTCCCATTCACCGCGGGCAAATGGCTCCGGCTGGGGCGTCTTGACGCAGACGACGCTGCGGCTGCCCTCCTGACGGCGGCGGAGCGTCCAGTGATTTGTGCGGAACGCATTCGTCTCCGTGTCAAAATAGGTCGTTTCCATCGGCGTGCACACGATGGGGCCCTCCATCCGCGCGGCCATTTCGGGGTCGCCCAGCAGACAGTCCAGAACGGCGTCGTTTGCAGCGGCCAGCTTGAATTCCAGTTCCTTACCCATATTTATCACCTCAATGGCAATATTATACACGGTTTCCGGAAGCCGCACAAGTTTTTCCCGGAAAAATTTCCGCTCCGATTTCCCGACAAAACTCTTGCGCCCTGCGTGCTAAAATCGGGACAAATCGTTCGGCAGCGCGGCGGCTCGGCCTTCTCCGCGCACCGGAGAGGGGAGGAGCTCATGAAAAAGTCCGGTTCTCAGCAGCTTCTGGCGAAACAGCGGCTGCCGCGTGCGTCCGTCCGGCTGCACGGGCTCGGGGAGTGCCTGCTGCTGCTCGGGAGCGGCTTCCTGACGGCCGGGGCGCAGATCGGCGGGCTGGCCCTGCCGCTCGGGGCCTGCCTGACGGCCTCACTCCCATTTGGGAGGCGGTCTCTGTCGGCGGCGCTCGGCGCGGCGGCGGGCTATGCCCTGCTGTGCGAGCCTGCCATGGCGGCCGAGCGCATCGCGCTGACGGCCCTGCTGCTGGCGGCGATCGTGGTGTTTCAGGGCACGGCGCTCCCGGCGACGCGGTGGTTCCTGCCTGCCATGGCGGCCGGAACGGCTCTTGTGCTCGGCAGCCTGCAGGTCTTCGGCGGGAACGGCGGGTGGCGGCCCGCCCTGCAGTGGCTTGCGGTCAGTGCGGCGGCCGGTGTGGGAACGGCCGTCCTGCGCTGCGGGACCGGAGCGGGAGAGCGGGGGCGGCCGCTGTATTTTGCGGCGCTGCTGAGCGGGCTGAGCGGCCTGACGGCGCTCGGTCTGCCCTTTGATCCGGGCCTTATCGGGGGCTGCGCCATGGTCTACGGCGCGCCGGAGCTGTCGGCCGTGTGCGCTGCCGCTGCGGCGCTCGGCCTGACGGGAAATCTCGGCTGGAGCGTGACGGCGGCTCTGCTGCTGCCTGCCGTGACAGCGCGGGTCGTGCGCAGCGATCTTGCCCGTGCGCTGCTCGGCGGCGCGCTGTGCTGCGGTGTTCTGTGGCTGGGCGGTGTGGGGACGCCCGCCGCATTTGCCGCCGTCGGCATCGGCATACCGCTTGGACTGTGGCTGCGGCGGACCGGTGCGCTCCGGGCCTCCGGCCCCGCCGCGGCGGAGGAGCTGGCTGCGCGCCGCATGGGGGATGCGGCGCAGGTGCTCGAGCTGCTGCAGGCTCAGCTCCCGGTGCAGGAGCGAGGCCAGAGCGAGGCGGACAGCGTCTATGACGGGGCGGCGGAGCGCATCTGCCGCTGCTGCGCGCGTTTCCACCGCTGCTGGCAGCACAATGCCCGCCAGACCTATGATGCGCTCGAGCAGGCGGCCGGGCGGCTGCTGCAGCGCGGCAAGGCGGAGGCTGCGGACTTCCCGGCGGAGTTCCGCGAGGGCTGCTGCCATTTTGACGGCTTCCTTGCGGCGCTCGATCAGGAGCTGGAGAGCATGCTCTACCGCCGCCGCTACCGCGTGCAGCTGCAGGAGAGCCGCGCGCTGCTGTCTGAGGAATTCGGCTGCGTGGCGGAATATCTGCGCCGGATGCAGGCCGAGCTTGGCGCGCCGCAGCCCGATGCGCCGCGCTACCGCGCCGTGACGGGCATCTGTACGGCCGGACGGCACGGGGCCGCCGCGAACGGTGACCGGGGCGCCTGCTTCCCCGGCCCGCGGAACGATTACTATGTGCTGCTGTGCGACGGCATGGGCACGGGGGAGCCTGCCGCCGGACTGAGCGCGGACTGCGTGCATCTGCTCGGCGACCTGCTGCGCGCAGGCGTCGCGCCGCTCGATGCACTGCGCATCCTGAACGGGACCTACCTGCTGCGCGGGGACGGCTGCTTTTCCACCGTGGACCTGCTGCACATCGATCTGACCAGCGGGGAGGCGGAGCTGCTGAAGTGGGGCGCAGCGCCGTCGTACCTGCGCTGCGGGGATACGGTCAAAAAACTGGGGACAGCCTCGCTTCCGCCGGGCGTGGGGGTGGGAGGAGATCACGCGCCGGAGCGGTACCGGCTGTCCCTTCGGGGAGGAGAGATGCTCGTTCTGGTCAGCGATGGTGCGGGAGATGCAGAGAGCGCCGTGGCGGGCTTTGCGGGAGATTCGCCGCGGGAGCTTGCTGCGCTGCTCATCGCAGGCCTTCCGGCAGAGGATGACATGACGGCCGTGGCGGTCGCGCTCGCGCCGCATGCATCCCGCGATTAAAGGTATCATATTCCGGCAGGATAATCTGTCGAAACAGACAGGCGGGGAAATAATATTTCCCAAGTTCGGTGCGGACGATCCCAAAAATCGATTATTTTCGTGCAGAAACGATCAAATCACACATTTCAGACGAACCCGGCGGGATTTCTGCCGGGTCCGTCTGCTTTTCGTGCGGCCTGTGGTCCTGCCGGTTGACTTCCACCCGCACATGCATTACAATAGAGACTCCCGGCGGGTACCGCCTGCCAATCCGAAATACAGCGAGCAGGGAAATGAAGAGAGAGAAATACGCCGTTTTCACGATCGATGTCGAGGATTTTGCCGACACGGAGTGCGTGGCAAAGTCCGGGCAGCGGGTGAGGCGGCACATGCTGGACGGGCTGGATATCTATATCCGCCTGCTGGAACAATATCAGATCCGCGCGACGATGTTTGCCGTCTGCCGGACGGCTCTGCGCGAGCAGGAGCGGGTGCAGCGCTATGTCGACCGGGGCCACCGCCTCGCGCTGCACGGGCTGGAGCATGTGCCGCCGTGCGGCATGGACGACGAGCACTTCCGCCGCGCAACGCTCGCGGGCAAGCAGCAGCTTGAGACGGCCTTTCACACGCAGGTCAGCGGCTATCGCGCGCCGTGCTTCGGAATGGACGAGAAAAAGCTTGACATCGTGCGGCAGCTCGGCTTCCGCTACGATTCGAGCCGGATGGACTTCCCGGCCGCGCGCCATGTGAAGCATCTGGACATGACGAGCTACCGCGAGCTGCGCCCCGGCATCTACCGCAAGGGCGAGTTTTACGAGTTCAGCCTGTCGTGCCAGCGTTTGCTCGGGCAGAATTATCCGATCTCCGGCGGCGGCTATGTGCGCCTGGGCAGCTGGAACTTCGTCTTGCCGCTTCTGCGCAGCTATCTGCGCGAACAGGATTACTATGTGTTTTATCTGCATCCGTTTGAGCTTTCGCGGCAGCATCAGCCGGAGCTTGCGGGCCTGAAGCTCTATGACCAGTATTATCTCCACCGCGGACTGCTGACCTACCGCCGGAAGGTCGAGGACATCATCCGCCTGCTCCGCGCCCACGGCTATCGATTTGTCACGTTCGACGAGCTTGCTGAGCGAATAGAGAACAAGCCTGAGCGAAAATGAACTTGAACGGAGGAGCCACCATGATACGCGAGACGGAAAAGCGCCTTCTGCCCGGCGCAGCCTGCGCGGTGCTGTTCGTGCACGGCATCCTCGGGTCGCCCGCGCAGTTTGCCCCCTTCCTGCCGCTCGTGCCGCAGGACTGGTCCTTCTGCAATCTGCTTCTGCAGGGGCATGGCGGTGGTGCGCGGGATTTCTCTGCGGCCTCCATGGCGGCCTGGCGGGAGCAGGCCCGGCAGGCATTTGCCGAGCTGCGCGCACAGCATGAGACGGTCGTAATCGCGGCGCATTCCATGGGGACGCTGTTTGCCGTGCAGGAGGCCGTGCGTTCGCCGGTCGAGGGCCTGTTCCTGCTGAATGTGCCGCTCCACGTGCACGTCCGGCCCCGTGCGCTGCGCAATGCGTGGCTGAACTACGGCGGCACGCCGAGGGACCCGTGGGGGCAGGCGGCGGTTGCGGCCTATGGCGTGGAGCGGGACCGCAATGTGCTGCACTATGCCGGCTGGCCGCCGCGCTTTTTTGAGCTGTTCGGTGAGATCCGCCGGACGCGGCCGCTCGTGCGGCAGCTCGCCGTGCCCTGCCGGGCGTATTTTTCGGAACGGGACGAGCTTGTCTCCGTGCGGAGCGCGCGGGAGTTTGCGGATGTCCCGCAGGCTGTCGTCACGATGCTCCCGCACTCCGGGCACGCCTATTACGAAGCGCAGGAGGACCTGCCGCTGCTGCAGTGCGGCTTCCGCGCCATGCTGCAGCAATGTGAAAAGAAGCGATAATAAATGGCCGGTGCGAATTTTCGCACCGGCCATTGTGATTTCTGGGTTATTCCTCGTCTGCCTTTTTGGCGTCCTCGATGATCTTTGCCTGGTTGATCTGCGGGACCTCCTCGTAGCGGACGAACTTGAGGCTGTAGGAGCCGCGGCCCTGCGACATGGAGCGCAGGTCGATGGCGTAGCTGCTCATTTCGCCCATGGGTACCTCAGCCTCGACGATCTGCCAACCGCGGTTGTCGGGATCGGGGTTCATGCCCATCACGCGGCCGCGGCGCTTGTTGAGGTCGCCGATGATATCGCCCATGTTGGCGTCCGGGATGAAGACCTTCAGCTCGCCGATCGGCTCGAGCAGGGTCGGACCGGCGGTGGGCAGGCCTTCCTTGTAGGCGATGCCGGCAGCGGTCTGGAACGCCATATCGGAGGAGTCGACGGGGTGATAGGAGCCGAAGTACAGCGTGGACTTCAGGAACACAACCGGATAACCGGCCAGAACGCCCTTGCCGATGCAGTTGCGCAGGCCCTTTTCGACGGACGGGATGAAGTTCTTCGGCACGCAGCCGCCGACGGTCTCATCGGCGAAGATCATGTCCTCGGACTCGCTCTGCGGCTCGAAGCGGATGTAAACGTCGCCGAACTGGCCGTGGCCGCCGGACTGCTTCTTGTGACGGCCGTGGATCTCGACCTTTTTCTTGATGGTCTCGCGGTAGGCAATCTTCGCCGGGCGGAGCTCGGCCTCGACCTTATACTTGCTCAGGAGCTTGGCAATGATGACGCTCAGGTGGATATCGCAGACACCGGCGATGATCATTTCCTTCGTCTCCGGATCGTTGCCGTAGGTGAAGGAGGCGTCTTCCTCGTTCAGCTTGACGAGACCGGCGGCGACCTTGTCTTCCTGACCCTTCGTCTTGGCGTAGATGGCCATGCGGTAGCAGGGCTCTGCATAGGTCATGGGCTTGATGGTGACAAGCTTGCCGGGCTGGCAGAGCGTGTCGCCGGTGCGGACGGAGGCAAGCTTCGTGAACACGCCGATGTCGCCGCAGCAGACCTTCGCGGTCTTGGCGTTGTCCTTGCCCTTCGGGAAGAACGTGTTGCCGAGCTTTTCATTGTCGCCGGTGCGGGCGTTAACAACGGTCATGGTGTCTTCGATGTTGCCGGAGAGGACCTTGAAGTAGGAGTTCTTGCCGTACTGGTCGGCGACGGTGTTGAACACGAACGCGGTCACGGGGCCGTCGGGATTCAGCGGGAACTCGGACTCCTTGCCTTCCTCGTCGACGCGGACGGCGGGCTTGCCCTCCAGCGGGGACGGCGCAAAGCGGACAAGGTTGTCCAGCAGGGCGGCGGTGCCGAGGCCGTTCATCGCGCAGCCGCAGAAGACCGGCGTGACGGAGCGCTGACGGATGCCTTCCTTGATGCCCTTGAGCAGCTCTTCTTCGGTGAACGGCTCCTCCATGAAGAACTTCTCCATGAGGGCTTCGTCGGTCTCGGCGACCTGCTCATTCAGCTCGGCCATGTACTCTTCGATCTTCTCTTCCGCCTCGGCGGGCAGAGCGATCTCCTTGCCGGAGACGTCGTAGGCCTTCTTGGAGACGAGATCGACAACGCCGACGGCCTCTTCGCCGTGCAGGATCGGGAACGTGAAGGGGATGACGGAGGCGCCGAAGATATCGCGCAGGGAGTCGAACGTATTGAAGAAGTTCGCATGCTCCTCGTCGAGCTTCGAAACATAGAACATTGCGGGCAGACCGGCGTCGGCCAGGGATTTCCAGCCCTTCTCGGTGCCGACGGCGATGCCGGACTTCGCGGTCAGGCAGATCAGGCCGGCATCCGCAACGCGCAGGGACTGTACGATCTCCGCAGCAAAGTCAAAGTAGCCGGGGTTGTCCAGCACGTTGAGCTTGCAGCCGCCGAATTCGACGGGGATGACAGACGTCTTGATAGAGTACTGTCTCTTCTTCTCTTCGTCATCAAAGTCAGAAACGGTCGTGCCGTCGGCGCGCTTGCCGAGACGGGTGATCGCTTTGGTCACATAAAGCATGCTCTCGCACAGGGCGGACTTGCCGTCGCCGCCGTGGCCCAGCAGAGCAAGGTTGCGGATATCCTTCGCAGTGTACATAGTTGAAAACTCCTTTCTAAACAGCGCAGAGGCCAAGATGCCCTCCCGCTGCGGGCGGCATATCGATTCCGTGCCACAATTGAATTTATTATACACGATTTCCCAGCGTTTTTCAATTATAATTACAGAATTGTGAAAAGTGCACGAATAATATTACTTGCTTTTGTGCAAACGAGCCAAAAATTCAGAGTCTTTGCAGAATACCGGACAGAAAACCGGCCACAAGTGCCCAGATGAGCTGGAACGCGGCAATGTGGAACGGAGAAACGGCGGCCGCCGAGCCCCAGTAGAGCAGCAGCGCGCACAAGCAGAGCCCCAAAATGCCGGACAGCAGGCTCAGGACCGTGGAGAAGCGCGTTGTGCTGCGCAGCGTCTGCGCGGCGGCAACGGCCGAGGCAAAGGCCCCGAACGTCTCCTTGGCGATGAGCGCGCCCTGCGCGTCCGCCTCGCCGCCGACGGCCTCAGACAGGCGCAGCCGCTCGGAGTAGACGGGGAAGGCGATGCCGCCGACGGCCAGCTCATAGCGTACCGCGAGCAGCTCCGGCGTGATGAGGAAGTCCCGCGTGGCGAGGATGACGGAGTTGCCGGGATTGGCCAGCAGGGCGCGCAGCCCGGCGCGGGTCGAAGCGCTCGGCTTGTATTTCACGGCAAAAATTCCGGCCAGCTCACCGTTGACGGACACATAGACGGCCTGCCGCACGCGCGCGCCGTCGGACATGTGCACGCCCATGCTGCGCATGAACGGCAGCGAGCCGACAAGGACGACGTCCTGCCCAATCTGCGCGCCGATGCCGCCGCCGTCATAGCAGCGATAGGCGTCCGCGCGGCAGCGGCGGCCGAACTGGGCCTGCAGCAGCCGGTCGAACAGGGCGGCGAGGGGATCCTGCGCCGCCTCGAGCGCGGCAAGCGCGTAGGACAGCACCTGCCCGGCGGGCAGCGTGCCGTAGAGCTTCATGCCGCTGGAGGTGATGTTGTTCGCGGGGAACACATCCTCGTCGCGGAGGATGACGGTGTGCTTTCCGCCGAGGACGCGGGCTCCGTGCCAGCCGCACAGGGCCGCGCCGAACGAGACCAGCCGCCGTGCCAGCGCGGAAAACGGCCGCGCGAACGACAGCATGGCGGCGCAGGGCGTCGCGCCGAGCAGCAGGATGAGCCAGCAGCGCACAAAGCCCATCGGGCCAAGGCGCGACAGGGCCAGCGCGGCGAGCAGCGTGCCGGGCAGGGCAAGGAGCGTATAGACCCGGAAGGCGCGCGCGGCGGGGTCCGGGTCGGAGAGATGACGCATAAAGTCGCGGGTATCACCGGGCGCGCAGCGCAGGCCGTCCTCGTTTGGCAGGAGCTGCGGCACATGGCGCACGCCGAGCGGCCGGTCAAAGCCGCAGACGGCCCGCAGCGTGCGGGTCAGGCCCTCGCGCTCGCGCGTCAGGGCATGGAGCAGGCCGAACAGCACAAGGGCTGCCGGGGCGGCGTAGCCCGGCGTTCCGGCGGAGAGCTGCTGCACGCTGTCCAAAAGCGCCAGCACACACAGCACGGCCCCCGGCGTATAGAGGCTCGGGTGCACGAGATCGCGCACGCCCTGCCACAGGGCGTCGGCCGACAGCAGCATCTGGAGACCCAGCAGCGCGGCAGGGAGCAGCAGCTCCAGCTTTCCGCTCAGGAACGGCAAAAACTGCAGCGAAAACTGCCCGTAGCACACGAGCAGAAGCTGCACCAGCATCAGAAGTCCGCTGACCGTCAGGCGGGCGCGCCGCCCGCCGAGCCCGGCGCTGCACAGCTGCAGGGCCTGCTGCGGCGTGGGCGGCTCCGGCTCCGGCTTCGGCCGCTCAACGATCTGCACGGGCCGCTTTTTTGCCTTCGGCTTCGGCGCGGGAGCGCTGCGCTCCGGCCGCGGCGGACGCCGGTCCGGTACGGGGCGGAACACATGCACGCGCTCCGGCTGCGGTTCCGGCGGAGAAGCCTGCTGCGGCTCCGGCTGCACCGGCTCAGGCTCCGGGATCGGTTCCGGCGCCTGTTCCGGCGCCGGTTCGGACACCGGTTCGGACGCCGGTTCGGGGACGGACTCCGGTGCCGGCTCCTGCGGCGCGCCGAATTCGGCCATGATCTCCTCGAGCGTATATTCCGGCTCTGACTCAGCCGGGAACTGCGCGTTATTCAGTTGTTCCGGCTGACGGTGGTTCATGGTTATCCTCTCTGGCGAACGGCCTCATACAGCAGCACGGCGGCGGCCGTCGAGGCATTCAGGGATGAAATGTGGCCCTTCAGGGGAATACTGACCTTGAGATCGCAGCTCTCTGCGACAAGACGGCTCATGCCGCTGCCCTCATTGCCGATGACGATGGCGGCCGGGCCGCGCAGGTCCGCACCGGTGAGGGTCGTGTCGCCGTCGGCTGCCGTGCCGAACACCCAGATGCCGCGGGCCTTCAGATCGCGGATCGTGGCGACGAGGTTCGCAACGCGGGCCACGGGCATATATTCGAGCGCACCGGCCGAAGCCTTGCCGACGACGGCCGTCAGGCCGACGCTGCGGCGGCGGGGAATGATGACGCCGTGCGCGCCCGCGCATTCTGCCGTGCGGATGATCGCGCCAAGGTTGTGCGGGTCGGACAGCTCGTCGCAGATGACGAGCAGGGGCGCCTCGCCCTTTTCCTGCGCGGCGTTCAGCATATCATCGACCGTGGCATAGTCATGGGCGGCGACGGCAGCCATAATGCCCTGATGCGCGCCCGTGGGGCTCATGTCGTTGAGCTTGCGGCGGTCAACGCGCACGACGACGGCGCCGCTCTCCTTTGCCATGGCGGCAAGGCGGCCAAGCGCACGGTCCGTGTCGCCGTCGGCCAGAAATACCTTGTTGATGGTGCGGCCGCTGCGCAGCGCCTCGGTGACGGCGTTGCGGCCCTCGATCATATCCTCAGGCAGCGATTCCTGCGCGGCCTCGCTCGGCTTTCTCGGCTCTTTGGTATATTCTTTCATGGATGCCTCTGCTTTCCGGCGCACGATACGCCTTTTGCGATTTCATTACCTTGGGAAGCTCTGAATCAATCATCTGCGGCGGATGCCGGAGCTTTTTCGTCAATCCATCGGTA
>OJRC01000954.1_pt1 | contig 12981 bp, 10 predicted proteins | sample 1599081 | NCBI WGS metagenome assembly OJRC01 (sample SAMN03922519, study PRJEB24848) | human gut metagenome | isolation source: stool sample | host: Homo sapiens | place: Germany | collected 2010-02 | reverse complement strand
AAGGAAAAGGAGGCCGACTGGCTCTCGCAGCAGATGACGCTCGACGAGCTGCTGGAAGATGTGGAGACGGATATGGAGTTCCAAGAGGCGTGAGCATACATCAGGCAGGAGCGCACCTGACAGATTCAGGCGCGCTCCTGCCATTGGTTTAGCATAGATTCGAAAAAGTGCTTGTACGCTAGTGAAATATGTGGAAATTTCGTAAATCGGTAGTGTCCGGACACTACCGAAAAACGCTCTCCGGGGCTGTACCCCTGAGAGTACATCTTGTACGGCGGCTATAATGCAGATGCTTGAATCTGAGCAGGGATAGATTATGAACAGCACCCCATATGTTAGACAGTAAGGCATACTGAATAACATATGGGGTGCTGTTCAGAGAGCGCAAACGGCCGCTTTTACTCATTAAAACTATAAACCGTTGTTGACAACTAAGTGAAAAAGAGCTAATTTATTATTAAGTAATACGGTTGCATATGATAATCTTGAGTTAAATAATTTAATGCACAAATAATGCGAGTATTATTGTTAATAATGCACAAAATAACGCAAATAATTATGCAATAATGGGCCGCTATTTTGGAAACCGGTTGCATAGGAGGGCTTATGTCAGTCACTATACGGGACGTAGCGCAGATGGCTGGAGTTTCTGCCTCGACGGTGTCAAGGGTGCTCAACGGCAAGGGCGCTATTTCGGAGGAGACAAAAAAACGAATATACGATGCGATGGAGCAGCTCAAATACGTGCCCAACGACTTCGCACGCAGCTTTGCCAACGGCAGCCCGCGCGCCGTCGCTCTGGTAATAGACGTCACCGATCCCGGCGCGTATTCCAACAATTTCTTCAACAATACGGTGTTCGGCATCGAAACCGCCGCGCACAGGCGGGACTACAGCCTGATGATCACCAACGGCTCGCGCGTCTCCGGCGGCCTTAACGGTGTCGAGCGGCTCATCCTCGGCAAAAAAATAGACGGGGTGGTGTTTCCTGTTTCGCTTGTGAGCCGCGAGTTCATACAGCGGGTCGAAGAACTGAGCTTCCCCTGCGTCATCCTGGGACGGGCAGAGGACGTGGGAGCGGAGACCAGCTGGCTGGATATAAACAACACCCAGGCGGGCGTCATCGCCGTGCGGCATCTGGTCTCGAAGGGCTATCGGCGAATAGGCTATCTTGGAGGGCCGGAGAGCGACCTTTTCTCGCGCGACAGGCTCTCGGGCTGCTGCCGTGAGCTGGATGCCTGCGGCCTGAGCGTGGACCGCGGCCTCGTCCTGCACAGCGAGGCTGGGAGCATCGACGAGGTCATCGCCCAGGTGACCGGTTTGCTGCTGACCGAAAACCGGCCCGACGCCATGGTCTGTGGCAGCGACATGCTGGCGCTCGGCGCACAGAGGGCAGCGCAGAGGCTGGGCCTGCGCGTACCGGAGGACTTCGGCGTCCTGAGCTTTGACGACACCGCTGTCACCGCGCTGGCAGAGCCGGGCATTACCAGCATCATCGTTGACACCTTCGAGCTGGGCGTACAGGCGGCAGAGATACTCATCGACCAGATAGAGAACCCCGGGGCCAGCATACGCCAGACCCTGCTGAGCACAAAAATAACGGCACGCGCCTCGACGGAGCGTGCTTGAAAGGAGGCGCGATATGGAACACGCCGCAGTCGCCCACCGCGCCACGGCTGAATACATCTATCCCAAGTCCGCAAATTCGCTTGCCGTGCGTCTTTTCACCGCGAGGGGCGACGTTGACGAGGCCGCACTGCTCTGGTGGGAGCGCGGCGAAACGGAGTCGACAAAGCGCCGCGAGGAACCAATAAGGCCCGTGCTCCGTGACCGCTGGCGAGACTGCCACGAGGCGGAGATCGTTACGGAGCACATTGCCGCGTACATACGTTACTGCTTCCGTCTGCGTTCGGGCCACCTTGAACTCTGGTACGGGCCGAACGGTTTCCGAGACACAGAGCCGGGCATGGACGAGGACTTTTTCGAGTTCCTCTGGCCCAACCCTGAGGACGGCTTCAAGGCTCCGGACTGGAGCTCGGGGCAGGTCTACTATCAGCTCTTTCCCGAGAGGTTCAAGAACGGCGACTCATCACTCACGCCGGAGGGCGCGGACGCCTGGGGTTCGATTCCCACGCGGGAGAACTTCATGGGCGGCGACCTGCGCGGCATACGCGAAAAGCTGCCCTACATAGCGTCCCTCGGCGCGACCTGCCTGTACCTCACGCCAGTGTTCGAGGCACCATCCAACCACAAGTACGACACGGCGGACTATTACCGCATTGACCCGCACTTTGGCACGGAGGATGACCTGCGCGCGCTCATCTCCGACGCGCACGCGCTTGGCATCCGCGTGCTGCTCGACGGCGTTTTCAACCACTGCGGCTACTACTGGCCGCCCTTTCAGGATGTGGTAAAAAACGGCAAGACCTCAAAATACCGTGACTGGTTCTTCATCAACGCCTACCCGGTTACGCACGAGACGTGCACCTATGACTGCGTGGGCCACTACAAGTGGATGCCCAAGCTGAACTTGGCAAACCCGGAGCTGCGGCGCTATTTCATCGAGGTGGGCAAACACTGGCTACGCACTGTGGAGGCCGACGGTTGGCGGCTGGACGTGGCGGACGAGGTGCCTGCTGTGTTCTGGGAGGAGTTTTCCCGTGAGATGAAGCTGATAAAGCCGGATTGTCTGCTCCTGGGTGAGACCTGGGGCGACGCCTGGCGGCTGGTGAGCCCCGGACGGCTTGACAGCGCGATGAACTACCTGTTCCGCGATGCCGCCCGAGACTGGCTGGCGCTCTCGAAGCTCGGTGCCTCGGGCTTTGCGGACAGGGCGAACCGGCTGCTGGCGCTCTACCCCTATGAGGTGTCGTTGCGGATGTACGATCCACTCGACAGCCACGATACGCCGAGGTTCATCACCCTCTGTGGTGGAGACATTGGAAAATACCGCCTCGCCGTGGCGCTGCAGATGTGTTTTCCGGGCTGCCCCGCGGTCTACTACGGAGACGAGCTGGGCATGGAGGGCGAAAATGACCCGGGCTGCCGCTGCGCCATGGACTGGGAGGCAGTTGAGAGGGAGCCTGAACTGCTTGGCTGGTTCAAAAAGCTCATAGTCCTGCGCAGAGGCTCCGTTGCCCTGCGTGAAGGCGGATTTTACAACTCGGTTTGCAGTGACGGCGCCAACGTATTCGGCTTTTGCCGCACGCACGAGAGAGAGGATGTGCTCATAGTCATTAACGCGGGAGAACGCTGGTACAAGGGCGAGGCACGGGTGCCGGACGGCTCTGGCGAATGGTGCGAAGTTTTCTCCGGCGAGGTGGCCACATCCGTAATAAACCCTTTGAGGGACCCGTATTCGGCGGAATGCCCGGCGGTGCTCAGCCTGAGCATACCGGCGCGGACCGTGAAAATATTCAAACAGGAAAGAAAGCGAGGTCAGAAATGAAAATGAAGAAGTATGCAAAAATGCTGGCGCTCCTGCTTGCCGTGGCAGTAATGGTAACGACATTAGCTGCCTGCGGCAATGAAGCGCCAGACACCAGTTCACCCCCGCAGACCGATGAGACGCCCGGAAGCAGCCCGGACGCCGGAGAGCCGACTGTCATCAACTTCTGGCACCATTACAGCGCCCAGTCCGCAGAGAATGAAACCCTTATGAATGTGCTCATCCCCAAGTTCGAGGAGGAGCATCCCGAGTACAAGGTCAACGCCGTCTCCCATGAGTGGGCGGACCTGCACGACAAGATATTGATAAGCGCGAACTCCAACACCCTGCCCGACGTGGCGAGGCTGGACATAGCCTGGGTCCCCGAGTTTGAGGCCATGAACATACTGGTCCCGCTTGACCAGCAGATGGCTGATTTCAACGAGGTCGCCGCCACGCTGCTGCCCAGCGCCATGAGCACCGGCATGGTGAACGGCAGCTATTACGCCCTTGCGCTCAATACCAACACGAAAATACTGTTCTATAACGCCGAAGCCTTCGAGAATGCGGGCTTGGCCGCGCCCGAGACCATGGACGATATGCTCGCCGCCATTGCAGCGCTCTCCGGCACTAACGAGAACGGCCAGCAGGTCTGGGGCCTCAACGAGCCCGCCCTCGCCGGCTGGAACATCCTGCCCTACATCTGGAGCATGGGCGGCGAGATAACCAATGAGGACTACACCGCCGCCACCGGCTACCTCAACAGCGCCGAGACCGTGGCCGCCGTACAGATGCTCGCTGACCTCTACGCGAACGGCCAGCTCACGGGCTTCAACAGCGGCGACATCCCGATGACAGACGGCTTCGGCACGGGCCGATACATGATGCTGCTCGAGGGACCGTGGAAGACTGCCGAGATGGCCGGCGCCTACCCCGACTTCAAGTACGCTACGACCGAGATGCCCGCGGGATCCGCCGGCTCCATCTCCGTGCTCGGCGGCGAGGATATAGGCATGTTCAACACCGGCAACAAAGAGGGCGCCTGGGAGTTTATGAAGTTCATGGTCAGTGACTTTGCCCAGGAGGAGATGGCCAAGGTCGGCCAGATCCCGGTGAATACCACCGCGCTCGAGAGCGACACGGTCAAGAATGCCGACTACGCGCCCTTCCTCGAGGCCATCACCACCGCGAAGGCCCGCCCGCCCGTGGCGGCATGGGCAGACATCGACAGCGAGCTGACCACAGCCGTCACCGACATCATCGTCAACGGTGAGGATGCCCAGACCACTCTGGATGCGCTGGCCGCGAAGGTCGACGCGCTGCTCGCCGGATAACATTAAAAGTATACCAGATACTGCTCGAAATCGCAACAGCTTTGCGCGCGGGAGTTCCCACGCCGAATCTCCCGCGCGCTTTTTGAAAGGAGCCTCGATATGGAGCTGAAGCCGAGGCGAAACCGAATACAGCTTGCAGTGCTTCTGCTGCCGGGCGTGCTTGTCTTTGCCATGTTCACCATCTACCCGATAGTGAAGCTGCTCTACATGAGCTTTCTCGAGTGGAACCGTGACAACATGTTCGAGCACAGTTTTGCCGGTCTTTCAAACTATGCGGCCGTGCTGAGCGACGCCACCTTCAGGACGGCCTTTGCAAACACGCTCATCTACACCCTTGTCACTGTGCCGGGGCAGATGGTACTGGGTTTGCTGGCGGCAGTGCTTATCAATTCTATTCCGCGCTTTCGCGTGACCTTCCGGGTAATTTACTACCTGCCTGTCATAACGTCGTGGGTCATCGTTTCGCTGGTGTTCAGGTATATTTTTAACACCGAGGGCATGCTCAACTACCTGCTTACCAACGTCTTGCACCTGAGCGAGAGCAATATCCGCTGGCTGGATACCCGCTGGGGAGGCCTTACCGTGGCGATGATGCTCGGCATCTGGAAGGGCGTGGGCTGGAACCTGGTCGTCTTCCTCGCTGCATTGCAGAGCGTACCGCAGGAGCTTTATGAATCTGCATCCATCGACGGCTGCGGGCCCTTTGCCCGTTTCTTCTACATAACCCTGCCGAGCATAAAGCCGACCATACTCTTTGCCCTGGTCATGTTGACCATCGGCGGCTTCAACGTGTTCACTTCCATCAAGATGATAACTGACGGCAAGCCCATGCACCAGACAGAGGTGGTGCTCACCTGGATGTACTCCAAGGCCTTCAGCTCCGGCGACTTCGGCTACGCCGCGGCGCTGTCCTTCATAGTGGCCGTGACGCTGGCTTTCCTGGCTGTGCTGCAGTTCAAGGCCATGCGCAGAAACGGCGAGAGCCAGTTTTGAGGTGTGATATGCACAGGAGATTTACAAAGAAAAACGCCGCAAACGCGCTCAAATATCTGCTGCTGCTCATAGGTGGCGCGGTGTCCGTCATGCCGATGGTGTACATGATAAGCACCTCGCTCAAACCCAACGGCGCGCTTTATGAGTTCCCGCCGAGGTTTTTCCCCTCTGCAGAGGAGTTGACGGCGGAGAATTATCAGTACATCTTCGCCCAGGAAAAATTCTATCAAAACTTCCTCAACAGCGCGGCAGTCACCATACTTACCGTGCTCATTGCGGCCTTCATTGCCACGGCGCTGGCTTTCTGCCTCGCACGTTTCCGCTTCCCGGGCCGAAAGCTGATTTTCGGGCTCGTCATAGGCACGATGATAATCCCGGGCACTACGCTCATCATAACGCAGTACCAGCTGGCGACCTTCCTCAAGCTCACGAACAAACTCTTTGGCCTGGTGCCTTTTTACGTCGCCTGGGTAATACCGTTTTCGACATTTATGATAAAGGGCTACATAGAGAGCATACCGCGCGACTATGACGAGGCAGTGTATATGGATGGAGGCAGCGTCTTCACAGTGTTTTTCAAAGTCATCTGCCCGCTGGCGAGCCCTGCGATCGCCTCCGTCAGCATCTTCAACTTCCTGACAGCCTGGGAGGAGTTCCCGTGGGCCATGACGGTCATAAACGATAACGCCAAGCGCACCTTGCCCATAGCCATCTCCGGCTTCTTCGGTCAGCACCAGTTCACACAGTGGGGCTACGTCTTCGCCATGAGCGTGGCGAGCCTCGTGCCCGTGCTTATAGTCTTCATCTGCTGCCAGAAATACTTCGTCTCCGGCCTGCAGGCAGGAGGCATTAAAGGATAATTCTTACGGGGAGGTACAGTATGAATAGCAAAAAAGCAAGCTTTAAGGCAACTAGTTTACTGCTGGCGCTGCTCCTTTGTTTCTCGCTTATACTTACACCCGCGCTTGCAACTACTTCGAATGTTTTTGGTTCCGTTCTGCCAACTTCTGATATTGGAGAGAATTTTACTCCCACAGATGCAATGGCGGATTCGGATATTCAGGAGCTCACCGATACCAGCACCGTCCTTGATGAAAGCGACATTATTTATATGGTGCTTACGGACAGATTTTATGACGGCGACAGTTCCAATAACGGAACATTGAATCTTGAGTACCGGCCGGGAGAACTTAAATATACCCAGGGAGGCGACTGGAAGGGCCTCACAGAAAAACTTGACTATATCAAAAATCTTGGGATGACTGCCATCTGGATATCTCCACCTTCGGAAAATGAACTGCTGAGCAGGGATGGCAGCGAGTCGGGATATCACGGTTACTTCACTCATGACTATAATTCAGCAGATCCCCATTTTGGCACGAAGCAGGAGCTCGTTAATCTTGTAAATACGGCGCATGAGAAGGGACTGAAAGTCATTCTGGACGTTGTTCCTAATCACTCGGCGGACTATTTTGACGGCACGAGTACCACATACAGTTCTGCCGACTATCAGCCCGCGGCGCCGTTCAATAATCCCGCCTGGTATCATCACTATGGCGATATTACGGACTGGAACAACGAATTTCAGGTCTTGAATTATGATTTGGGCGGACTGGATGACTTGAATCAGGACAATCCCGACGCCAGACAGGCCATCAAGGATGCCTACAAGGATTGGATCACCCTTACCGGCGCCGACGGCATCAGAGTCGATGCAGCCCGTTCCATACCAAAGGATTTTCTTGAGGAGTTCGAGGAGTATGTAGGGGTTCCGACATTCGGAGAGATATTCGTTGGCGACGTAGACTATGTGAGCGCGTTTTCAGAGTATCAGTGGGGCGTTCTCGACTTCCCGCTGTTCTTCCAGGCCCGTGAAGTGTTTGCACATGATGCCAGTTTTGAAACAGTAAAGGCGATTTTTGATCAGGATTATAAATATGAGAACGTGAACCATCTGATCACGTTCATAGACAATCATGACAGAGATAGATTCCTTTGCCTCGCTGATGACAATTATCAGAAATTGAGGCTGGCGCTTACATTCCTGTTTACGGTGCGCGGCATACCGGACGTGTATTACGGAACGGAACAGAACTGCTATGGCGGCGGCGTACCAACAGAGTGGGCAGGTATCGCAAATAAAGAAAACCGCGAAATGATGCCAGGCTTTTCTGAAAATGGGATTAACTATAAATACATCCAGCGCCTGGCGGAGATAAGAAAGGAGTACCAATGCCTGCAGACTGGGACACAACGCGAAATGTGGTGTGAGGCTAATATCTACGCTTACTCGCGCCGTGATGACTCCACGGGTCAGGAGATAATCACCGTCATCAACAACGGCACCAGCAATGAGACGAGGCAAATACCCATCAGGGCTGAGAGCAGCTTGGCGGTTGGAACTATCCTCACCAACTTGCTTGACACATATGTTACCGCGCAAATCACTTCTGGCGGTGTTACCGGCAAGCAAATAGAACTTACTATTCCGGCTAAAACGGCGTTTGTGTTTACCTCCGACTCCGTCGAATACTACACACCGACTGCCCGCACAGTTACCACCATAAGAGTACACTATGATGTCGGATTGGGTAATACAATGTATTTGCGTGGCGATGAGTATCCGCTCACATGGGACAGAGGACGCAGCATGTTGAATATAGCTTCGGACTGCTGGATATATGAGTGTGAGCGAATTCCTGCCGGCGAGACGTTCGAATTCAAACCCCTGATAAACAATGAGACATGGTCAACGGGCAATAACTTTGTCGGAACAGGAGGAACGACTATAGACATATATCCAACGTTCTAGCTGGTTAGTGCGCCCTTAGCAAGCAGGGCACAGAGGGCCCCGGGCCCTCAAAATGCATGGAGCGCGGGGTCGTCCCCGCGCTCCTTTTGCTTGTTGGGGCGGACGCCCCAGACCCCGGATGCTTCGCAGCGGCGCGCCCATACAGGCGCTTATCTCTCGCCGTAGATACGGCGGCCTTGTTCGGTTTTATTGTCGGAAAGCAAACTCTCGACGTTTTGCCGGTGGATCAGCAGCTCACGCTGCTCATCACGGAGGGCGCGGTATTCTGCATAGGCTGCACGCTTTTCTGTAACGAGAACGTTGAACTCGGCGTTCAGGTCTTTTACCTTCGGCAGCTTTTTGAGACCGTATTCGTTGAAGTATCGCTTCGCCTCGCGGTGTTTTTCAATGTCGGCCTCGTGCTTGTTGCAGAACTCTCGTGAGTAGCCGCCGGCCTTGTAGGCAGCAAAAACTTCTCGCGTCCCTGCATAGCTGACTATTTGCTTCCGCAGCTGGGCGACCTCGTCTATCCTTGCCTCAGCCGCCTTGATATTCTTTCTGACATCAGCAAGTTTTTCACCCACGGCGTCGGCACGGGCTATAAGCTCTGCGCGGCTGCTGATGCTATGCTCCTGCAGATACAGCAGCGTTTTGGCCATTTGCTTTACATTGAATACCTTCGCCCAGCGCTCATAGCCAGCGCCTTTGCCCTCAGCCAGCTTTGCCTCAATGTCGATGACAAGGCTCGTACGCTCGCGTTTGCTGCGCGGCAAATGCTCTGCACGTCCGGCGATAGCAGCCCGCAGCTCGGCCTCAGAATAGCCCTCACCGAGTGAGCGCAGCCGTATGGCCCGCTGGCCGCTTTTACGGAAAGTGACGTGCGCTCCGGTGCTGACTTCCCAGCCGGTTTGACGCAGGCGGTCGAGCAGTTCATCAAAGGTCTTTGGCTTCTCCGTGAGTACTGCATCGATGTCAGCTCGCAGGATGTCTCTATGAGATGCAGGTTTCTTCTCGCCGAGCCACTTGTCGTAGGTCGAGTGTGCGTAGCGGCGCGGGTTTTGTATCACGGATAGTCCATGCTCAATGCAGATTAGATCTGAGAGCCGCCCGAGGGCACGGCCTGAGCCGAGGAAGTCGCGGAACTTCGCTGTGCCGTCGAGCGTCGTGGAGTTGAAAATGATGTGGTTGTGTATGTGCCGCTTGTCGGTGTGAGTACACACGATACAGGCATGACGGCCTTTAAGAAATCGCTCGGCCAGCTCGCGCCCAATACGGTTAGCGTCCTCAGGAGTTATCTCGCCGGGCTTAAACGACTGCCGTATGTGGTACGCGATAACTCCCGGCTCCCTGCGCCCTGTGCGTTGCGCATACCGGCGCTTCGAGAGCGCAAACTCGGCAGCGACGAGCTGAGGCGAGCAGCCGTAGGCGCAGATGAGTGCGCCGTTTTCAGTTTTCTCCGGGTTCTTGACGTAGTCCGTGCGCTCAGTGAGCGAGCGAATGACGCTCTGCCCATGTGAGCCGCGGATGGGGATAAGTCGCGTGGCGGCCATTCAGTGCCTCCCAGTTTTTAATTCTTTTGATAATAATGTTGTGCACCTTCCTATTGACTAAAGAGGAGGAAATGCCATAATATTGATTCAAAGACGAGGATTAAGGAGGAGGGCATATTGAGTAACAAGCAGAAGGAAGATAAGCCGGTTCTTGCCATATGCTATGACTTTGATAAGACATTGACGCCGGATGATATGCAGGCGCAGGGTTATATACAGTCGGTCGGTTATGACATACCGGACTTTTGGCAGGAGTCCAATTCGCTTGCAGCAGATAACGAAATGGATCAGAATCTGGCCTATATGTACCTGATGAAGCGAGAAGCCGAAGGTATCATTCCATTTACTAAGCGCAAGCTAACAGAATATGGCTCTAAAGTTCAGCTGTTCCCTGGTGTTGAGGAGTGGTTCGAGCGCATTAGAGCTTATGGTGCTGACCGCGGGGTCATTGTGGAGCATTACATTATTTCCTCCGGCCTGAAAGAAATGATTGAGGGCACAAGCGTAGCAAAAGCCGGGGCATTCGAGCGGATTTATGCGAGCTCATTTTATTATAATGACAGAGACGTGGCGATCTGGCCAGCACAGGTGGTGAACTACACCAGCAAGACCCAGTTTCTTTTCAGAATAGAGAAGGGTGTGCTGGACGTAAACGACCAATCCGTCAATGAATATTTCCCACCGGACAAGATTCGAGTGCCTTTCCGCAACATGGTGTACATAGGCGACAGCGATACCGATATCCCCTGCATGAAGCTCGTCAACATTTACGGAGGTCACTCCATCGGCGTTTATAATGCGGAGACAAGCGACAAGACAAAGGTCTATAAAATGATGCGGGATCAGCGGATAAAGTACTTTGCCCCGGCGGATTACAGGGATGGTTCTTCGCTGGACACATTGGTAAAACTGATCATTGAACGCACTGCAGCAAACGAGGCGCTGGAGAATGTCCACTATGACTGCCATGATGAGTTTGCAGAGGCGGACAAAGCTGAAAGCGAGGAACAGAAGCAAAAGCGCGAGCTGATCATGGCGCTGGAGAGCAGCGACAGCTTCGCAAGGACGCACTCGGTCGTTGCCAAGCTCAAAAAGTGCTCAGGCTGGTCGGCAGATGAAAAGGAGCAATTGTTTGATATCGCGGTCAGAAACAGTCAGGTGCTGTACATTTTAAGCGATGCGGACGTAAACAAGTTCTATCAGGGACTTTTGGAGGGTATGACTGAGCTTTCTGAAAATGCGAGCAAAGTCAAAGAGCGCATGGGAAAAGAGTGAGCCACTGACAATGGAGGCTGTTGCAGCCCGAGAATATGCAGCTTACTCCAACGCCGCCAGCTTGCGCAGCACCGCGTCTACTGCCGACCACACTTCGCCAAGGCGGTGCTGGATCTCGGCAAGATCGTTCTCATACAAGCGGCCTGATGCGTTTGCTTGCTTGGCGATCTGATTCACATTTGCGCTGGTGCGCCTCAAAAGGCTCACCAGCGTTTTTATTTCGGCCATGTCGAGCAAAATTATACGCCCGTCTATGGCCATCTTGCGCAGGTAGGCCGCCATGTTCACAGTGCCGGCTTCGGCCATCTTCTGCCGGATCACCGCCAGCTCCGCGTCATCTACCCAGAAGCGGATGCGGCGATTGCGTTTGCGTCCAGTCTCCATCTCACAGCTCCGGCACTGCGGCTTTGGCTGCAGACCTCGGCGGCGTCTCTGCGCTTTGCAGCTTCTCCTTGACCGAGGGCTTCCTTTCCAGCTCGCGGCGGGCGTGGGTGACGAGGGCGTCGGTGAGGACGGGGTGGGCCTTGTCCACGACGTAGCTGCAATACAGGCCCCGGCGCTCCGGGTCGGGCGGGAGAGGCTGGGACTTGGCCCAGGCCTTGTTCTCGCGCGAAAAGCGCCCGTCGTAGTCTTTCTCTCGCACGGTCATGGCGAGGACAAAGGCGGCGCGTTTTGCTCCGAACTGCGCGGTGACGTCGCGCCAGACGGCGTCGGCGTCGAGGCGGTTATCCCGGTAGTTGTCCCGGACAGACTGCTCAATCGCCTCCTTGCATAGCACGTTCAGGCGGCTGGATTCGCGGTACTCGTACAGCTCGCCGTGCTCGCGGGCGTAGTCCGGCGGCTGGGTGTAGACCGGGGCCGTGCGCTGCTTTTCAAGCTCCTTGTCGGCCCGGTCTATGATGCAGTCGCGTATAGCGGCCATGTGCCCGTCCTCAACACTCTCGAAAGCCTGAAAGACGTCCTCAAGCGGACTCGGAGATGCGAGCAGCGCCTGAGCCAGAGCGCCGTCTATGTCGTCGTATTCAAGGCTGAGCAGTATGTCCTCGCGCATGGTGTACTCGTAGCTGTGGTTCAAAACCTCCTCGGGCGGCTGGCCCAGCAGCCACTCGCGGTATTTCTCCTGCTCTGCGAACATCTTCTTATACAATGCTGTGTTCAGTTCCTCATCTGTCATTTACCTGCAAGCCTCCTTTGCTTGGTGCTGTTTCGGTTCGTATAAGGGTATCGGTTCCTTGAGCTTGGCGAGGACCGAGGGCTTTTCGGCCTCCTGCGGCTCGGCGTTATTCTCCATGTCCAGCTCGGCGTTCAGCTCGACCAGACGGGCAGACTTCTTGCGCAGCTCGTCCTCCTGCGGAAACGGTTTCTCCAGCTCCTTGCGGGCGTTCTCGACCTGACGCTCAAGGTCGGAGAGGCGCGTGTTGAGACCGCCCAGCTTCTTGTCCAGCGCCGTCAGCGCGTTTTCAATGCGGCTTATGTTGCCCCTCGCATCCGCGCCCAGCTCGACGTGGTGCTCAAGCGTTCCCTTGAGCGTGAGGACGTGCTTGCCGAACTGTTCGAGGGAGACCTCCACATCGAAGCCCCGGAAGGAGCCAATGTGAACGGGCTCTGTGT
>OJRC01000953.1_pt1 | contig 13021 bp, 8 predicted proteins | sample 1599081 | NCBI WGS metagenome assembly OJRC01 (sample SAMN03922519, study PRJEB24848) | human gut metagenome | isolation source: stool sample | host: Homo sapiens | place: Germany | collected 2010-02 | reverse complement strand
AAGTTCTGCTACGAGGTCCGCAAGTATATTGGCGCCTACGCCGCCGCGCTCGGCGGTCTGGACTGCCTGGTCTTCACGGCCGGTGTCGGTGAGAACGGCTGCACGAACCGCGCCGCCATCTGCGAGGGTCTGGAATTCCTCGGCGTCAAGCTCGACCCGGAGCGCAACAAGGTGCGCGGCGAGGAAGCCCTCATCTCCGCGGACGATTCCCGCGTGAAGGTCTGGGTCATCCCCACGAACGAAGAGCTCATGATCGCGCAGGACACTGCAGCGCTCTGCGGCAAGTAAGAAAAAATTTCTGTCCCGGCCAAACGCCGGGGCAGTTTTCGACAATTGGAAAGGAGAACGGATATGACGGTAACGGAACGCCTTCTGCACTATGTTTCCTTCGACACGCAGTCGGATGAGAGCTCGGAGACCTGCCCCTCGACCGCGAAGCAGAAGCTGCTCGGCGAAGCGCTCGTGGAGGAGATGCGCGCGCTCGGTATTGCGGACGCCCGCATCGACGCGGACGGCTATGTCTACGGCTCCGTGCCCGGCACGCCCGGTGCGCCCGCCATCGGCCTCATTGCCCATATGGACACCTCGCCGGACTGCTCCGGCAGGGACATCAAGCCGCGCATCGTGGAATACACCGGCGGCGATATCGCCCTGAACGACACGACGGCGCTCAGCCCTGCGGATTTCCCGATCCTGAACCGCAGCGTCGGCAAGCACCTGATCGTCACGGACGGCACGACGCTGCTCGGCGCGGACGACAAGGCGGGCATCGCGGAAATTCTGACCGCCGTGGAGGAGCTGCTGGCCGAGGGCGGCGCGCACGCGCCCCTGCGCATCGGCTTCACGCCGGATGAGGAGATCGGCCGCGGCGCGGACCGCTTCGATCTGGCGCATTTCGGCGCGGACTACGCCTACACCGTCGACGGCGGCACGCTCGGTGAGCTGGAATATGAGAATTTCAACGCCGCATCCGCCGTTGTGACCGTCCACGGACGCAACGTTCACCCCGGCTCGGCCAAGCGCTGCATGGTCAACGCGCAGCTCATCGCCATGGAGTTCCACGGTATGCTGCCGGTGCACGACCGCCCGGAGGCCACGGAGGGCTACGAGGGCTTCAGCCACCTGTGCGCCATGCAGGGCGAGGTGGAGCTGGCGACGCTCGAATACATCATCCGCGACCACGACCGCGCGTCGTTCGAGGCGCGCAAGGCGCTGTTCGAGTCGGCGGCGGCCTTCCTGAACGCGAAATACGGCGCGGGAACGGTCGAAGTCGCCCTGCGCGACAGCTACTACAACATGCGCGAGAAGATCGAGCCGCACATGGCCATCGTCGAGGCAGCGCAGCAGGCCATGCGCGATGCGGGCGTCACGCCGCGCGTCGTGCCCATCCGCGGCGGCACGGACGGCGCGCGCCTGTCCTACGAGGGTCTCCCCTGCCCGAACCTGTTCACGGGCGGCGAGAATTACCACGGCCGGTTCGAGTACGTCCCGGTCGAGGACATGGAGGCCGCCGTGCGGACGCTCAAGTGCATCCTGCGCAACGCAGCAAAATGATCCACAAGCGGGGCCGCTCCGGCGGCCCTGTTTTTTTCCTTGCAAAAAATCCCGGTCTGTGGCATAATGGGCAGGAAAGGAAGGTGCAGCCCGTGACATCGCTGACCAAGCGTGCGATCCGCGCTTCGTTCTTGAAGCTGCTCAACGAGCGTCCGCTCAACAAGATCACGGTGAAGGACATCGTGGAGGACTGCGGCATCAACCGCAATTCGTTCTATTATCACTACACGGATATTCCCGCGCTGGCCGAGGAGATCGTCAAGGACGAGGCCGCGCGCATCGTGCAGGAGTACCCGACGGTCGACTCGCTGGAGCAGTGCCTGGAGATCGCCGTGGAATTTGCCCTGCAGAACCGAACGGCCGTGCTGCATCTTTACAATTCCGCCAGCCACGAGGCCTATGAGCACAGCCTGATGGACATCTGCCACAGCGTGGTGGGCAGCTATTTTGACACGGCGTTTGCCGGGAAGGCTCTGCCGGAGGCGGACCGGGAGGTCCTCGTGCGGTTTTACCAGTGCGAGTGCTATGGGCAGATCGTACTTTGGATGAGCCAGGGCATGCAGGCGGACATCGTGGAGCAGTTCCGGCTGCTGTGCCACCTGCGGCAGGGCATGATGGAGGAAATGATCGACCGATGCTGTGATAAAGTATGAGTGAGTCGCAATATCGCTTTCATCGCCTGCCGGAATTTGATTACAGTACGCCCGGCGCGTACTTCATTACGGTCTGCACCAATGGAAAACGCAATTACTTCTGGGAGTCTGTAGCGGCGCTCACTGCGCAGCCGTTGGCGGCTTTGCCGCCTTACGGATGCGGCGTGCCCCTTGCGGGTTGCGAGCGCCCTCTGCACAGGCTGCCGCTCACGCGCTATGGCCGGTATGCCGCAGAGGCCATCCGGGACATCCCAAAATTCTACTCTCACGCATCGGTTGATCAATCCGTCGTCATGCCGAATCATATTCATTTGCTGCTGCGGCTTGACGAAACGCCGGGACAGGCGGGAATTCCGCAGATCGTCCGCCAGATGAAGGCACATGTGTCGAAGCGGGCCGGATTTTCGATATGGCAGCGGAGCTATTATGACCACGTTATCCGCGGGCAGAAGGATTATGATATGATTTGGCAATATATTGCAGACAACCCCGCAAAATGGTTGAATGATCGCTTTTATGAACCGGACGAGCCATGAGCCCGTCCGGTTTTTTCGATGGCTCTCCCAAGGCTTCGCCTTTGGCAGTTGCTGGTTTCCGTGCACTCCTTCGGCCGCACACACTAATGTAGCGGCGCTCAGTGAGCGCCTTGCGCACTTGCAGATTTCCGGGCAGTATCGTCGACCGCACACGCCTTTGTCGCGGCATGCCATTGCGAGCGCCAAGTACCGCTGTCGTTTTTTCGATGGTTCTCCCAAACTTGCGGCTGCCATAGGCGCTCACTGAGCGCCGCTACAATATGGTTGGGCTGACGCCCTATTTTAAATCGAAACGAGCGGGCTGCCGGTTTTTCGACAGTTCCTCCAAGCTTGCATTTGCCATAGGCGCTCACTGAGCGCCGCTACAGTGTGGTGGGGGCTTTGCCCCATTGAAAAAAGCCGCCGCCCGGGAGGGCGCGAAAAAGGCAAAAATTGCCGCCGCCCGGGAGGGCGGCGGCAATGGGTTTATTTTGCGAGCTTGTCCGTGATGGACAGGAACAGGGAGAACAGCTTGGCTGCCTCCGCGCGGGTGGCGTTGCCCTGCGGACGGAACGTGCCGTCCTCGTAGCCGTTCAGGATGCCCGCGATGCGCATGAGCTCGACGAACTCACGGGCATACTCGGAAATCTTGTCGGCGTCCGGGAAGGACTGGGCGGGAGCGGCGTCCTTCGGCAGCTCGATGCCCTGCTTCAGGGCGTAGCGGCCGAAGATCGTGGCCATCTGCTCACGGGTAATCGGCGCCTCGGGGTCGAACTCCGTGGCGGAGACGCCCTCGACGATGCCCTTGTCCTTGGCCCACGCAATGTAGGTCTCGGCCCAGTGGCCCTCGCTGTCCGTGAAGGGATGCTGGCCCTCGTAGGTCTTGAGGGTCTCTGCCTCCTCGAGGGAGCAGGCCAGCAGCTTGACGAACTGGGCACGGGTGAGCTTGCCCTCCGGCTCGTAGGTCGTGGCGGTCATGCCGTTGACGACACCGCGGTAGACGAGGTCGTAGACGTAGTCGTGATACCACGCATCCTCGGCGACGTCCGTGAACTGCGGGACGTCGATGCCGCGCATCAGCGCCATCGCGTAGCGGATCGCCTCGGGGGTGGTCTGCGGGACCACGCCGGGGTCATTCCCGGTTGCCGCCGTCGCAGAGGTGACCTTCAGCTTCGTCAGGGCGAGAATTTCATCGTTTTCGGAAGTATTCCGAATGACGAGCATATTCCCAACAAGCTTAACCGGGTAATACATGTCAACGGTGGAGTTCATTGTTTTCGCCGTCTCGCTGTTGATCTGATAGGTCACTGCCGCGCCCGTCAGGCTACGCATACCGACCTGCACGGAGGCGTAGGTCCCGGTAAGCTCCATCACAACGGCCTGACCCGGCTCGAGATAGATCTCATTCTTCGGGCCGATGTTGACAAGGTCTTTGTCGACCGTAACATTTGTAGTGACCGTGCCATTCGATTCAATAATTGTTGCGCCAGCAATGACATCCTTGTCATCGAATACGGCATCCAGAACTTCATCAACGCCGACCTGATACATCGGGGCGGACATTCCAAAGATGGCATTGTTTACATTTGCCTTTGCGAGAACCATATTGCGGATCTCGGCAGTCTGCATGTTGGCCTCGTAGACATCAGCATAGAAGCCGTTCGTCGTGGCATCGCTCGGATTCAGCGTGTTCGTCACGCGGAAGCCGTCGATGGCAAGGCCGTAGGTCGTGCCCTTGACATAGCGGACAACGACCGTGTAGGTGCCGTAGGCCATGCCATCGACCGTCCAGCACGGGGTGTTGTAGCCGTACTTGTCAGAGCCATGTGCCACGAACAGGTTGTTCACGTCGACGAAGCTCATGCGCTTCAGGCTGTTTGCTTCGGCCGTATCACCGGCATAGACCTGAACGAGCATGTAAGAATGATCCGTGGCATTATTGGCCTCGGTCGCCGGGTCAGATGTTGCGTTCGCATTCTGCGTGCGGAGATACAGCTCCATGCCCGTGCCCTTGAAGGTCAGCTGAGCACTTTCGCCCGGCGTGGTCGTGTACATCACAGAACCGTTTGCACCCAGTTGGTTCTCTTTGTAATACGGATCATAGCCGAAGTTACAACCCGCCGTGCGGCCCTTCTGGGTTTCCTGATACTTGTCCGCTGCAATCGCGGTTCCATTCAAGCTCCAGCCATCGCTGTAGGTCGCAACGTTCTGCTCATAGTAGACCGTCGTCGCGGGGACAAGGTAGATGGTATGGGTAGCAGGTTTTTCCCCCTCCTTGCCCAGCGTAACCTGCAGCGTCTCAACACCCTGCATCGGCTTTGTCAGCGTGTAGGTCAGGCCCTCGTTTAAACTGATTTTTGCCGTGCCATACAGTGCCTCATACTCCGATACGTTGTTGACCTTCGCGGTCGTCCATCCGGTCTCACTCAGGTTGATATCTTTCGCGCCGATCTTCAGCGGTACGCCAAAGTCAACAACAAAGGTATGTTTACTGTTGAAGGTATAATACAGGTAGACCTCCTTACCGGCCGGTGTTCCGGTTTCCGCATCGGCCTCGCTGCGCGTTACTTCAACGCAGGTATAATCACTGTAACGGTACTGTGCGCTGAGTGCAGGCAGAGTGCTCAAATCTGCAGAAACCGTCTGTATATTTCCCTTCAGGTTCGTCACTTCGCCATTCACAAGCGGGCCCTTCCAAGCATCTTTATTCAGGCCGATATTCGCGTTAAAGTATGTTCCCTGCGCAACAGCAATATTGTAGGAATAGAACTCCTGATTGGCCGTCTTATCGATGTAGTGCACCGTCAGGGAATCCTCAGTAGTCTTGGTACGAACATAGTAGGTAATGAGCATACCATGACGATCATAAATCTGGAGTCCAGGAACGGCAGGTTCGCCACCAACACTGTAAGAAAAATCGCCGTTAATGCTGGTGAAGTGCTTGCTTTCATCCGCAAAATCACCCAAGTTGGCTTCATCGTCAACCCAGATAACCTTTTCCGTACCGGCATAGAAATTACTCTGCTGTGTTCCGATGCTATATGCATTCGATGCCAGCGTTGTATTAATGCTATCAGATGTCGGTGTCAGGGTGATCATATATACCTCATAATCGGCGGTCTCTTTCGCCCTAATATAGCCGATATTGCGGTAATAGTTGCCACTGGAATCCTAAGCACAAGCCAGGTCACCATGTGTGCAGTGGAAAACCTGTGTTTTATTTGTAATTGGGAACTTATCGGGGACACGCTCGCCGGACTCAAGCTTCACAGCATAATCCACAAGGACATACTGGTTAATAGAGTACGGGAAGTTCTCACCCCAGTCGGCAACTTCCGTTTGGATTTCATCCGTAACAGTAGTCTTCTGCAGATAGTACGCGACAACCTGATCTGTCGATTCAAAGGTTTTCCACGTCTTGCCATCGTCGCTGGAATACTGCCAAGCTTTGCCCCAGTAACGAACGCGCGTGATATCCTTACCGGTCGTTACCGTCGTCTTATCGACGCCAGGGGTGTGCGTCTGCTTATCCGTAGAAGGCAGTCTTCTGCTCTTCCAGTAAACACCAGTTGCACCGCCCTCAATCGTGCCTGTTTCCGGAACGATCTCAGCAAGCGCCACGCCCTCCGGCTTGTACGCCGTAGTGGCACTCAGAGACATTGTTTTTTTCGCGTTGTTGTAGGTCGTACCCTCGGACACATATCTGTTCGTGATCCAATACTCGATCGTCAGCGGAGTTACGTTCTCCATATCTTCCGGAACAACGGTAATGTTGTAGCGGATATTGCCGATCTTAACGGACGTAGTACCTTCTGCAACGCCGGTGAACGTCAGGACAGTCTGGTCAACTGCTTCTACCGGCTTCTTCACATACGCTTTCGCGCCGGAAGTGGCATTCACAGTAGCCTCCCAGCCGTCACTATACGTCAGCGCTCCTGTGCATGACACATAGTATGGGTAACTATGTGAGATGTAAGTGTAACTAAAGGTTAATCCAGCATCAGCATCATAAAGCCATGCCGCAAGGTAATTAACGTTAGTGCGGTTTGTAAGATTAAGATTCGGCGCACTATCACCGTTTCTGAATCGCAAATAGTAGCTTCCTGCCTTTAGGGAATATCCGGAAGTCGTACCGCCTACCGTAAACAGTGTAGCCTTGGTCTTGTCAGTAGTGGAACTGATATTGCTTCCATTCACAACAAGCCAGTTTGTTCCATCACCGATACAAACACCCTTCGTCTGCGCATCCGAACCGCCCAAGTCGTCGACCGCAACATAGTCTGTTCTCGCTTCCGTCTTCGTATACTCAGCACTGACAGTTGCAACGTTCTTGTCCAGCCCAGTCTCATCAAGAGGGGTCACATTGCCGGGATGTGACTCTGTCTTTTTCTCGCCAATTGTGAGCTTAATATCTACCGTTTTCTCCGCCTCAAGCACCATAACCGTAGAGAAGTGCGGCACAGTGAAGGTCAGCGTATTGTTCTCTTCGTCGAGTTCAAGGTTCTCTTTGATGGGAACGACTTTGCCGTTTTCGATGACGCCGCCGAAAACATCCGCGCCGGTCCATTCCGTCGGAATCGGCAGCGTGACCTTAGCGGTATCATGATATTCGTCTTCGCCAACGTAGGGAACGATGTCCCAAGCCATAGCAGCGGACACGCCAGCGGGGAGGTTCGTCGGCGCGCTCGTCTCGGTTACCGTGACCTTCGTCAGGTTCGGGCCAGTTACGGAGATTCCCGGGAAGCTGCTATCGAAAACAGTCTTGTTCTCGTCGGTTGCCGTATTGTTTCTGACAGTCGGCAGAGCCTTACCGAATGCAGCGATCACATCAGCCGTATCGGAAACGACTTGCGTTCCGCCATCGGCTCCGTTGGTATTGCCAAAGTCGCACCAGATGCAGAACATCGAGCCGCTCGGACTGGAGATCTTCGTGTTGCCGGAGAAGTTCGTGTAATCAAAGCCGCTCGCCTTGTTGGCAGAACACTGCCAGCCGGAATTGCCCAGCACCCAATAGTAATCACCATTGGTATTGATCAGCTTATATCCATTGGAGCTAAGTGTTTTCGCGGAAGCGACATTATAGCCGTTCCAGCCGCTGGACCAGTAGCAAATCTCATAAGCCTTGCTCGGTGCAACAGTCACAGAGTTATATTCGTTCTTATTATAGCAGAAGCCATCGTTGAACGCACGCGGTGTCATACCATAGCCGACGATGATGTCTGCTGCACTGTTCATGAACTCAACAAACTTCGTATACAGCGCAGAGCCCATGTTCTCAAAACCCATGGACGACAGATCATTCGCGTATTCATCTGCGCCGATGTTGTAGTATTTGCAGCCCTGCGAGGCAAAGTACTTGGCGTACTTGTCCGTAATTGCAAGAGCAAACGCCACAGCCTCAGCATTTCCAAGATCGATCGAGCTCTTCGATGTCTGCCAACCAGAGGTATAGCGGAAATCTGAGAACTCTTCTAGAATCGCGCCCATATGGCCGGGGGCGTTAACGCACGGGACAATCTCAACATTCTTACTCTTTGCGTAAGCAATGATATCCGTCATCTCGCTCTGTGTCAGATATTTGTCGGAACCATCCGGGCACTTCCCGTCGGAAGCGGTATAACCGTCGCCCAATGCAGCGGAAAGGTCATAGGTATTACCGGTGGAGGTTGTGACCGTCATATCATCCAGGGCAAAGCGGAAGCCCTGATTGTCAGACAGATACAGCTCGACCTGATTGAAACCGGCCTCAGCTGCATTGTCGATGATCGCCTTGATGCTTGTCGGGCTGAAATACTTTCTGCCCGCGTCCACGTGGACGATATTATAGCGATAGGATGTATCATCCGTCGCCTGCGTCTCAGCCGCCTGCACAGCCTCGGTCGGCTGCTCTGCGGCCGGTTCCTCAGCCGCCGCCGGGAGAACGACGAACGATGCGAGCATCGCCGCGATCAGCAGCAGCGAGAGGAGCGTTTTGCTCAGTTTTCTCATCAATATTTCCTCCTTTTTCTAGGGTGATTACGATTCGTCTGCCGAAACCGCGATGACGGAGGGCAGACCCATGTAGCATTCCGCCGCGAGGACCGTCTGCGACGCGCCGGGGGCCAGCTCCTCGACCGTGGCCGTGTAGCTCAGGCCGCCGAAGTAGGTGCCGCCGGTGTCCGTGCGGTAGCGGACGGTGACGTTGTGCAGCGTGTCCTCCGTCATGTTGACGAGGACGAGGCCGCCGTCCTGCACCATCACGCTGACGCGGTAGTCCACGGAGAGCGAGCCGTCCGGCTCGACCTCCGCCGAGGCCGCGCAGACGCGGTTCTCGCCGGTGTACTGCGCGGAATTCAGCTCGAAGGCGTAGCACGAGCCGCCAACGGGCAGGTCCGTCACGCGGAAGTGCAGCTCCGCGCCGTCCTCACACGTCAGGGTGATATCCGCCGCGCCGACGGCCATACCGCCGTTATTCTGCACGATGATGGTGGCAAGCTGGTCGCTCTCCGCGCCGTCTGCATCCACATTCGGGCCGGAAAACGGCAGGACCGCCTGCAGCGTCAGGCCGCTGCCAAGGTCACGCGGCAGCGCAAGCAGTTCCTCTGCCTCCGTTGCGGACTCCTCCGTCGCGCCGGTTGCGGCCTGCGTGGCCTGCGTGGTCTGCGGCGCGGACGGCTCGGTCTGCTCCTGCGGCGTCGAACAGGCCGACAGCAGCAGAGCCGCTAACATGGCTGCGCCCATTGCGCGCAGCAAGTGTTTCATGGGCACTCCCTCCCAGACGCCCCGGCATACTCCGGAGCCTATAGTTGTAAATATTTTACCACGCGTTTTTTGGAAAATCAACAGGTTTTTCCAAGATTTTCTGTTGTAAGACGCCCGAATTTGGCATGTTCCGAAACATAACTTCCAGATTTTGTAAATTGCAGCAAAAAACGGGAGCCAACGGCTCGACTGCCGCTGGCTCCCGCGCGATTATTTTGTTTTTCCCGTCAGCTCCGCGATCAGGCTGCGCTCCTCCGTCAGGCCGGACGAGATCGGGCGGCCAAAATAGAAGATGGCGTACAGGCCCGGCCCGATCGACGCGCCGCAGGACTGGCACACCGGTACAACGTGCAGCTCCTTCGGGTGGAAGCGCTCTTCGACCATGGCGCGCAGCTCCTCCGCGCGCTCCGGGCGGTCCGAATGCGACAGCAGCATGATCTGCTCCTCCGGCCGTTCGACCGTGCGGGCCATATAGTCGACGGTCGCCTTCAGCGCCGGGGCAAGGCCGCGCGTTTTGCCGATGACGTCGCTCAAGCCCTTCTCATTGATATCCGCAAGCGGGCGGATGCCGACGAGCGTGCCCATCACGGCCGCCGCACCCGAGACGCGGCCCATGCGCTTACAGAAGAACAAGTCCTCCAGCACGCCCATCTGGTGCACGCGCAGGCGGTTCTCCTCCAGCCAGTCAGCCGTTTCGTCCAGCGTCTTCCCGGCAGCGCGCAGGCGCGTCGCTGCGATGACGAGCATACCCTCCGCACCGCAGTAGCGGAGCGTGTCGACGCAGCGGATGTGCCGCTCGGGGTACTTTTCCATCAGCTCATTCGCCACAAGGCAGGTGCTGTTGTATGTACCGCTCAGGCCCGAGGACACGGCGACGAACAGGATATCCCGGCCCTGCTGCAGCAGCGGCTCGAGCCGGTCAGCAACGTCCTGCAGGCCGATCTGCGCCGAGGTGAACAGGCCGCCCTTTTTATCCTTCATCGTGCCGAAAAACTGCACGGGTGTCATATTCTTCCAGTCAAGATCCGCATAATGATTGCTGCCGTCCGGGTAGACGAGCGCCCCGGGCACATAGCCATCCACGCCAAAGCGCTCGCGCAGCGGCGCCGTCAGATCGGAACAGGAATCCGTCAGGATCGCAAAATTTGTCATAAATGTTCTCCCCTTTCCCGGCATTCATTATAGTATGGATGCGTTCATTTTTCAAGAGGGAACAATGTATTTTTATGATTCTGCGTTTACAAAGACGACAAAATTCGATATAATGAAAGAAAAAACGGAGGTATCTTCCCATGCCATTCTGGATATGGCTCATTTTGGGGTTCGTGCTGCTGTCGTTCCTGGGAATGTTCGCAGCGACCTGGCCCATCGCCAAAAAGGTGTATCACAACATTCTCGTCCGGACCGGGCCGGAAAAATGGACCCGTGCAAACAGCTATCCACCCAATCCGGAGCACACGCGGATGTTTGACCTCGGCATGGACTGGGCGCGTGAAAACGAAGCGCGCAAGCGGCCCGTTTCCATCGAAAATGAGGGTCTGAAGCTCGCGGGCGAGTATTTCGACTTCGGCCACAAGCGCTGCGCCATCATCTTCCCCGGCCGCACCGAGTCGCTGTACTACAGCTACTATTTCGCACAGCCCTACGCCGAGGCGGGCTGCAACATCCTCGTCGTCGACAGCCGTGCCCACGGCCTGAGCGAAGGCAAATACAACTACTGCAGCACACGCGAGTGGTCGGACGTTATCGCATGGTCGCGCTTCGCGCACGATCAGCTCGGCTGCAGCGACGTGGTGCTGCACGGCATCTGCGTCGGCGGCGCCGCCGTCGTGCTGGCAGCAGCAAAGCCGGACTTTCCGGTCTATGTCTCCCATCTCGTGGTGGAGGGCCTGTTCGCAACGTTTCTGGAATCCTTCAAGCTGCACATGAAGGCCGAAAAGCGGCCGATCTTCCCCGTCCTGTACGAAATTTTCTGGGCCGCCCGGCTGGAATCCGGCATGAAGATCCGCGAAGCGCGGCCCATTCGCGTCATCGGCAAGGTGAAAACGCCGATTCTGTTCCTGCACGGCCGAAAGGACGCCTTTTCGCTGCCGAAGCGCGCAGAAGAGCTGTACGCGGCCTGCAATGCCCCGAAGGAGCTCGTTTGGATGGACGAAGGCTCGCACTCCCACCTGCGCATCAACAATCAGGAGCTGTATGACGGCTCGATCAAGGCATTCCTGCAGAAAACATTCTAAGAATCCATACTCCCCGGCAGAGCAGCCCTCTGCCGGGCAATTTTTACGCCAGAAACGCAAAAAAGCACCCTGCAAAGATGCAAGGTGCTTTCGTGGCAGGGGCACTAGGACTTGAACCCAGAGCCTACGGTTTTGGAGACCGCCGCTCTACCAATTGAGCTATACCCCTATATCAGACATCAGAAAAGGTGGTGGGCCTTCGGGGACTCGAACCCGGGACCGTCCGGTTATGAGCCGGATGCTCTAACCAACTGAGCTAAAGGCCCATAAGGTTTAAGTAAAGAAATAGCCGCCACCAAGTGGCGGCTATTTCATTGGCTCCCCCTGTTGGACTCGAACCAACGACACACGGATTAACAGTCCGTTGCTCTACCGACTGAGCTAAGGGGGAATATAAGTGTTGGCGTTACCTATCTTTCCGTGCAGTCACCCGCAAAGTATTGTCGGCGCAAATGAGCTTAACTTCTGTGTTCGGGATGGGAACAGGTGTACCCTCACCGCAATCAACACCAACTATTTATCTGTCTTCAGGTCGCCCTGAGAACATTCATCATTATACCACCGCTCGACTCCCTTGTCAAGCGCTTTTTTGGTGACCCCAGCGGGATTCGAACCCACGTTAACGGCGTGAGAGGCCGCTGTCTTAACCACTTGACCATGGGGCCATGGTGCACCTTCACGGACTCGAACCGGGGACCCACTGATTAAGAGTCAGTTGCTCTACCAACTGAGCTAAAGGTGCATATTCGCTTTCCAAGTCTTGCGTACATCTCTCTGCTCAGCTTCTCTGCTCGCAATCAGTTGCTCACCCAAACGCCAAGCGCCGCTTCGCGGTTGCGTTTGGGACGCTCGCTGCGGCGAGTGTACCAACTGAGCTAAAGGTGCATGCTCGCAATTTTTTCTTCCGGTGGTCGGACACACCCTGAAAACTGAACAAGAATGAATGGGAAGCGTTATGTCTTTGCAACCGAGCCTGCTTCCTTCTTTTGTAGGTCAAGCTTTCGGCTTATTAGTATCAGTCAGCTGCATGCCTTACAGCACTTACACCCCTGACCTATCAACGACATAGTCTACGTCGAGCCTTACTCCTCGAGGGAGGGGAGATCTCATCTTAGGGGGAGTTTCACGCTTAGATGCCTTCAGCGTTTATCTCGTCCATACGTAGCTACCCAGCTGTGCCCTTGGCAGAACAACTGGTGCACCAGAGGTATGTCCATCCCGGTCCTCTCGTACTAAGGACAGCTCCCTTCAAATCTCCGACGCCCGCAACAGATAGGGACCGAACTGTCTCACGACGTTCTGAACCCAGCTCGCGTGCCAC
>OJRC01000952.1_pt1 | contig 13038 bp, 12 predicted proteins | sample 1599081 | NCBI WGS metagenome assembly OJRC01 (sample SAMN03922519, study PRJEB24848) | human gut metagenome | isolation source: stool sample | host: Homo sapiens | place: Germany | collected 2010-02 | reverse complement strand
CGGGACGGAAAAGCTCACGTCATCCAGCGCATGGACAGCGTTCTCCCCCGTGCCGTAGGTTTTGGTCAGATGTTCGACCGTCAGAAGATCCATAGATATTTTCTTCCTTTCGTTTGATGCCTTCATTTTACCATGCCCCGGTGACGGGCCAGTGACTCGCAGGTGACAATTTTGTCACATTCGCGGCACAAACAGCGCCGTCGCCCGGTGGGGATCGTCCGCAAGCTGCACGGCGCACGGGCCGAACAGACGGCGCACCGTGCCATCCGCCTGCCGCAGAGCGAGAAAGCTCCCGCTCCAGAGCAGGCCGTCCTGCGCCCGAAGCTGCATGGGGTCATAGCCGCAGACGGCAAAGCTTCCCTCCGTGCGCTCCGCCGTTTCGAGCAGGGCCCGCAGCGTCTCACGCCGCGCCGCCCGCTCCCGTTCGAGCCGCCGCTCCGCCTCGGCCAGAAGCTCCGGCTGCAGCCGTACCTCCGGCAGGCTGAGCTGCCGCGCCAGCTGATCGGCGATCGGCTCCCCGCCGGGGTGCACCGGCACCGGCAGGCCCTCCTCTGCCGCCCGCCGCAGCAGCCACGGGCCGCTGTCATAGGCGCCGCGGCGCAGGTCCGGCCACTGCAGCAGCCGCTGCGCACTGCGGGCATAGGCACCTTCGCAGGCCGCGGGCGACAGGTGCGCCAGCGCAAGGCGGCCGACATATTCCGCCGTCCCTTCGATGGTCTCCATGCGCGCCTCCTCCAGGAGAAGCTCCGGCTGGAGCGCCGCGCGGCTCTGCCGCAGAGCCAGTACCCCGGAAAGCGGCGCGCCGCCTGTCAGGGCGCGGTGCTCCTGTGCGCGCAGGGCCAGAAACGCAGGCTGCAGCTCCGTAGCCGCCAGCACCAGATCGTCCGGCCAGCCCTGCTCGCCGCAGCGGAACTGGAAGCTGTGGAACATCTCGTGCACGAGCGAGGCCGCAAGCCCCGCAACATCCGCAGGCGGGTCGGCCTCCATATCCCAGATGGCAAGATGCTCTCCCTGCCGGCACACGCTGGTGTTGCCGTAGAATTCCGCCGGGCGGGGCATCATCTCACCGTTCAGAACGGCCGTGTCGTGCGTGTACAGGGCAAACGGGCAGGGTGCAAAGCCCGCCCAGAGTGCCGGGAAGTCCAGCCTGTCCAGCTGCTCCCGTACCCGATCGTACCAGTTTTTCAGATCCATCGTCTGCACCTCCTTTCCCACAGCATAATAAAATCCCGCCGGAACTTCAACCTGAAATCCGGCAGGATTTTCCGGGGAAATAGACGGACAGCGCCTGCAGCGCCGCCAGCACATCCTGCGCCGGGCCGCGCAGCGTCACGCGCGAGAGCGCCGCATCTCCGCTGAAAGCCATGGTCACGCCGTGCTCCGCGGCAAGGGCGGCCACGGTCTGGCAGAGCGTCTCCGCCGCGACCGGCAGGTCGAGCACGGCGCACAGCTGCCCCGTTGTGTCCATGCGCCGCTGGATGAAGTCCTCTGCCACGGCGTTCCGCCGCGCATTCGAGGCGCTGCACACCTGCGGCAGGGCCAGAAACGCCGCGGTCTGCTCCGCCGTGAAGCGCCAGCCGCCCGGCGTCTTCTCCCCGGCGAGCAGGCCCCGCTTAAGATAGCTGCGCAGCGTGCGCTCCGTCAGCATGGAGATGGCCGCAAGCTGCGCCAGTGTGATACGTTCGCTCATACGATCCCCTTATAGAGCTTCATCGTAAATTCCGCGCCGCCGGGCACATTAGCCGCCGTGAGCGTGCCGTTCTGCGCCGCCGCGATGGAGCGCGAAAGCGCAAGACCGATGCCAACGCTCTGCTCCGGCGCGTTTTCGCCCTTATAATAGCGCTCGAACAGATGCGGCAGGTCCTGCGGTGCGATGCCGCCGCCGGTATCACGGATGACGACGACCGACGCAACGGCGTTTTCCTCCGCCCGCACCGTGATCGTGCCCTCCTGCATATGCTCCGAGCAGTTTTTCAGAATGTTGCCGAGGGCCTCCGCCGTCCACGCGGGATCGCAACGGACGTTCCCGGAAGCCTCGACCTGCAGCTGCTGGCCGCGCAGCTCCATGCCGATGGCAAACGGCTCCGCCGCCCGCGCCAGCAGGGCCGAAAGCGGAATGGTTTCCGGGCAGAAGCGCGCCGTTCCGGCATCGAGCTTTGCCAGCTTCAGCAGCGATTCTACGAGCCAGTCCATCCGCGCCACCTGCCGCCGCAGCGCGCGCACGTCGCCGCGGCTTTCTTCGTCCACATGCCCGGCCAGACTCGTCAGCAGCAGGTTCACCGCCGTGAGCGGCGTGCGCATCTGGTGTGAGATATCCGCCATGGCATCGGCGAGCTGCAGCTTTTCCTTTTCGAGCTGCGCGGACTGCTCCCGCAGGCGGAGCGTCATTTTGCGCACCTCGCTGCGCAGCAGGCTGACCTCGCCCTCGCCGTAATCGGCCAGATGGATATCGCCGCTGCCGTGCAGCACGGCGTCGATGTCGGCCGCCAGGCGGGCCATGGCCCGGTAGCGGCAGCAGAGCTCCACGCCGTAAAGCACCAGCAGCACGGTGCCGAGCGCCAGCGCCACGCAGGCGGCCTGCCAGCCGGACAGGCTCATCGCCGCTGCCGAGGCAAGAAACGTCAGAAGGCCGCCCACGAGCAGCGCACGTCGCAGTTCCGGGTTCCGCAGCATCGCTCAGCCCTCCATCCGGTAGCCGACGCCGCGCACCGTGCGGATGAGCGCTGGGTCCTGCGGATCGTCCTCGAGCTTGTCACGCAGGCGCTTGATGTAGACCGTCAGCGTATTGTCGTTCACGAAATCGCCCGCCACATCCCAGATCTCCTCGAGCAGCTGCGCGCGGCTGAGCGTCGCACCCCTGTGATTCAGGAATACGAGCAGCAGCCGGTATTCCAGCGCGGAAAGGCTCAGCTCCTGTCCGTTTTTGCTCACGCAGGCGCGCTCGGTGTCGACACGAAGCGGGCCGACGTCCAGAACGGACTGTACCCGCCCCGTCCGGCGCAGCACGCTGCGGATGCGCGAGACAAGCTCCCGCGGGCGGAAGGGCTTGGCGATATAGTCGTCCGCGCCGAGGTCCAGCCCCGTCACAACACTGTACTCGTCCCCGGACGCACTCAGGAAGATCACGGCCGTCCCGCCGCGCTGCTTCACAGCCGAGCAGACGGAAAAGCCGTTCCCGTCGCGCAGGCCGACATCGAGCAGCACAAGGTCAAATTCTTCCGTCTCCAGCAGCGCAAGCGCCTCGCGCTGACCGGAGGCCTGCCGCACGGCAAAGCCCTCACCGCGCAAAAACGACGTCAACGGCTGATAGATCGCGCTGTCATCCTACACCAGCAGAATCCGTTCCATATCCACGCCTCCCATCCCGTTATCTTGCCTCTTATCATACCCCAACGGCATAAAATTTGCAAGACCTCACAGTCATTCGATATAATCAGATTTTTATCCGGCAGTTTCATCTTTAGAAGTATCTGCGCGCAAAAAATCGATTAAACTTTAAGAGATTATATGCTGTCAGAACCGGGGTGAAGGATCGTGAAAATCTATTGGTACCGTAATTCCAAGAACCTGATCGGGCACCGTCTGCACGACCTGCGTATCAGCCAGCACCTGACCCAGCGTCAGCTGGCCGCGCGCATGCAGCTTGCCGGAATGGAAATGAACGAAGTAACCATTCTGCGCATTGAAAAGGGCGTTCGGTTCGTGCCGGATTATGAGGTCGCCGAGCTGGCCAAGGCGCTCGGCGTGAGCTGCGACGACCTGCTGGAAGACTGCTGAAAGGATTCTTCCGGCAATATCGCACCGTTGGATTCGTCCTCCGGAAAATGCTTTCCCGGACCACACGGTATTGCCCTTTTTTTCACACCGTTTCATCACAGACTTCTTGTTTTCTCTGTGATGACCGTCACAAAAAATGAAAAACGGGAGAAATCGCAGGCATGCTGCGGTTTCTCCCGTCATCTTGTCAAACAGTCCCTTGGGGGATTTTTTGACAAGATGCTTTCAGACTTGCAAAATCAATTTTTGTATCATGATTTTGCAATTCTGTCGCTGCGGCGGGTGATAGAACGCGAAAGAAAACCCTGACGGTTTCCTTTCACACGATCCTTCCCTCCGAGACTTTTGGCTGGGCAGGTTATTTGACAGTCTGACGGACCGTGCTGCAAAACACAGCACGGTCCGAACTTTTTGTTCGCAGTTATAACTCGGCGTACTCGCCCTCGGCGGCGTCCTCCGCCTCGACGGCAGCCTCTGTCTCAAGTGCGATGGCCTCAGCCGGGGTCTCCGGCTTCAGTCGCGCGAAGCGGTAGAACAGCAGAGACAAGACCGTTGCAACGGTCCAGCCGATCGGCCACGACAGCCAGATGCCGGTCTCCTCAAAGGTACGGGACAGGACAAAGGCCAGCGCGACACGCAGCAGCAGATCCGTGAATGTGGAGGCCATGAACGGGCCCATCTTTCCCGCGCCGCGCAGGACGCCGTCGGCCACGATCTTCGAGGCGACGATCACATAGAACGGCGCAACGATGTGCAGGAACTGCACGCCGGTCGCCAGCGCCTTCTGCGTCGGGTTATCGACGAAGATCTTCACAAGCGGTGCGCCCGCAAAGAAATACAGCACCGTCAGCGGGACGCACAGCGCCCACACAAGGTACAGACCCGCGCGGAAGCCGCTGCGGATGCGGTCCGGCTTCTGTGCGCCGAGGTTCTGCGCCGTGAAGTTCGAAATGCCGTTGCCCAGCGTCACGAGCGACGTGATGACGAGGTTGTTCAGCTTGACCGACGCGGAATAGCCCGCCATAACGGCCGTGCCGAACGAATTGATGATACTCTGCAGCACGATATTGCCGACGGAGACAAAGCTCTGCTGCAGGATGCTCGGGATGGCAACGCGCGCCACGCGGCCGAGCAGTCTGCCGGAGAAGACCGGAGCCCTCTGGCCCTCCGGCAGGTGGATCTTCGCCAGACGGCGGAACACGAACGCCAGCGCCAGCACGCAGCTCACACCCTGGCACAGGAACGTTGCCCACGCAACGCCGTCCACGCCCATGCCGAACGCCGTGACGAACAGGATATCCACCGCGATGTTCGAGAGAGACGAAGCCATGAGGAAGAAGAACGGCGTTTTGGAATCGCCGAGCGCGGAGAAAATACCGGTCGCCACATTATAGAAAAACACAAACGGCAGGCCGCAGATGTAAATGTTCAGATACAGCTGAGAGTCCTTCATGATCTCATCCGGCGTGTTGATGAGGCCGAGGAGCTGGCGCGACAGCAGCAGGCCGACCAGCATCAGAACAGCGCACAGGCCCGCGCTGGCGATGAGCGTGGTATAGATCGTCGTCTTCATGCTGCGCAGGTCCTTCGCGCCGAAGAACTGCGCCGCCACGACGGAGCAGCCGATGTTGCAGCCAAAGGCAAAGGCGATGAAGATCAGCGTGATCTCATAGCTGTTGCCGACGGCAGCCAGCGCATTCTCGCCGATGAATTTACCGGCGACAAAGCTGTCTGCGATATTATAAAGCTGCTGGAAAATAATGCTGCCGAACAGCGGCAGGCAGAACTTCCAGAGCACCCGGCTGGGTTTGCCGGTCGTTAAGTCCTGGTTCACAATGATTCCTCCTTGATTCCATTCCAAGGGTGTATTATAATGGCTCTGTTCTTATACGGATAATCTATTGTTGATATGGTCTCGATATCAATTTTATATAGGAGGAACACATGGACATTGCGCTGGATTATTACCGCATCTTTGAAGCCGTAGCGCGGCACCGCAGCTTTACCCGCGCGGCGGAGGCGCTGGTCAACAGCCAGCCGAACCTGACGCGCGCCGTGCACAATCTCGAGGCCGAGCTCGGTTGCCGCCTGTTCCTGCGCTCCAGCCGCGGCGTGGAGCTGACGCCGGAGGGCGAGGCCCTCTACGCCCACGTCACGGCCGCCATGGAGCAGCTGCGCGCGGGCGAGGCCGAGCTGCAGCGCCAGCGCGAACTGCGCAGCGGCATGGTCTCCATCGCCTGCAGCGAGACGGCCCTGCATGCCGTGCTGCTGCAGGTACTCAGCCGCTTTCACCGCGAAAATCCCGCCATCCGCCTGCGCGTTTCGAACCAGTCCGCGCCGGAGGCCATCGACGCCCTGCGCAGCGGCCTTGCCGAGCTTGCCGTCGTCACAATGCCGCCCACTCCCCTGTCCGCTCCGCTGGAGGCAACGGTGCTGGCCTCGTTCCGTGAGGTCGCCGTGTGCAGCACGGCCTTCCCGCTGGACAGCGGCCGCACCTTTACGCTCCGGGAGATCGCGGCCCTGCCGCTCATCGCCCTGCGGCGCGGCACGAGCACGTTTGACCTCTATGAGAGCCTGTTCCGCCGCCATGGGCTGAGCTATGCGCCGGATATTGAGGCGGCGACCTCCACGCAGCTCCTGCCGCTTGTGAAAAACGGCCTCGGCATCGCCTTTGTGCCGGATGTTCTGCTCCCGGCCCCCGGCATCGAACGCCTGCGCCTGCGGGAGGCCCTGCCGGAACGGGCCGTCTGCCTCATCCGCCGCACGGACCGGCCCCGCAGCGTCGCTGCCGCCGCACTCGAAACGATGCTTCTTTCGCTGCAGAACAAGTAAAATGATCCTGACGATCCACATGGGCCTGTGGATCGTCAGGATCTGTTATTTGATGTTATACTCCCTCGACCGTGCCGACGTTCTTCGCCTCGAGCACGCGGATGGCGTGATACAGGAACTCGTTATACGGCGTGGGGACGCCATATTCCTTGCCAAGGCGGATGACCGCACCGGCAAAGATATCGACCTCCGTTTTGCGCCCGGCCAGAATGTCCTGCAGCGTGGAGGGCTTGTTGCGCGGCGGAACGGCCTTGATGACATCCAGATGGTCGCGTGCATAGTTCGTCTCGATGGGGATGCCCTTCTTCTGCGCGATCTCGATGACCTCGGCCGCGACCATGATGCGCAGCGCCTCGGCATCCTCGCAGCTGCCCCACGCGCCATACGGCAGGTCGAGCACGGCAGCGACCTGATTTTCGCTGACGTTGCAGGCAAATTTCTCCCAGATGGCCAGCAGCATATCCGGGCGGATCTGATAGCGGATGCCCGCGCCGTCAAACAGTGCCTTGAGGCGCAGCACGCGCTCGGACAGGTTCGCGGGATCGTTCTTCTTCTCGCCATACTCCACATAGAACGCGGCGTTCGGGTCGAACGAAACGGTGTTTCCGACCTTGACGCTGCTGATGCGCATCAGGGAATAGACAATATTCTCCCAGCCGTAGGTCTTCGCCACAACCTCCTCGCTCTCCACGCCGTTGAGCGGCGAAAGGATGAGCGTCTCCGGGCCGATCTGCGCCCGCACGTCCTCGATGGCCTGCTGCAGGCCGGACATCTTCGTGGCAAAGATCACCAGATCGGCAGGCTCGCCCTCACCCGGCTCCACAACGTGGTAGTATTCCTGCTTGCCGTTGATGACAAGGCCCTCGCGGCGGATCCGCTCCGCGCGCGCACCGCCTGCGATGACGCGCAGATCGTCGCCGAGCACCGGCTGCAGCCTGTCCGCGAAATATGCGCCGATGGCTCCGAGGCCGACCAGCGCGACTGTTTTGATCTCCTTCATGGCAGTGTCTCCTTTGCAGTAGCTGCGCAGACCTCATCGCGCAGCCGATATCTTGGATATTTTACCACAAATTGGCACATATTTCCACAGGATTTTTTATGTTTCCGGCAGACGGCCAAGCAGGGCAGGGCCATGCTCCCGCAGCCAGGCGCGCTGCGCGGCATAGTCCGGCAAACATGATGCGACCTCGCGCCAGAACGCGGCGCTGTGGTTCATCTGCTTCCGGTGGCACAGCTCATGCACGGCGACATACTCGCGTACCTCCGGCGGGGCCAGCATCAGAAGGCAGTTGAAGCTCAGGCTCCCGCGGGCGGAGCAGCTGCCCCAGCGGGTGCGCTGCGCGCGGATCGTGATCCCGCTGAAGCTGACACCGATTTGGACGGAAAGCCGTGTCACACGCTCCGTCATATCCCGCATTGTCTCTGCGCGGAGCGTCTGCAGCTCTTCCCGGCTCAGGAGCCCGGCCTGCTGTGCAAGCTGCCGCCCCGCCTTTGCACGCGCCACGGCAGATTCCAGCCATGCCTCATGCTGCGCCGCAAAGGCATGGATATCCCGCTCCGGCAGGCGCAGGGGCGCGCGGGCCACGATCTCGCCCGTCGGCAGGACCTGCAGCGCCAGCGTTTTCCGGCGGCTGCGGACGATCCGCAGCTCCGTCACGGCCGCACCGCCTGCCAGACGCGCAGGGCCAGCGCCGCACTGCCGACATGATAGCCGCTGACGGCATAGGCCGCCGTGAGCGGGCCGCGCAGCACAACGAGCAGCGGCAGCTTGCCCGCCTCGGCAAACGTCTGCCGCGCGGCAGTCTCCGCCGTGCGCGCATCGCCGTCCAGCAAGACAGGGACGTCCGGGTTCTTTTCGCAGAAGCGACGCAGGGTCTCATTGCGCAGGGAACCGGCATCCGGAACGAGCAGCGTCAGCGGCAAGCCCTGCAGGTCCTCGTCCAGAAGCTCGCGCAGCAGGTGCTCCGTCGGCTCCTGCCCGGGCGCGAGCCACGCCAGCAGGCCGCCGCGGGCCGTGAGCGCCGCGCCGGAGACAGGCTCGCCCGCCATCGTCCGCGCGGAAAAGAAGTCCTCCATCGCATGGCTGCCCAGCATCTCAGAAAGGGCCGCATGGGCGCGCTCCAGACGGATCGTGCGCCGTTCGCCCGCCGCAAGGGAAAAATGCCGCCGCAGCACGCGCTGGTCGCCGTTTGGAAGCCGGTTCGTCGTGAGCAGGCAGTAGCCCCCCGGCGCAGCGGAGAATGTCAGGCCGTCCGCCGAAGGCCAGAGCAGGCGCGCACCGTCCGGCGTCAGGGCAGAAAGGGAAAAGTCCACGCCGCAGGCCCATTTTTCACCCGCGGGGCAGATCAGAACGACCGTTCCGCGCGTGTCGCGGCCCTCCGTGCGCTTCCAGACGCCGTTCTGCCAATATTCGGCCGTGCCATCCTCCGGCGCAAGCCGGGCCGGGACGCCGAGCGCGCGGCAGAGCGCCGCAAACAGGACGCGCTTTGCCTCCGGCGAGGCCTGCCGCAGCGTCAGCGCCGCCAGCGGAGACGGGCTGAGCGTGGACGGAGCGATCGTCTCCATGAGCCATGCCCAGAGCGCCGCCGGATCCCTGCGGAACACAGCGCTCCGTTTCTCCGAAAAATATGTAGTCAACTCCCGCCGCTGCGGCAGAAGCTGCTCATATCCGACGCGCGGACAGAGCACAAAGGCCGCCCAGATGCCTTCCGGCACGCCGTCCGGCCGGGGCGTGTGCACCCATGTATCGCGCAGGACGTCCGGCGCGATATCGAGCAGGTCCTTCGGTAAAAGTGTGCGCAAAAGGGGCATTGCCTCCGGCTCCTCCCGCAGAAAGGCCGCCAGCTGTGCCGCATGGCCCGCGCCCGCGCGCAGCAGCGCCGTCTCCTCCGGCGGCAGGCCCTGCGCGTCCGCCTCGTCCAGCCGGGCCTCGCGGCGCTGCGTCCACGCCTCGTGCGCCTGCCGGAGCCACCGCTCCTGCAGGTCCCGCTGTGCCTCCGTCGGAACGGCTCCGCGCACGGCTCCTCCGCGGGGTGCCGTCAGCTCGATCGGCTCCCAGCGATCCGACGCGGGAGCGCGCTTCCCGAGAGTCAGCACGACCGGCCCGGTCTCCTCCGGGGAGACGAAGGCCTCACAGCACAGGCCGTCCCGCCGTGCCAGCAGCCGCAGACTGCCAAGGCCGCATGTGAGGGCCGCCATGCCGGACGCATCGGTCTGCACCGTTGCCGCGGGATACCATTCACAATTATTCAGAATACAAAAATCGACATTTGCCCCCGCCGCAGACATACCGTTTTCGTCCGTCACGCGGACGGTCAGGCGGCGCACATCAGCATAGCGGGCCGTTTCGTTGCAATAGACCACATCGCCCTCGCAGCCGATGAGATCCGCACCCGGCTCCGGCTCGCCGAAGCAGCGGCTGTGCACCAGAACGGCGCGTCCGGCCGCGCTGTTGAACCAGCCGCGGTCCAGCACGGCCTCCGGCTCACAGGCACCGAGAAAGTGCCACGCGCCGCCGCACCGGACCTCGACCCACGCATGGTTGTCGTCACAGTGCGCCCAGCGCGGCACATAGACCTGCCGCGCCGCAAAGCCGCAGGCGCGCAGGACATTCACCGCGAACATGGACTCCTCGCCGCAGCGACCGAAGCCCGCGCGGAGCACGGCCAGCGCGCTGCGCGTGCGCTCGTCCGTCGGCTGATAGACCACATGCTCCGCGCACCAGCGGTTGATCTCCAGAACGGCGGCCTCCTCCGGAAGGCCGCGCAGCCGCTCGGCAAGCGCGGCATAGAACACAGGGCGGCAGTCACACAGCGCCTCATTATTGACGCGCGGATGCAGCACATAGGCAAGGAACAGCGGCTCCGGCAGGGCGCGCGTCCACGAAACGTTCTCCCGCAGGTATCGCGCATGCGCCGCGCAGGATAAAAACACCTCCGGCGGCGTATCGAGCCAGTCGCCGGCGGGGCTTGCCGCATAGCAAAGGCGGGTCAGCCGCGCCGTCTCGTCCGGCAGGGTCTGCAATAAGTCCAGGAGCTGCCGGAGCCCCGTCTGGGCGAGCTTCCGCTCAAATTCCGCTTCCCGGCTTCTCATGCCTGCGCTCCCGGCGTTCCGAGGGCGTGCACCGTCTCGGCGCACGCGCGGAACTCCGCTTCGTCCGTCAGCCAAAGCTCATACTCCGAAAGGGACGGCAGGCCCATGGACACGCCCTCCTTGCGGTAGCGCATGCCGCTGTCCACGCTGCCCTTGCGGCCCGTGGTGTGGAAGGTCGTGATGCCGGTCTGGGCGGCGATCCCGGCGATGTTCGTGCGCTTCACGCCGCAGCCGGCCATCAGGTCGATACGCCCCGCCGCCTGCCCGTTCAGCTTTGCCAGAAGCGGCGCGCCGAGGGCGGCGTTGGCCGCCTGCCCCGAGGACAGGATCGTCCGGCAGCCAAGGGAAACGGCGTCCTCCAGCGCCCGGAACGGGTCGCGCGTCATGTCGAACGCGCGGTGGAGCGTGACCTCCATCTGCCCTGCGCAGGCCATCATGCGGCGCATCTGCGCAAGGTCCAGCTCGCCGTCCGGCGTGAGCGCGCCGATGACGACGCCGTTCGCGCCGAGGTCGCGGAAGGCCGCGATCTCCTCGCACATCTCCTCCAGCTCCGGCTCGGTATAGAGAAAATCGCCGAAGCGCGGGCGGATGAGCACATTAATGGGCACGCCGCTGTCGCGCTGCACCTGCCGGAACAGAGCATGCGTCGGTGTCGTGCCGCCGATGACCAGATGGGCGCACAGCTCCAGCCGGTCCGCACCGGCGCGGCCTGCTGCCATGGCAGAGGCATAGGAATCCACACATGCCTCGATCAGGGGTCGTTTCATTTTGCTTCCTCCTTTATTTCTGCCAGCCCGCAGGCCAGATGGAACAGGGTGCTCACGGCCGTTCCGGTCGCGCCGGGGACCTGATGCTCCCAGACATAGCCCTTGTTGTCCGCCGTGCCTGCGATGTCCAGATGCAGCCACGGCAGACCCTCGGTAAAGTGCCGCAGGAACAGCCCGGCCGTGATCGCGCCGCAGCCGTCGCGGCTCGTGTTGCGCACGTCGCCGAGGTCGCCGCGGATGAGCTTTTCATATTCCGGGAAGTCCGGCATACGCCAGAAGCGCTCGCCGGAGTGGGCGGCGGCCCGCTCGAGCGCGGCATACCAGCCGTCATCGCTCGCCATAACGCCCGTGGCCACATAGCCGAGCATGGCGCAGATCGCGCCCGTCAGCGTGGCGGCGTCCACAAGGCGCGTGCAGCCCTCCTTCCGGATGGCCCACGTCAGGCCGTCGGCCAGAATGAGGCGGCCCTCGGCGTCTGCATTGAATACCTCGATGGTCTTGCCGGACAACGAGCCGATCAGGTCCCCCGGCAGCAGGCTCGTCGTGGAGATGCGGTTCTCGCAGCACGGCACGACGGCCGTAACATTCACCGGAATCCCGGCCGCCGCAATGGCGCGCACGGCAGCGGCCACGGCAGCGCCGCCCGCCATATCGCCCTTGATGCCCGCCATGGAGCCGCTGGATTTCAGATTATAGCCGCCGGAATCCACCGTCACGCCCTTGCCGACAAGGCCGAGGCGCTCCGCCGAATCCGGCGCGCCCGTATAGCGCAGCACGGCCAGCACCGGCGAGTGGCCGCTGCTGTCGCCCACGGCGAGGAAGGCCTCCAGCCCCAGCTCGTGCAGGGTGCCGCGGTCATAGCACTGCGTCTCGACCGGCAGACCCGCGCACTGCTCCGTCAGCGCGGCGGCAAGCCGCTCCGGCGTGAGCAGATTGGCAGGGCGGTTCACAAGACTGCGCGTGCGGAGGATGGACTCCGCCAGCGTCCAGCCGAGCTGCAGGTCCTGCTCCTGCCAGCCCTCGCCGGAGGCATAGCAGGCAAATTCCGGCTCCCACTGATCGGAGAGCGTATATTTCATCTGATAAGCGCCGCCGCAGATGCCCTCGGCCGCAGCCAGAAGGCCGTCCCGGCCCAGCTCGGCCGCCGCGCTCAGGTCGAGCACGGCGCTCTTTGCACCGCTGGCCTGCACGGCCTTGGACGCCTTGCCATAGACCTCCTTGCAGGCCAGGACCGACCAGCTCTCGCCGCGGCCCACAGTGATCTGCTCGCTGCCGTCCGGCAGAATGCGGTCGTGCAGCTTCAGATAGTCGCCCGGCTCGGGCGTCACGCGCAGGCCGACCGGCTCGTTGTGATAGCGCTGGATCATAGATCATTCTCCTTTAATAAAAATATCAGAAAACCCGGAGAAAACGCTCCGGGTCAGACTGTCAAAAAACCTGCCCAGCCGAAAGTTCCGGTGGGAAAAAAAGTGTGAAAGGAAACCGTCAGGGTGTCCTTTCGCGTTCAATAACCCGCCGCAGCGGCAGAATTGCAAAATAATACTGCAAAATTCTATTTTGCAATTCTGAA
>OJRC01000946.1_pt1 | contig 13099 bp, 11 predicted proteins | sample 1599081 | NCBI WGS metagenome assembly OJRC01 (sample SAMN03922519, study PRJEB24848) | human gut metagenome | isolation source: stool sample | host: Homo sapiens | place: Germany | collected 2010-02 | reverse complement strand
GATCTACACAGAGTAGATCGTCGGCAGCGTCAGATGTGTATAAGAGACAGTAGTATATCAATAGTACCCGCTATTGCTTTTGCTTGGACAATATTTTCTTCGCGCACAATGCGAGGGTCGCTTTTATCCTTTACGATCCATGTGTCCTTTGAATAGATATTCCATGAACAATCAAATTGATTTATTTCTATAAATTCAATCACCCTTTCGGCAAGGTCCCGTGAAAAGCCTTTTGAGTATAAAACTTTTTTGTTCTCATCCAAAATCAAGGCGCCGCTGTAGGAGATAACAGGACATTTAAACCCGTATTTTTCTTGTATAGGATAAATTCCAGAGGGACTTCTTGCGGATATGATAACAAACGGGATGCCCTGCTGTTGAAGTGATTTTATTGCTGACAGTGTGCCCGGTAACACTTGATGTCTGGTATTTAGAAGTGTTCCATCCACATCACTGAATACAATTTCATAATTCATAACATTCCTCCTGAAAATTATGATTTAAAGACTTATTTACCTATATATCATATTTTCCCGCTTTATTCAATGCATCGTGAAATGGGACGAAGCTGAAGCCATCCGTCCAAGGGGGAATCGGGAGAAGAAAAGTCCCGCATTGCATTTTTTCCGCCGCGCCCTTATACTGAAAGCAGGAATACTGCACGGGCGCGGCGCGCCCGTGGGAAACGGAAAAGGGGAATCGTTATGGAATACCGTTCTTACAGGGATACGGACTGCCGCCCTTCGCTGCTGGGGCTGGGCTGTATGCGCCTGCCCACGCTGGAGCCGGGCGGCACCGCCATCGACTACGCGCGCGCCGGGGCGCTGGTGGACGAGGCCGTGCGCGGGGGCATTACCTATTTTGACGTGGCGTATCCGTGCCACGGCGGCGGCGCGGAAAAATTCATCGGCGCGGCGCTGGAAAAATATCCGCGGGAATCGTTTTACCTGGCAACGAAGATGCCGCTGTGGAAGCTGGAAACGCAGGAGGATATGGAGCAGGTGTTCAACGAGCAGCTGGCCAACTGCCGTGTGGACTATTTTGATTTTTACCTGTGCCACGCGGTGGACGCCGAACGGTTCGAGAAGATCCGGCGCATCGGCGCGTTTGAATTTCTGGCGCAGAAAAAGGCCGAGGGGAAGATCCGCCGCCTGGGCTTCTCGTTCCACGACAAGCCCGCCGTGCTGCGCGCGATATGCGCCGCCTACCCGTGGGATTTTGCCCAGCTGCAGCTGAATTATCTGGACTGGACCGTGCAGCGCGCCCGGGAGCAGTACGAAATATTGCAGGAATACGGCCTGCCGTGCATCGTGATGGAGCCTGTGCGTGGCGGCGCGCTGGCTTCCCTGTGCCCGGAGGCCGAGGCGGTGCTGAAGGCGAAGGCGCCCGGCCGCAGCATTGCGTCCTGGGCCATCCGCTTCGCGGCCAGCCTGCCGGGCGTGCTGGTGGTGCTTTCGGGCATGAGCAGCGAGGAACAGCTTGCGGACAACCTTGCCGCGATGTCGCCCTTCCAGCCGCTGACAAAGTCCGAGCAGAACGCGCTCACCCGGGCCGTGCGCATCGACAAGCGGGCCCAGCGCATCCCCTGCACGGGCTGCCGGTATTGCATGCCCTGTCCGTTCGGGGTGGACATTCCCGGCCTGTTCAAAGCGTACAACCGCTGCGCCGCGGCGAAAAGCACCGGCCGCTTTTTGAAAGAGAGCGGGGATATCCCCGCCGCCGCCCGCCCGGCCGCGCCGGCAAAACAGCGCCGCGGCCGCTGCTTTGGCGGGGGTCAGGGGCGGCTTTCCCGCCGGAGCGTGGTGGGCGTGCGGTTCTCCAGCTTTTTGAACACCCGGATGAAGTTGATGTCGCTGGAAAAGCCCACGGTCTGGGCGATGTCCTTGATGTTCATATCGGTGTTCAGGATCAGGCTCTTGGCCTGGTCCACCCGCAGGCGGTTGATGTACTGGATGATGCTGACGCCGTAGGTGGCCTTGAACGTGGTGGACAGATAGGAGTTGCTGACGTTGAGCTGCTCGGAGACGAGATAAAGGCCCATCATCGGGTCTGCAAAATTTTCGTCGATGATGCGCTTGGCGCGCACGGCCACGGGCTCCTTATCCTCGGCGCCCGGCGCGGCGGCCTGTACCAGAACGGCCAGCGCGTGCTGGGCCTGGCGGCGCTGGGCGTGGGGCGGGCCGGCGGCTGTCAGCGCGCGTACCTCCTGCGCGGCGCGGGCCTCGGGCAAAGCGGCGCGCAGCGCGTCCGCCAGCAGATTGTCCACGGCGCTCTGCCGCATGGCCTCGGTGCCGGCGGGCGCGCCCGCGTACAGGTATTCGGTATAAAGGCGCTCCATCAGCTGCTGGGCCTGGGCAAACTGCTTTTCGTAAATGCGGTGGCTGAATGCCTGCATCACGCCGGGGTCGCCGCAGTCCGCGCGGGTAAGGCGGGGCGTATAGCGGTTCACCGGGTGGCGGGCCGAGGGCGCCTCGCAGCGCAGCGCCAGCAGCGCGCAGTTGTAGCTGGTCAGGATGTCCGTCATGCTGTCGTAGCAGGGGCCGACGCCCGCGTGGGCGGGCCGGGCGGGAAAGGCCTGGTCCAGCAGCGCGCGGGCAAGGGCCTCGGCCTGGCTGTCGGGCAGGCATTCCTCCGGGTTCAGCAGCACCACGTAGCGGCCGCCGTAAGCGGATACCAGCCCCTCGTGCCCCAGCGCGGCCAGCGTGCCGTGCAGCAGGCCGGGCTCCGGCCCGGCGTCCGGGATGCTGCGCTCGGTGCCGGCCAGCACCAGCACCTGATAGGTGGGATGCTCGAAGCTCACCTCGTAGCGCTTGGCCGCGGCGAAGATCGCGTTTTCGCTGTGCAGGCCGCCGCGCAGGACGGTGCTCAGGAACAGGCCGTTCAGCAGCGTCTGGTGCTCCTGCATCAGCTCTTCGCTCTTGTATTTTTCCGTCATCATCTGTTCGATCTTGTTGGTGATGAACTGGTATTCGTCCTGCGCGCCGGAGCCCTGCGCCCCCAGCGCGGCCAGCAGCTTTTCCATAGGCTTCGCGTTGCGGCGGCTGATGAACACGCTGGCCGCCACGCCCGCGGCCAGGCAGCACACCGCGCCCGCCACACAGACGGCCAGCGTAAAGCGCACCGTGCGCAGCAGGCCGCGCGCGGAATACACGCTCACATAATCCAGCCCGGGCAGGGCGGAGGCATTGAAAAACGCAAAGCTGCCGCCGCTTTCGGGGCTGGCCTGCGGGTCCGCGCACCAGGCCGCATAAAGCCCGGGCGTGTCCTCCAGCAGCGCCATATTGCCTGTGGCGGCCACCAGCTGCCCGTCCAGCAGCACCCCTGTGGCAGAGTCTCCGGGCAGGCCTGCCGCGTCGAAGGCGCGCAGCAGCTCCTCCCGGTCTATCTCGATCACAACGACCGCCGCGATCTCGCCCGTCATGCGCATCTCGCGCACATAGCACAGGCGTTCGTCCTTGGGCATCTGCAGCAGCATGAAGCGCGTGTCATGGCTTTTCGTCAGCTCCGCGAGCCATGCGTAATAGCCCTCGCGCTGCGGCACGCCCTGCAGGGCGTAATAGGAGGCGGCCTCGAAGCAGCCCATATTGCCCACCACAAGCCCCGTGCGCGGGTAATAGAGGTATACGCCCCGGGCGAGCTTGTTCGTGACGAGAAAATCCCGCAGCGTGACGGAAAGCTGGTACGCCTGCGCGGGCAGGGTGCCGGGCAGCTCCCGCAGGTTTTTGAGCAGCGTGTTGGCGTGCGTGATCTCAATGGTAGTGGAATAGCGGTGCAGCTCCTCCAGGCGGGTATCGACGCTTTTCTGCACATAAGCCGTCAGGGCGGTGTTGGTCTCCACCACCGTGCGCTCCAGCACATGCAGGACATACAGGCACAGCAGCGAGCAGAGCAGCAGGCACGAAAGCACTACGGCCAGAATGGAGCGCAGCCAGCGCATGGTATGTTTTTTGCGGTGCGGCACAAAACGCGCCCCCTTTTCCGTTTCCTCCGGTATCCGGATAGGACTATTCTATCATAAAACCGTGCCGGAGTAGAAATTGATTTTTTTTGGCCCCTTTTTCCCATCGGGAGGCCGAAATTGGAAGATTTGTTAATCCAAAGCCCGTTCCATCTAAAAAAATGTAAGTGAAAGACAAATAAGGTTTGGTCAATGTGCATAAAACGAACGGTGAAAAATAGACGCTGGTTATTCATATAGGAAAAATTGTAAGTTTACAGCAAGATGGGCTTTCGGCTACCATGAAAGCATGGAAGGGGAGCGCGGAGGACGTTCCCGGCGGGACACCGCCTTCCACATCAAGTAAAACAGGAGGAAAGAACTATGAAAAAACTGCTCAGCATCCTTTTGGCGCTTGTACTGGCCACGGGCCTGTTCGCAGCGTGCTCGGGCTCCGGCTCCGGCTCGCAGGCGGCGGGAAGCGCGGCCTCCGGCAGCGGCGCGGCCGCCGCGCCGGACGGGAAAAAGACAGACCTGCTGCTTTGGCTGCCCCCGTTCGCGGCGGGCGACGACGGCGCGCTGGACAAGGAGTTCTGGACGGAAACGCTGGCGCCCTGGGCCGCGGAAAACAACGTGGACCTCACCATCGAGATCACGCCCTGGGGCAATTACGAGGAAAAATACCTGACGGGTTTTTCCTCGGGCGAAGGCCCGGACGTGGGCTATATGTATCTGGAGATGTTCAACGATTTTATTGAGATGGGCGCTCTGGAGCCGCTGGACGCCTACATAACGGATGCGGACCGGGAGAATTACCTCTACCTGGATAAGGGCTTTATCAAGGGCAAGCAGTACACGATGCCGTTCATCGTGGGCAACGCGCGCATCCTGTATTTCAATATGGACATTCTGGAGCAGGCGGGCGTGACGGAGCTTCCCGCCACCTGGCAGGACCTGGTGGACGTTGCCGTAAAGATAAAAGAGGCGGGCCTGCCCGGCGTGATGCCGTTTGCGGGCGAATGGGCCGACCCGGCCATCGGCGCGCTGAACAACCTGTACTATCCGTACCTGTGGCAGGCGGGCGGCGACATTTACAACGAGGACGGCAGCAAGGTCGCCCTGATGGACAATGACGCCGCGGTGAAGGCCGCCCGGTTCCTGTACGACCTCAAGTTCAAATACGGCGTGCTGCCGGAGGAATCCATGGCGCTGGTGGGCACCGAGGTGCGCAACCAGTTCATTGAGGGCAATATCGCCATCGCTTCCATGGACGCGAAATCCGGCGCGGTGCTCACGGACGCAGGCGTCAACTGGGATTTCATCCCCAGCCTGGAGGACGAGACCCGCGCCACATGGATCGCCTCCGACGCGCTCATCATGAACAGCGCGTCCCAGAACAAGGAGCTGGCCGCCAGCCTCATCAAATACATCACCAGCGCCGAGGTCATGGCGAAATTCCACACCGAGATCGCTCCCTTCCCGCCCATCACCAGGGACGAGGCGTACAACGACGACGAGCGCTTCAAAGAGATGTACGAGGACGCCGAGCACCTGCACACGCTGCCCGTCGCCAACGGCGCGTTCAAGGTGATGGACACCCTGTATAAGAATCTGCAGCTCATGATGCTGGGCGACCTGTCCCCCGAGGAGGCCATCCAGAACACCGTGGATTACGCCGAGAGCATCGGCTGACGGCGGAGGACGGGCCGGCGGGCGCGCCGCGGACGCTCCGGCGCGCGGCGTGCCGGCAGGCCCGGCGGTAGGAAGCTGAAATCCGGCGGGCAGGCGCGGCGCGCCTGCCCGCCGCCTGGATAAAAGGGGTTGTGTGTTATGATCAATCGCAGAAAGGAGGCTGCGCAGGGCTTTTTGTATATCCTGCCCAGCCTCGTGCTGATCCTGGTATTCTCGGTGGTGCCCATCCTGATGAGCCTGTACTTCAGCTTTACGAAGTACAATGTGCTGCAGCCGCCCCAGTGGACGGGGCTGGACAATTACATCCGCCTGTTCAGGGACCCTTATGTGCGCGCCTCGCTGAAAAACACGGTGGTCTTTACGGTGATCACCGTGCCGCTGCAGACAGCCGGCTCGCTGGTGCTGGCGGCGGTCATCGCCGAGCTGTTCCACAACAAATTCGGCAATTTTGTAAAAAGCTCGCTGTTCGTGCCCGTCATTGCGTCGGCCATCCTTGTGGGCACGCTGTGGTTCACGCTGCTGTCGCCGCGCGGCGTGGTGAACAGCATCATCCATGCGTTCGGCCTGCCCTCGGTGAACTGGCTGGGCGGCAAGCTCACGTCCATGCTCAGCGTCTGCATCGTCAGCGTGTGGAAAAACGTGGGGTACTTCCTCGTTATTTACTTCGCGGGCATCATGGATATCCCGCGCAGCCTGTACGAGGCGGCCGAGGTGGACGGCGCCAATGCGTTCCAGCGCTTTTTCAAGATCACGCTGCCGGGGCTTTCCAGCGTGACGTTCCTTGTGGTGACGCTGGGGACCATCTGGTCGTTCCAGGTGTTCGACCTGGTGTACACCATGACGGGCGGCGGCCCGGGCACCTCCACCGTGACGCTGGTGCTCACAACCTACAACGCGGCGTTCAAAGAGTACAATATGGGCTACGCAAGCGCCGTGGCCATGCTGATGTTCGTGTTCGTGCTCGCCGTTTCCGGCCTGCAGAAGCTGCTGCTGAAGGGCGGTGAGGACTGATGAGCCGCAGAGCGAAAAAAAACGCCGCGCGCGCGGTGCTGGGGGCCGTGCTGCTGGCAATGGCGCTGTTTGCGCTGCTGCCCTTTGTGTACATGGGCCTGGTTTCCCTCACGCAGAAAACCGTGCTGGACCTCCGGTTCGATCCCGCGGAGTTCAGCTTCAAAAACTATGCCCGCGTGTTCAGCAACTTCAACATCGGGCGCAACCTGCTGAACAGTGTCATCGTCACAGGCGGCGCGTGCGTGCTCAACTGCATCGTGTGCGCCATGGCCGCCTACGGCTTTGCAAAAAAGCATTTTCCGGGGCGCGACCAGCTGTTCATGGTCTATCTTGCCACATTGATGATACCCGGGCAGGTGACGCTCATCCCGGTGTTCACCATCATCAAAAACCTGGGGCTGATGAACACCCACATCGCGCTGATGCTGCCCATCCTGAACGCGTTCGGCGTGTTTCTGGTGCGGCAGTTCATGGTCAACGTGCCGGACGAGCTCATCGAGGCCGCCCGCATTGACGGCTGCGGTGAAAACCGGCTGTTCCTCTCCGTGGTGGTGCCTTTGGTGAAGCCGGTGCTCGTCTCGCTCACCATCTTTACGTTCATCACCTGCTGGAACGACTTTTTGTGGCCCCTTGTCACCGTGACGGACGAGCGCATGCAGACGCTGACGCTGGCCATTGCGGCGCTCAAGGGCAACTACTCCACCAACTACGGCCTGGTGATGGCCGGCTCCACGCTGGCGTTCCTGCCGCCGTTCCTTTTGTATGTCGCGCTGCAGAAAGAATTTGTGGAAGGGATTGCGCTTTCCGGGATCAAAGGGTAATATGAAAGAAGTCAGACTGTCGAAAAAGGCAAAGAAGGAAAAGAAGCGTCCGGGGAAAAAGCTGGCGGTGGCAAAGCCATGCATCTTTGCGCAGCAAAGTGCAAGCCACGCGGCGAATGCCGCCAAAAAGGGGTGGAGACTGCGCCCGCAGGCGCGTGTCGGAGCGGTGCGAAGCCTCCCCTGCGGACAACCGCGCTGAAAGCGCGGCTCTTAGCGTGTAGACGCCCCTTTTTCATCTAAGGCAACCCCGCGACGCCCCGCAGGGCTAGTGCCGAGGCGTGTAGAGCGAAGCGACCGCCGAAGGCCGCCGTGCGCGGCGAACGGGGCCGCAGGCCCTGTTCGCAGGCAGTTTGGCGCAAAAGCGCAGCTTTTTCGACAAGCTGCGAAATACACTCAGATCATAAAAGGAGTTCGTCTTATGGCCCGATATGAATTTTTCCTTGCGTCTTCTCTGGAGAAGGTATTCCCGGCACAGCGCCCCGCGGCGCTTTCGGACGGCGCGCGCCTTTCCGTCTGGCGGGGCGCCCGCGCCGCGGTGCAGCTCGTATACCGTGCGGACGACGCCGCGCCGGGCATGCCCGTGCAGAGCTTTACCATCGAGGCGGACGGCGCGCCCGCGCCCGCCGTTCTGCGCGCCGTGGAGCTGATGCCCTCCGATTATCCCTGCTACGAAAGCGCGGACGAGCACTACATCACGAAGGAGCCGGGCCTGTTCCCGGACCTGCTGGCCCCGCTGGAGGCGCCCGCGGTTACACCGCTGCCGCGCCAGTACCGCAGCGTGTGGCTGAGCTGGGATATCCCCGCGGACGCGGCCCCCGGCGCGTATGAGGTGGCCGTGACGGCGCGGGCCGTGGAGGAGCAGAGGATGCCCAACGGCGTGCTCTACCGGGACGCAGACGCGGCCGGGCTTGCGTTCACCTGCCGCTTTACGCTGTGCGTGGGCCGGGCGCGGCTGCCCGCCCAGACGCTGCTGCACACCGAGTGGTTCCATGCGGACTGCCTGGCCTCTTATTACGGCGTTGCGCCGCTGAGCGAAGAGCACTGGCGCATCCTGGAGAATTTCATCCGCGCGGCGGGGGAGGAGCACGGCATCAATATGCTGCTCACGCCCGTGTTCACGCCGCCGCTGGACACCGCCGTAAACGGCGAACGGCTGACCGTGCAGCTTGTGGACGTGCGCCGCGACGCCGGGGTGTATTCCTTCGGCTTTGAAAAGCTCGGGCGCTGGGCCGGGCTGTGCAGGCGCCACGGCGTGGAATATCTGGAGATCGCCCATCTGTTCACCCAATGGGGCGCGCACGCCACGCCCAAGATCATGGCCGTGGTGGATGGGCAGGAGCGGCGCATCTTCGGCTGGGACGTGCCGGCGGCAAGCGCGGAATACCGCGCGTTTCTGGAGGCGTTCCTGCCGGCGCTGCGCACCGCGCTGGAGGGCATGGGCTACGACAAAGAGCATGTGTACTACCACATCTCCGACGAGCCGTCGCCCGAGCATCTGGATTCCTACCGCGCGGCCAAAGCCCAGGCGGAGGACCTGCTGGAGGGCTGCCAGGTCATTGACGCGCTCAGCAGCCTTGAATTTTACAGGCAGGGCCTTGTGCGCCAGCCCGTGCCCGCCAACGACCACATCCAGCCGTTCATCGACGCGCAGGTGCCCGGGCTGTGGGTGTACTATTGCTGTGCCCAGAGCAGCCTTGTGCCCAACCGCTTTTTCGCCATGGAGAGCGCGCGCAACCGCATCATGGGCGTGCTGATGTACCTGTACGGCATCAAGGGCTTCCTGCACTGGGGGTACAATTTTTACAATTCCAAGTTTTCACTGCACCCTGTGGACCCGTACCGCGTGACGCACGCCGACTATGCATTCCCCTCGGGAGACCCGTTCCTTGTATATCCCGGCCCGGACGGCGCGCCGCTTTCGTCGGTGCGCGCGGAGGTGCAGGACGACGCGCTGCTGGACCTGCGGGCGCTGCGGCTGCTGGAGCAGCTTGCCGGGCGCGCGTTCGTGGAGGAGCTGATCTATGCGGACGCGGAGATGCGGCCCATGACGTTCCGGGATTACCCGCGCGGCGCCGGTTACCTGCTGGCCCTGCGCGAGCGGGTGGCCGCTGAGATCGAGAGCCGGCTGGCTTAAGGCAACACCGCACAATTCACGGCTGAAGCCTTAAGCGTCGCCTCGCTTGCAGATTTTCCGGCAACTGTCACAAAAATGCTCGCGAATACACAAAGTATTCGCTGCGCTTTTTGTTTAACCTGCCAAAAAATCTGCCGGCGCGATTCGACTCTTAGAATTGTGCGGTGTTGCCTTAAAGAAATACCGCGCCGGGAACGGCGCGCCGCCCGTAGGCTTGAGCGCGCCGCCTTCCGGACAGCCTGAAAAGCGCGGCTGTAAGGCCAACCCCGGGGCCGTCCTGCCAAATGGGCGCGGGCGCAGCGGCCCGCACCGCAGGACGGCCCCTGTCCTTTTCCCGCGGCGCGGGAACAAACAAAACACCATCCAACAACAGAAACGGAGCGCGTTTGTTATGGAAGCACGGTACCGTTCCACGCTGTGGGCCTGCTGCTTTGCGAATTTTTTTCAGGCTGTGGGCAGCTGCTTTGCCATTCTGTATGTGCCGCTGCGCGGCCTGTACGGCCTCAGCTTTACCGATTTCGGCATCCTTGTCTCGCTGAATTTCATCACGCAGGTCGCGTCCGACGTCCTGTTCTCAAAGCCGGTGGAAAAATACGGCTTCCGCCCGTTTGCCGTGGCCGCTCCCCTCGTCAGCGCGGCCGGGCTGGGCCTGTTTGCCGCCGCCCCCCTACTGTTCCCCCGGAGGCCCTTTGCGGGCTTTTGCGCGGGCATGTTTCTGTTCGCCGCGGCGGGCGGCCTGCAGGAGCTGCTGCTCAGCCCCATTTTGGACGCGCTGCCCATCCCGGAGGAGCGCAAGGCCCGCAGCATGAGCATGCTGCACTCGTTTTTCGCCTGGGGGCAGATCTTCGTGGTGCTGGCCACCACGGGCCTGCTGGCGGTGTGGGGCGCCGCGCGCTGGCAATGGATCGTGCTTTTGTGGGCGGCGCCGCCCGTGGCCGGCGCCGTGCTGTTCTGCCGCGTGCCGCTGGCCCGCAAAAACGGCGGCGCCCCGCCCCTGCCGCTGCGGGCGCTGGCCCGCAAAGGCGTGTTCTACGCGCTGCTGGCGGCCATCGTGCTGGGCGGCGCGGCCGAGGTGACCATGGCCCAGTGGGCGTCGGCCTTTTTGGAAAAGGGCCTGCGGCTGCCAAAGCTGGCGGGCGACGTGTGGGGCGTGTGCTTTTCTCGCTGATGCTTGCGCTGGGGCGCAGCGGCTATGCGGCGCTGGGCGCGCGCGTGCCGCTGCACCGGCTGCTCATCGGCGGCAGCGGCGCGGCCGCCGTGCTGTACGTGGTCTGCGCACTTGCACAAAGCCCTCTGCTGGGGGTGCTGGCCTGCGGGCTTACGGGCCTTTGCGTCAGCCTGCTGTGGCCGGGCGCGATCATTCTTGCGTCCCGGCGCATCCCCTCCGCGGGGGCGGCCATGTTCGCGCTGCTTTCCGCGGGCGGTGATGTGGGCGCGTCCCTGGGGGCGTTCTGCGTGGGCCGCGCGGCGGACTGGGCGCAGGCGTCCGGCACGGTGTTTGCGGGGGCCGCGGGGGAGTCTGGGGCGCTGCGCGCGGGCCTGCTGCTGGCGGCGGTGTTCCCGCTGCTGTGCTGCGGCGTGCACACGGCGCTTCATTGCAGCGAAGCGCGGGCCGGCTTGCCCGCAGGGAGCGAACGGCGGCACAGGCAATAGAAGAAAGCTGTTTTTCAAACCGGAACCGCCGTTTGCAGACGGGGCGAAAGACCGCAAAATGAACAAACGGCGCGGCCTTCATGGCCGCGCCGTTTGTGTGCCGGGAGGACAGCCGCAAAGCGGCGAAAGGGATGCGGTTGCCGGTTCGGCCAACTGGAATTTATTAAGTTGTACCATTGGCGTTTTTTATATATGCAATCCAGTTTTCTAAGCTATTTATACTGAAATTATCAAGTGCATTTTTGTAGCAAACGAAAGCACTGGGATGGTTTTTCTCCATCCATTTCAATGCCTTTTTCGGTCCCAAATAAGGATGCTGCTTGATATCACAAAACATCTCCAAACTGTCAATCAACACCCAGTGCCACCGAAACATCCCTTCAGCATCGTATCGTTTTACTCGTGCAAGCATCTTGATGCACCAATCGACATTTGCATCCATTTCTGCTTTTGTTTTTTGGGGACGGTTTTGTAGATACGAAAGCACCTTCATTTGGAGTGTTTTTCCTCGTTCCTCGTTATCCACAATAATCTTTCCATCAAAAATTTGGATGAAATTATTGCAATCAAATTCTCCATCAAAATAAGAAGCAGGATATACGAAAACATCCAACTGAATGTCGTTAACGAAAGATGTGTCATGGAATTGTTCGTGGTCATAAGAAATAACCAATGCGTCAAAATCACTGTTCAGATTGTTTGTTCCGTTCGCATATGAGCCATAAAGGATGATGGAAAGAGGGTTATATTTTTGCTTAATATATTCAATAATCTTCTCCAACAAAATTACCTCATCAAATTCAAATTTATCTATTCAATCCTCTGTAAACCCTGTGTTTTCAAGGCATATCGCCTATTAAATATTCAAACCTTATGTATTTTCCCTTGTTTTTGCCCTTATGAGCCGAAACAAGGGAAATTTTTTATGCTCCGCCGATTACCTTATCCAGTAGTCTTGCGGAAGTACGCTTCGCTTCCCTTGTAGCGTGAGCGTAAATGTTCATTGTGGTACTAACATCAGTGTGTCCGAGTAGTTCCTGCACATCTTTAGGTGCTGCACCGTTTGAAAGCAGATTGCTTGTATAGGTGTGTCTGAGCATATGGAAGTGGAAATCCTCCAATCCCTCCAACTTTTTTCTCGCTGTCCTGCACATAATCCCCACCGTACTCGGTGCTTCAAATGCCCCGTCAGGTCTAAGGCAGACAAAGGATAATTCCTTGTACCCCTCTGGGACTTCCTCCGCCCTCGGCAGACTGTAAACCTCATAATAGGTGCGGTCTTTTTCTTTGACCTCCAAATAGTAATTAAGACTGTACAGTTCCCCGTATCGGAAACGGTTTTTATGCTGTTCTGCTTTCGCAGTTTTCAGGATTGCGGCAAGCGTATCGCAAAAGTCAACGGTGCGGATTTTTTTACGCTTTGTTGCCCCTATTTCTGTTTTGTGCCTTGCCCCGTTGTAACGCATACTGCGGCGTACTGTCAGATATTGTTCTTCAAGGTTGATGTCCTGCCAAGTCAGACCACAGACCTCTCCAATACGCAAGCCTGTATAATAGGCTATCTGTATAGGAAGAAGTGCAGGATTGTTTTTCTTTTCAGGAAGTCCTCTAACCTCTGATACTGGTCATAGCTGAGCGTTGGTGTGGAAGTTGTTTCCCCATCCTCGTAAGAGAACAGCTCGTATTCTTCTTTCTTTCCTCGCCATACCACATACTGCATCGGGTTAAAGGTTATCAGCCTTTTCGGGAATACTGCAAAACGGAACGCCCCTTGTAAAACAGCCGAAAACAATCGGAGATACCCTTTGCTGAGTGCCTTTGCAGTTGTACCGTCAGGATTTGTGCCTCCAA
>OJRC01000941.1_pt1 | contig 13146 bp, 9 predicted proteins | sample 1599081 | NCBI WGS metagenome assembly OJRC01 (sample SAMN03922519, study PRJEB24848) | human gut metagenome | isolation source: stool sample | host: Homo sapiens | place: Germany | collected 2010-02 | reverse complement strand
TCGTCGTTTGTTGGTTAGAATTTCTATAAATCAAGTCCATCCCAAGCTTCACAGAGCGCTTGCATGGACGGTAGTAATAAATCCGCTCCGGAGTCCAGCAATACCTGTCCGTCCAGAGGTCCCGTGTTCACAGCGATTGTGAAAATGCCGGCTTTGTGTCCGGCTTCTACCCCGAGAGGTGCGTTCTCCACTACCACCGCTTCATCGGCTTTCAGACCACCTTTTTTCAGGGCCATAAGATACGGTTCCGGGTTTGGCTTTCCGTATTTGACATCGAATGCCGTAACCATTAGTTCTTTGTGAAACATTCCCGGAAAGTTATGCTCCAACCGTTCGAGTAATGAAAGTTGTCCGGAACCTGTTACCACCATTGGAGTGAGTCCTTCACCTTTTACTTTTTGCAACAGTTCCCATGCGCCGGGCATACGTTCAGCTTCTGCATACGAGTTGAATAAGACACTTTTCTCCTGATATATACTTTCTATTTCTTCCTGCGTGGCCTCCCTTCCCAGTTCACGCTGAAATACGATATTAATAGTGGCAGCCCCTGTCCGTCCTTCGTGCATATAGGCTTCTTCACGGCTAAGAGTAAGCCCGTGTGATTTCATCACCTTATGCCAGGCTTCGGAATGATAGGGCATGGAATTAAAAAGCACGCCGTCCATATCGAACAGGACGGCTTTCAGTTTTTTCTTCATACTTTATAAATAGTGAACCATTATCTGTTTAGAGTTTAATCTTCTTATTTCGAAACATATACGAGGCAAAGATAACTATAAAAAATGAGAGATAAGACAAAACGGACGGATAGTTGCAAGCGGGCTCTTTGAGCAATAAAGTATCCAATTATTTGTCATTTAGAAGATTATGTGTATTTTTGTAGCATTATAAACTCAATGATAGCATGAAAAAGAGAGTATTATTGTTGCTACCTTTGTTTTTAGGTGCTTGTTCCGATAGTGGGGAGAGTCCTGTTATCACGATAGAAAGACTGTATGTAAATACTGGTCCGGACAGTGAGGATTCTAAAGGGGAAGACTATACTAATCAGAAAGATAATCTGCCGGCTTTAAAGGTAGGGGATAAGGTGAATGCTTTTTTGCTCTTGGATGGGAATGGAGCTGAACTTAAAACCTTTAAACTTCAGAATGACGAAGCGGTGAAAGCCGAACTTCGTTATGAAAAAGCCGAAGTCTCTACCGAAGGAAACCTGACGGATGAGGAAAAAGGTCAGTTACGTTTTAAGGACGGTGTGACGCAAACCAGGGTCATGGTGAAAGCTACTATTGAACATGTAGATAAGAACGGTGATGTGAAGTTGGCTTTCTATCTTTCCTCCAAGGCTGAATGCGAAGGCGCACAAGAGGAAATCGGCTTGAAAACCAAAGAGGTAGAGGAGGAAGATTAAGAACGGAATGTCGATAGACAACATAAAAAAGAAGCGGTCTTAATAAGGCCGCTTCTTTTTTATGTATAGATTCTATTACAATCTTGATTGGATCGCTTTGGATTCTTCCTCGTAACCCGGTTTGTTCAGCAACGCAAACATGTTCTTCTTGTATGCTTCTACACCCGGCTGGTTGAAAGGATTCACGCCCAGCAGATAACCGCTGATACCGCAAGCCTTTTCGAAGAAATAAAGCAGGCTACCGATATTGTATTCGCTCAATGAAGGAAGAACAATACGCATATTAGGTACGCCACCGTCTACGTGAGCCAATTGAGTTCCCAGTTCCGCCATTTTGTTCACTTCATCCACACGTTTGCCGGCTAGGAAATTCAGACCATCCAGGTTGGCTTCGTCAGAAGGAACTTCCAGTTTATGGTCTACCTTATCCAGTGAGATGACAGTTTCGAAGATAGAACGTTCACCTTCCTGAATCCATTGTCCCATAGAGTGCAGATCAGTAGAGAAGTCTACAGCTGCCGGGAAAATACCTTTGTTTTCCTTACCTTCAGATTCTCCGTACAATTGCTTCCACCATTCGCTTACATAGTGCAGTTTCGGGCAGAAGTTTACAAGGATTTCGATCTTCTTGCCATTCTTGTACAGCTCGTTACGAGTAGCAGCATATTGCGCAGCCAAATTCTCGGCAAACGGAACATTCACACCGCAAGCCTTTTCCATGTCAGCAGCACCGGCTACTAATTTCTCGATATCGAAACCGGCTATCGCTATCGGCAATAAACCAACCGGAGTCAGTACAGAGAAGCGTCCTCCCACATTATCGGGGATGATGAATGATTTGTAACCTTCCTTATCAGCAGTGATGCGGGCAGCGCCTTTCTTGGCATCTGTGATGGCAACGATAACTTTCTTTGCCATTTCCTTACCACGCTGGTCTTCGCATTGCTTTTTCAACAGACGGAAAGCGAGAGCGGTTTCGGTGGTAGTTCCGGATTTGGAGATATTGATGACGCCGAATTTCTTGTCTTTCAGGAATTCAGTCAGTTCATACAAATAATCTTCGCTGATATTGTGTCCTGCATAGATCATTACAGGAGCAGTTTTCTTTTCCTGCAACCAAGTGAAGCTGTTTGATAAAGCCTCGATGACTGCACGTGCGCCGAGATAGCTTCCGCCGATGCCGGCTACGATTACTACCTCACAGTTGTCGCGCAAAACTTGTGCAGTAGCTTTCAGGTCGGCCAAATGCTCTTGGCTGATAGATGAGGGGAGGTGCAACCAGCCCAGGAAGTCATTACCTTTTCCGGTACCGTTTTCCAATGCTTCCTGCGCAGCTTTTACCTGAGCTTCGTAAGCAGCAACAGATGCTTTGGAGATAAATCCAAAAGTCTTTTCGATGTTCAAACTAATCATAATATTCTAGGTTTTAAAAGCCTCTTACCTACCCCCTTCCCTGTGGAAAAGGTAGGTTTGAGTTACTTTTGGTTTATAAGATTTATTTATAATATTCTTTTCTTTATATCGCAACTCTGGCTTTATTCTCCTCTTTGCGGAAGAGGAGTTAAGGGAGAGATTATCTTAGCGAATCAGTCAGCAACTTGATTTCTATCATGGGTGAAATGCGTTCGTACAGAATGTTATAGACAGCATCCAGTATCGGCATATTGACATGATGATGCTTGTTGATTTCCTTGATACACTTTGTACCGTAATATCCTTCGGCAATCATCTCCATTTCTATTTGCGCGCTTTTTACAGAATACCCTTTACCAATCATAGTACCAAACGTGCGATTACGGCTGAAGTTGGAATATCCTGTTACCAACAGATCACCTAAATAAACAGAATCATTCACGTTTCTGTTCAACGGATGTACTGTTTGCAGGAAACGGTTCATTTCTTGCACGGCGTTGGATATCAATACCGCCTGGAAGTTATCACCGTACTTCAGACCGCTACAGATACCGGCGGCAATGGCGTACACGTTTTTCAGTACAGAACTGTATTCTATACCGGCTACATCATTGCTGACGGATGTTTTGATAAATGAACTGGCCAGGCGGCGGGCGATGGTACATGCCTTGTCTGTGTCCGGACAAGCGATGGTGAGATAAGAGAGACGTTCCAAGGCTACTTCTTCCGCATGGCAGGGACCTGCCAGTACAGCAATATTTTCGGGTGGAACGCCGTATTCTTTTGTGAAGTACTCCGATACGATCAGATTGTCATCGGGTACGATTCCTTTTATAGCAGTAATGATGAATTTATCCCGTATCCGCGTTTTCAGCTTCTTCAGGTGAGCTTTGAGATAGGGGGAGGGGGTGACAAATATCAGCGTATCAGACTCTTTTACTACATCGTTGATATTAGAGCTGAAGTTGATGCGCTTCATGTCGAATTTGACGCCCGTCAGGTAGGCAGGGTTATGGCCCAGTCGTTTAAAATCGGTTATACGATCATCTCGTCGCATATACCAGTTAATCGACTCAGCCTGAGCAAGTACCATTTTTGCAATGGCTGTAGCCCAGCTTCCTCCGCCCATTATGGCTATCTTTCCGGGTAGTTTCATATCGAAATTAATAATTAATAATTAAAAATTAAAAGGGGGAAAGGAAACTCCTTTCCCTCATTCGATCTTTAATCTTCTTATTTAATTTTTAATTCTTTAATTCTTAATTTTCTCAATCCAGCCTTCTACGTCGTTTACCGACGGGTTGGCCAGTTCTAATTTGTATTTCTTATTGATGCCGCAGATGTCCTGGTGTAGCTTCTGCGCATTGACATCTTTCATGTCTTCTACGGTGTTGTAGCCGGCTTTCTGGATAACAGGCACCCAATCTTCTGCGATACCCAGTTCCATATATTTGGCGGCTGCGTCTTTCTTCACCACCTTTTCCGGGCGCATTTGCGGGAAGAATAACACTTCCTGAATGGTAGTCTGACCGGTCATTAACATAACCAGACGGTCGATACCGATGCCGATACCCGATGTAGGAGGCATACCATATTGTAAAGAACGCAGGAAGTCCTGGTCGATAATCATTGCTTCATCGTCACCCTTGTCAGCCAGACGCATCTGTTCTTTGAAGCGTTCTTCCTGGTCGATCGGGTCGTTCAATTCCGAGTAGGCGTTGGCAAGTTCCTTGCCGTTTACCATTAATTCGAAACGTTCGGTCAGTCCCGGTTTGGAACGGTGCATCTTGGTCAGCGGAGACATTTCAACCGGATAATCGGTGATGAAAGTCGGCTGGATATAAGTACCTTCGCAGAATTCGCCGAAGATTTCGTCAATCAACTTGCCCTTACCCATTGTGTCGTCGATTTCCTCCATTTTCAGTTCCTTGCAGACTTGGCGGATTTCTTCTTCGCTCTTGCCGTTCAGGTCGTAACCGGTCTTTTCCTTGATAGCGTCGAGGATAGGCAGACGGCGGTAAGGAGCTTTGAAGCTGATAGTCTTTCCGTCGACAACGCTTTCCGTACAGCCGTTTACAGCGATACAGATACGTTCCAGCAATTTCTCGGTGAAGTTCATCATCCAGTTGTAATCCTTGTACTGAACATAGAGTTCCATGCAGGTAAATTCCGGATTGTGGGTCTTGTCCATGCCCTCGTTACGGAAGTTCTTGCCGATTTCATATACACCTTCAAAACCACCTACAATCAGTCGCTTCAGATAAAGTTCCGTTGCGATGCGCAGGTAAAGGTCTATATCCAGCGAGTTATGGTGCGTGATGAACGGGCGGGCGCTTGCTCCACCGGCAATAGATTGCAGGATAGGCGTTTCCACTTCAGTGTATCCGGCTTCATCGAGAGCGTTACGCAGTGTTTTCACTACGGTGGCACGCTTCAGGAATGTCTCTTTCACACCGTCGTTTACCACCAGGTCTACATAACGTTGGCGATAACGGAGTTCGGGATCTTCAAAAGAGTCGTAAGCTACGCCGTCCTTGTATTTTACGATAGGAAGCGGTTTGATGGATTTTGCAAGTACGGTCAGCTTCTTTGCGTGAATACTGATTTCGCCCATTTGGGTGCGGAATACAAAGCCCTCGATACCGATAAAGTCACCTAAGTCGAGCAGGCGTTTGAATACAGCGTTGTACAGTTCCTTGTCTTCTCCCGGGCAGATGTCGTCGCGGGTGATGTACACCTGGATGCGACCTTTAGAGTCCTGTAATTCGATAAAAGAAGCTTTACCCATTACGCGGCGGCTCATGATACGTCCGGCTACAGAAACCTGGCGCGGCTCGTCCTCGTCCTTGAATTCAGCTTTAATATCTGTAGAGAAAGCATTGGTTACATACTCTGCTGCAGGGTATGGGTCGATACCCATTGCACGAAGCTCATTCAGGCTGTTGCGTCGAATGATTTCCTGTTCACTTAGTTCTAGTATATTCATTTCGTTACGTATTAACTCAATTTTGTGGGCAAAAATACGAAACTTTTCTCATATATCCCGTAATCTGTCTCTTTTTTGTATCTTTGCGCCCTCAAACTAATAGGTATGACAGGACAAAAGACACCCACTGCGTTGGGAACGGAAAAGATCGGGAAGCTTTTAATGCAGTATGCCATTCCGGCAATTATCGCCATGACGGCGTCTTCTCTATATAATATGGTGGACAGTATTTTCATCGGTCACGGGGTAGGGGCAATGGCTATCTCCGGATTGGCGCTGACCTTTCCGCTGATGAATCTCGCTGCCGCTTTCGGCTCGCTGGTCGGTGTGGGAGCGGCTACATTGGTCTCGGTGAAACTGGGACAGAAAGATTACGACACCGCACAACGGGTACTCGGCAATGTGCTGGTACTGAATATTATCATCGGACTTGCCTTTACGGTTGTCACACTGATATTTCTCGACCCTATTCTTTATTTCTTCGGTGGTAGTGACGCCACGGTAGGCTATGCCCGTGATTATATGGTTGTTATCTTATTGGGTAACGTCGTCACCCACCTTTATTTAGGTCTGAATGCCGTACTCCGTTCGGCGGGGCATCCGCAGAAAGCGATGGTTGCCACGATTGCCACGGTGGTGATTAATACGATACTCGACCCTGTTTTTATCTATGGCTTCGGCTGGGGAATACAAGGGGCGGCAATCGCTACCATTACCGCACAGGTCATCGCATTGGCATGGCAGTTCAAGCTATTCTCTAACAAAGAAGAACTGCTGCACTTCCATAAAGGAATTTTCCGGTTGAAGAAGAAAATCGTAGTCGATTCTTTAGCAATCGGTATGGCGCCTTTCCTTATGAATCTGGCAGCCTGTTTCATCGTTATTCTTATCAATCAAGGTTTGCAGCATCACGGTGGTGACTTGGCTATCGGAGCGTTCGGTATTGTCAACCGATTGGTATTCCTCTTTGTCATGATTGTAATGGGACTGAACCAGGGTATGCAGCCGATCGCCGGTTACAACTATGGAGCCAAGCAATATCCGCGTGTGACAAAAGTCTTGAAAATAACTATTTATGCAGCAACCATTGTTACCACTACAGGCTTCCTGATGGGAATGTTTATTCCCCGGCTAGCAGTCTCGATTTTTACGACACACGAAGAACTGGTACGCATTTCTGCCAAAGGGCTGCGTATTGTTGTGATGTTCTTTCCTATTGTGGGTTTCCAAATGGTGACTTCCAACTTCTTCCAGAGTATCGGCATGGCGAGCAAGGCGATATTTTTGTCTGTCTCCCGCCAGGTTCTTATCCTGATACCTTGTCTGCTGATTCTTCCACAGTTCTACGGACAACTGGGAGTCTGGATAAGTATGCCGATTTCCGATCTTATAGCAAGCTTGATTGCCGGGACAATGCTTTGGTGGCAGTTCAAGCAATTCAGGAAAGTGTCTGTCTGACGGGCTTGTTGCGATACTCCTTGGGAGAGATGCCGACATACACCCTTCACTCATAGATGTATCTTCCGGAGTTATTATAACATAATTGAATGGCATCAGTGGCTCCATGTATCTTTTCGTTTCAAATGGGTTTCACTGCAAATTAACAAACAAATAGCTACAAATAACAAACTATTCCGGCTTTTTATCTCTGATAACCTACAAATAGAACAATATTTCGTCTATATCAACCTTTCCCCACTTGTTTGCTTGGGATACTTTTGTAATAACTAAATAACAAATGAAAATATGAGACGATTAAACTTCTTATTGACAGGACTTCTTGCAGTTTTGCTGGCGTCATGCAATCAGCGTGTGCAGAATATAGAAAATAAGCCGGCAGTGAAGATTGATACCGTACTTTCTGCTGACAAACAGACTGCCTTGCAGTTTCCCGGACGGGTGAAAGCGGCTCAGGACATAAGCCTGGCATTCCGGGTGAGCGGAACTATCCAGCGTATGTATGTGAATGACGGTGCTTATGTGCGCAAAGGACAACTGCTTGCCGAACTTGATCCTACAGATTATCAGATTCAACTGGATGCGGCGGAAGCCGAATACCAGCGTGTCAAGGCGGAAGCGGAGCGCGTAATGGCTCTTTATAAGGAAAATGTAACCACTCCCGACGCAAACGACAAAGCCGTGTACGGACTGAGGCAGATTACCGCCAAATACAACCATGCTAAGGACCAGTTGGAATATACCCGCCTGTATGCCCCTTTCAGCGGATATGTACAGAAACGCCTTTTCGACTCCCATGAGACGGTGGCTGCCGGAATGCCTGTCGTTTCCGTAATCAGCGAGGGAACGCCGGAAGTGGAGATTAATCTTCCGGCAGTGGAATATATCCGTCGCCGGCAGTTTACCCGCTATTATTGCACATTCGATGTATATCCGCAGCAGAGATATGTGCTGGATTTGATTAGCGTCACTCCCAAAGCGAATGCCAACCAGCTCTATACCATGCGCCTTCAATTGAAAAGCGGAGACAAGCAGGCGGTTCCTTCTCCGGGGATGAATACAATGGTCACTATCGAATGTGCCGAAGGGGAAATGCGTAACCTGTCCGTTCCCGGCGGAGCGATTCTCCGTCAGAACGGGAATACGGGTGTCTTTCTTTATAATCCGTCCGATAAAACGATTCGTCGTTGCGATGTGACCGTTACTCGCTTGCTTAGTGACGGCAGATGCCTTATAGTTTCGGACGAAGTGAAACCGGGTGACTTGATTGTTGTCTCGGGAGTGCATCATGTGAAAGATGGGCAACAGGTGGAACCTCTTCTTCCGGCTGCCGAAACGAATGTGGGAGGACTGCTATGATAGATATTAGTAAATGGGCATTTGAAAACAAGAAGTTAATCTACTTCCTGATTGCTGTACTGATTGCGGGCGGAGCTTATTCCAGCTACGAGATGAGTAAATTGGAAGACCCTGAAATAACGGTAAAGCTCGCCATGGTGGTTACTACCTATCCCGGTGCATCCGCGCATCAGGTGGAACTGGAAGTGACGGATGTACTCGAAAAGAATATCCGTTCTATGGGGAATATAGATAATGTGGAAAGCTATTCCTACAACGACCTCTCCCTGATTCAGGTAGAACTGAAAACGACTGTCAAGGAAACCGACGTGGAACAGTGCTGGGACTTGCTGCGCCGTAAGGTGGCGAACGCACAGGCGGAACTTCCTGAAGGTGCCAGCCCTTCTATCGTGAAAGATGATTTCGGTAATGTCTACGGAATGTTTTTTGCCTTGACGGGCGACGGACTTTCTGACAGGGAACTCTCCGACTATTCCGAATTAATCAAACGTGAAGTCAGCGAATTGGACGGTGTGGAACGCGTCGATTTATACGGCAACCGTCCGGAATGTATCAACATCTCCCTATTGCAAGACCGAATGGCCAACTTGGGTGTGAAACCTGCCGAAGTGCTTGCCACCCTGAACGGACAGAATAAAACAACCTATACCGGCTATTACGACAACGGTGACAGCCGTATCCGGGTCACGGTCAGCGATAAATTCAAGACGGTGGAAGACATCGGACGTATGCTGATTCAGGGACATGATGCCGACCAGCTGCGTCTGAGCGACATCGCCCGCATTGAAAAAGACTACGAAGACCCCACCCGCAACGAATTGTTCTATGATCGTCAGCGTGCCATGGGAATCATGGTTGCCGCCTCTTCCGATGCCGATATTATCAAAGTCGGCAAACGGGTGGAGCAGAAACTTGAACAACTGAAAGCCGAACGCCTGCCGGCAGGAATGGAATGCCACAAGGTATTCTATCAGCCCGAACGTGTCGGAAGTTCTTTGGGGACATTTATCCTGAATCTGATAGAATCCGTGATTATTGTAGTTGTCATCCTGATGATTGCAATGGGATTCAAGAGCGGGGTGATTATCGGTATCAGTCTGGTAGTGACAGTGTTCGGCACTTTCCTGTTTTTGTATTTTATGGACGGCACGATGCAGCGTGTATCTTTGGCATCCTTTGTACTTGCCATGGGAATGTTGGTGGATAATGCGATTGTCATTATAGACGGTATTCTGGTCGATTTGAAAGCCGGAAAGAGCCGCATGGAAGCCATGACCGCTATCGGGCGGCAGACGGCAATGCCTCTGCTCGGCGCTACCCTGATTGCTATTATCGCTTTCCTTCCTATATTCATGTCTCCCGATACGGCAGGAGTCTACACGCGCGACTTGTTTATTGTGTTGGCGGTCTCCCTGCTGCTTAGTTGGGTACTCGCCTTGGTGCACGTCCCGTTAATGGCGAACCGGATTCTGCATCCGGACGTATCCGCAGCTACTGCCACTACCGGAAAGCGGGTGTACGAAGGAAAGATATATGCAGTGCTGCGTTCATTATTGAGATTCAGCCTGGCACATCGCTGGAGCTTTGTCTTTGCCATGATTGCCTTGGTGGTACTTTCGGGGTTTAGTTACCGGTTTATGAAGCAGGGTTTCTTCCCGGATATGGTCTACGACCAGCTATACATGGAATATAAACTTCCCGAAGGCATTAATTCCACACGGGTGGCACGCGACTTGGAAGAGATAGAGGCTTACTTGAAGAAACGTCCTGAAATCACGCACGTCACCACTTCTATCGGCGGGACGCCTGCCCGTTACAACTTGGTACGTAATATAGCCAACCCTTCTTTATCTTACGGTGAACTGATAATCGACTTTACTTCGCCCGATGCACTGGTCGACAACATGGCAGAGATTCAACAGTATCTTTCTTCCCATTATCCGGACGCCTATGTGAAGCTGAACCGCTATAACCTGATGTTCAAGAAATATCCTATCGAAGCGCAATTTACCGGTCCCGACCCTGCCGTGCTACATCAACTGGCAGACAGTGCCCGGAAAATCATGGAAAATTGCCCGGACGTCTGTCTGATTACCACCGACTGGGAACCGCAGGTTCCCGTCCTGACGATTGAATACGATCAGCCTACGGCACGTGCTATCGGACTGAGCCGAAATGACGTGAGTCTTTCCCTGCTCACGGCTACGAGTGGTATCCCGATTGGTTCTTTCTACGAAGGAATTCATAAGGATAACATCTACTTGCGCTGTCTTGACGAACATGGAAAACCTATTGAGAATCTGGATAACACGCAGATATTTTCTTCCCTTCCTTCCCTCAACGGCTTGTTGACACAGGAGATGATGATGAAACTGAAAACGGGAACACTCTCTAAAGAGGAACTTGTGGAAACTTTAATGGGAACTACTCCGCTGAAACAAATCAGCAAGCGGATAGACGTGAAATGGGAAGACCCGGTTGTCCCCCGCTATAACGGGCAACGTAGCCAGCGCGTGCAATGTTCCCCTGTTCCGGGCGTGGAAACGGAGAAAGCCCGGCAGTCTATTGCCGGGCAGATTGAACGGATTCCGCTTCCCGACGGCTACAAGCTGCAATGGCAAGGCGAAAGAAATGCCAGCACGAAATCCATGCAGTATTTGTTCAAGAACTTCCCGTTTGCTATCATCCTGATGATTTCTATCTTGATTATGCTGTTCAAGGATTATCGGAAGCCGGTTATCATCTTCTGCACGATTCCTTTGGTATTTGTCGGTGTGGTAGCTGTAATGCTGCTGACCGGAAAGACGTTCAACTTTGTTGCTATCGTCGGTACACTGGGACTTATCGGTATGATTATCAAAAACGGTATTGTGCTGATGGATGAAATTACCCTGCAAATCAGTCAGGGAGTGGAACCGGTAACGGCACTGATAGATAGTTCGCAGAGCCGTCTCCGTCCTGTGATGATGGCATCGCTCACTACCATTCTGGGAATGATTCCATGTTCGGCTCATTGGCGGCTTCCATTATGGGCGGACTGTTGTTCGGTACGCTGATTACTTTATTGTTTATTCCTATTTTGTATGCACTATTCTTTCATATAAAAAAGACAGACAAATGAAAAAAGAAATTCTTGTAGCCATTAGTGTAGCGGGTGTATTGTTCGGCCTGTCGGTTTCTCTTGCCGCGCAAGAAAAACTAAGTCTGGCGCAATGCCGTGAAATGGCACTGAAATATAATAAGGATATGGCTGCCGCTAATAAGCAGACGGAAGCAGCCCGATTGATGTCTCTTAGTTATAAAGCCAATTTCTTCCCTAATTTTACAGTCAACGGAACGGGTATTTATAGCACAGCGGACGGAAGTCTCGGAGTTCCGGGAGGAAACCTTCCGGTTTTCTTGCCCAATCCTGCTACCGGAGAACTGGTATCGAGCGGTTTCGCTTATTTTCCCGGATTGAATCTGGATTATAAGGTCGGAACTGTTTACTCGGGCGGTGTACAAGTGGAGCAACCTCTTTATATGGGAGGAAAAATCCGTGCCGCCTATAAAATGTCACTACTGGGAAAAGAAATGGCACACTTGAACGAAGCCTTAACTACTTCGGAAGTTATTCTGAATACAGATAAAGCATACGTGCAGTTAGTGAAAGCCAAGGAGATGAAAAAAGTAGCGGAAAAATATCACGCCTTACTGACGGAACTTTCCAAAAATGTAAAGAGTGCTCATCGGCATGGCATGAAACCGCAAAATGATGTACTGAAAGTGCAGGTGAAGCTCAACGAGAGTGAACTTTCTTTGCGAAAGGCTGATAACGCCCTCCGTCTTGCAAGTATGAATCTTTGTCATTACATCGGCCGCCCTTTGACAGCACAGATTGATATATCCGATGATTTTCCGGAAGTGGAGCAGGAGTGGAAAGTGCAGGTCTCTGACATAACTGCCCGTCCCGAATATGGAATCTTGAACAAACAAATAGCCATTGCCGAGCAGGAGGTAAAGCTGAATCGTAGTGAACTGTTACCGCGTATCGGCGTCAGAGGTAGTTATGATTATCTTCACGGATTGGAAGTCAATGATGAAACTTTGATGAAAAAGGGTGCTTTTTCCGTATTCCTGAATGTCTCTGTCCCTCTGTTTCATTTTGGCGAACGTACCAATAAAGTAAAGTCTGCCAAAGTGAAGTTGGAACAAGCTCGTCTTGAACAGGAAAATGTCAATGAAAAGATGTTGCTGGAGTTGATGCAAGCTGCCAATAATCTGGATGAGGCCCGGTTGGAAACGGAGCTTTCCGAACGTTCGCTGGAACAGGCAGAGGAGAATATGAAAGTCAGTGGTAAGCAATATGAAGTGGGACTGGAAACTCTTTCGGATTATCTGGAAGCGCAAGTTATGTGGCAACAGGCGTATCAGACGAAAGTGGATGCCCATTTCCAATTGTATGTGAATTATGTGGCTTATTTGAAAGCGGCGGGACAACTCTCGTCGGAGATATGATAAGATTCTCAATGATACTTACCCT
>OJRC01000940.1_pt1 | contig 13146 bp, 8 predicted proteins | sample 1599081 | NCBI WGS metagenome assembly OJRC01 (sample SAMN03922519, study PRJEB24848) | human gut metagenome | isolation source: stool sample | host: Homo sapiens | place: Germany | collected 2010-02 | reverse complement strand
TCCTGCCTGATGGGTGATTCGACAGCGCTTGCCTCAGCAATTGTGCGGTGCTGCCTTAGGAAAGATTACCCGGTGTGGGATGATAATGAAATATAAAATATTGGAGGACACTCTATATGGAAAATGAAGTGAAGCTGACAAAGCTGGCCAAGTGCGCCGGCTGCGGCGCCAAGGTGGGAGCCGGTGTTCTGGCCCAGCTGCTGGACGGCATCAAGGTCCACCACGACCCCAATCTCCTGGTAGGCTTTGACAAGAGCGACGACGCCTCTGTCTACAAGGTCACTGACGACCTGGCCCTGGTTCAGACAGTAGATTTCTTCCCGCCTATTGCCGATGACCCCTATCTCTTTGGCCAGATCGCTGCTACCAACGCCCTCAGCGATGTGTACGCCATGGGCGGCGAGCCGAAGCTGGCTTTGAACCTGATGTGCATCCCCAAGGATATGCCCCGGGACGCGGTACATCAGATGCTCCGCGGTGGTTACGACAAGGTCTATGAGGCGGGATGCCTGATCACCGGCGGCCACAGTATTTTTGATGACGAGCCCAAATATGGTCTGGCGGTCACCGGATTTGTCCATCCGGACAAGATCCTGACCAACAGCGGCGCCCACACAGGGGATGTACTGCTGTTCACCAAGCCCCTGGGAATTGGCGTTCTGTCCACTGCCCACAAGGGCGGCATGGCCTCTGAGGAGGGCATTGCCTTTGCCTACCAGATGATGACAACCCTCAACAAGAACGCGCGGGATGCGATGGTGAAGTACCGGGTCCACGCCTGTACCGACGTTACCGGCTTTGCCATGCTGGGACATCTTCTGGAGATGGCTCAGGGCAGCGACAAGCAGATCACCCTTCATGTGGACGACATCGACATGATCCCGGAGGCTCTGGAGCTGGCCAAAATGGGCATCCTGCCGGAGGGCATGTACCGCAACCGCAATTTCGCCGAGGCTTGGGTGGATATGGGCGATACCCCGCTTTACAAGCAGGATGTGCTCTTTGATCCCCAGACAGCCGGCGGCCTTCTGATGGCCGTGGACCCCGCCGACGCCGACGAGCTGCTGGCAGAGCTGAAAGGCTGTGTCCCCAGCGCCCAGCGCATCGGTGTAGTGGAGGATTATCAGGGCGGTTCCCGGATCTTCCTGCGCTGATTTCTCCATGATATAAGAAAAGCCTGCCTTGATGGCAGGCTTTTCTTATGAATGAAAAACGCAGGACTTGACGAATTACTCCATTTTGGTCTATTGTATCTTTCGAACCGGCAAACAGTTCACAGCTGTTTATAATAAGAAAGAGAGAGGTACAGACTATGCCGCGAAAGACGATCATGACCAACATTGCCTATGACACGGAACGACACAGCTACTATGTAACCCTGTACAGCGGACAGTCAAAGGCGGGAAAAATCCGCCGTACCGTACGCTGCTATCCCACTATGGAGCAGGCGATCCAAGCCCTGGAGGATTTCAAGGCTGGGAAATGTCTGGAGAAAGGAAAAAAGCCCCAGGATCTGACGGTAGGCCGCTGGCTGCGGTATTGGCTGGATCAGGTGGTAAAACCCAGCTGTTCGGCCAGCACCATCCATGGCTACACCATGATTATACGCAACCATCTGATCCCGGGGCTTGGCTCCATCCGCCTGTCGGAGCTCACAACAGCCCAGGTCCAGCAGTATCTCAACCGCAAACAGGCGTCAGGACTGTGTGCCAATACAGTACGCAAGCATCACAGCGTTCTCCACAATGCTCTGGAACAGGCCAGAAAGCAGGACTTGATCCAGCGCAATGTGGTAGAAATGGCCGTACGGCCTGCCGCCACACAGCCGATGCACCATTACTATGATGCGGAAACCATGCAGCAGCTGTTCCAGGCACTGGAGGGGACGACGATGGAACTGGCTGTAAAGCTGGCGGGATACCTGGGACTGCGGCGCAGCGAGATTTGCGGTCTCAAATGGAGCCATGTGGACCGCCAGGCCAAGATCATCACCATAGCCGAAGCCCGTACTGCCGTCAATGGAAAATCCGTGGATAAGGAACCAAAAAACAACTCCTCTGTCCGGCGGCTTGGATATGAAGGCTTGTCCGACCTGGAAGAAGTCATGGAACGGATGTGGCAGCGGCGGGAACAGGAGCGAGCCAAAATGGGAGGCTGCTATCAGGACCTGGGGTTTGTCCTCTGCCACGGCGGCGGCAGGCCTTATCAACCGGATTATCTCAGTAACCGGCTGCAGCGTGTTCTGGCTGGAAAGGGCCTGCCCTATGTGACCCTCCATGGTCTGCGCCACAGCTTTGCCAGTATTGCCCACAGCCAGAATGTGCCCCTTTTTGGCATCAGCAAAGCCCTGGGCCACAGCAGCACCGCTACGACAACGCAGATCTATATGCACCTCTTTGATGAAACCCACCTGTCGGTGGTCCAGGAGGTGGGAAAGGCCATCGGCGGCGCCAGACGGTAACCGTACACAGTATGCCGCCATATAAATAAGGAGCCCGACAGATGTCGGGCTCCTTTTAAACTTTGCGGCTTTATTTATTCAGCGGAGAACTGATCCTTGCCTACACCGCACAGGGGGCAGACAAAGTCGTCGGGAAGATCTTCCCACTTGGTGCCGGGAGCAATGCCGTTATCAGGATCGCCCAGAGCCTCATCGTAGACATAACCGCAGACATCGCAAACGTACTTCATTTCCGTATTCTCCTTTCACTTTACCGTCCGCTGCGGACGATATTGACTTACAGTGCTAGTATAGCCTATTACAGCAAAAATAACTGTTGTATATGCAACAACTTCCAAATTTTTTTAGCTCAGCTCCGCCTGACCGGTGTAGAGCTGATAGTATTTGCCGCCCTGGGCGATCAGATCATCGTGGTCGCCACGCTCAATGATCTCACCCTGCTCCAGCACCATGATGGCCTTGGCGTTTCGGACGGTGGACAGACGGTGGGCGATCACGAATACAGTCCGATCCTGCATGAGGCCATCCATGCCCTTTTCGATCAGCTTCTCTGTGCGGGTATCGATAGAGGATGTGGCTTCGTCAAGGATCAGCACCGGCGGATCTGCCACAGCGGCTCGGGCAATAGCCAGCAGCTGCCGCTCGCCCTGGCTGAGGTTGCCGCCGTCATCGGTGATCCAGGTATCATAGCCCTTGGGCAGATGCCGGATAAAGGTGTCGGCATTGGCCAGCTTCGCTGCGGCACGGACCTCCTCGTCGGTGGCATCCAGCTTGCCGTAGCGGATATTGTCGGCAATGGTACCGGTGAATAGGCGGGTATCCTGGAGGACGATCCCCAGGCTTCGCCGCAGACTGTCCTTGCTGATGTCCCGGACATCAATGCCATCATAGGTGATCTGGCCGCTTTCAATTTCGTAGAAGCGGTTGATGAGGTTGGTAATGGTGGTTTTTCCGGCGCCGGTAGAACCCACAAAAGCGATCTTCTGACCGGGCTTTGCGTAGAGGCTGATGCCGTGTAGGATCGTCTTGCCGGGGACATAGCTGAATACCACGTCGTGGAACCGGACGTCTCCCGCCAGAGGAACCAGCGTGCCGTCAGGACGCTTCCAGGCCCATCCGTCGCCCCGCTGGGCCGTCTCCGTGAGAGAACCGTCGCTGTTCTTGCGCACATTGACCAGAATGGTCTTTCCTTCATCGATTTCCGAAGCTTCCTCCATGACCTCAAAGATCCGCTCCGCACCGGCAATGGCCGCCAGAACGTTGTTGACCTGCTGGCTGATCATACCCACCGGCTGGCTGACCTGACGGACATACTGAAGATACATCACCAGAGAACCCAGGTCCAGGCCCATATAGATGGAGAGCAGTGCCCCGGTGCAGCAGGTGAGCGCATAGTTGATATGGGAGATATTGCCCATAGCCGGCATGATGGCACCGGCAAAGGACTGAGCTGCCGTTGCACTGCGGCGGTAGGCCTCATTGCGCTGCGCAAAGCCCTGCCGCGCCTTTTCCTCATGGTTGAATACCTTGATGACCTTCTGTCCCTCGATCATCTCCTCGATATATCCATTGACAATACCAATGTCCCGCTGCTGCTCTGCAAAGAAGTAGCGGCTGCGCTTACCCACTGTCATTACCACCAGCAGCATCAGTCCCAGGCAGAAAACGGTCACCAGGAACAGAACAGGACTGGTAATGACCATCATGAGCACCACGCCTACAAAGGTCAGTCCGCCGGAAATCAGGCTGGCAAGGCCGTTGTTCATGATCTCGGTGATGGTCTCAATATCGTTGGTATAGCGGCTCATAAGCTCGCCGTGGGTGTGGGTATCAAAATAGCTCAGCGGCAGCGTCTGCATCTTGGCAAACAGATCCCGCCGGAGGGCATAGCTGGTCTTTTGAGAAACATGGACCATGATCCGGGAGTAGGCAAAGGAAAAGCCTGCTGCCGCAATATAGATGCAGGCCATCAGGGCCAGCGTCTGGGCCAGCTTGGCAAAGTCGCCAGGAATAATGGCGTCATTCACCAGAGGCTTGAGAAGATAAGAACCGCCGATGGTACACACGCTGTACAGTACCAGGCATACGGCGACAATGATCAGCAGCCACTTGGAGCGGCCCAGGTATTCCATCAATTTTTTCAACGTTTTGCCCATGTTTTTGGGCTTCTGATAGCCGTGACGGTTTCTTCCGCCAGGGCCGCCCATGGGCCTGGGATTAGCCATCGATACTCGCTCCTTCCTGCTGTGATTGGTAAACATCCCGGTAGATCTCACTGGTCTCCATCAGCTCCTGATGGGTACCCATGGCAGAGATCCTGCCGTCGTCCATAACCAAAATAAGATCCGCGTCCATTACGGAGATGATCCGCTGGGCAATGATGATCTTGGTGGTGTCAGGCAGCTGAGAACGGAATGCCTGCCGGATCTTGGCATCGGTAGCGGTATCCACGGCAGAGGTGGAATCGTCCAGGATCAGCACTTTGGGCTTCTTCAGGATCGCCCGGGCGATACAAAGCCGCTGCTTTTGTCCGCCGGAGACATTGACGCCTCCCTGACCCAGATCCATGTCCAGGCCGCCGGGGAGACGGCCGATAAATTCATCCGCACAGGCGGCGGCACAGGCAGCATCGATCTCCTCCTGGGTGGCGTGCTCATTGCCCCACATCAGGTTTTCGCGGATCGTTCCGGAAAACAACGTATTCTTCTGCAGCACCATGGCGCAGGCATCCCGCAGGTGCTCCATGGTATAATCAGACACCGGCCGGCCGCCCACCCGGACCGTTCCCTCTGTGGCTTCGTAGAGCCGGGGGATCAGCTGTACCAGCGTACTCTTGGCGGAACCGGTGGCGCCGATAATACCCACGGTCTGCCCGCTCTTGATATGAAGGTCGATGTCCTCCAGGTTCCATGCCTCACTGGACGTGTTGTACTTGAACCAGACATGATCGAAGTCAATAGAGCCGTCCTCCACCCGGGCATCAGCGTCAGCAGCATTGTCACGGATATCCGGCTTCTCCTCCAGCACCTCAATGATACGCTTGCCGCAGGCTACGGACCGGGTCAGCATCATCATGATCATGGATACCATCATCAGGCTCATGAGCACCTGGGTAATATAGGTGAAGAACGTGGTGAGGAGGCCTACCTCCAGGGTACCGGCCTGGACCATGGGAGCGCCGTACCACATAACGGCGATGATGGTGCCGTAGGTAATGAGCATCATCACCGGCATGTTGATGACCACACGGCCGAAGGCCTGCTCAGAGATATTGCGCAGGCCGGTGTTCCGCTGCTCAAACTTTTCGTTCTCAAAGTCCTGACGGACAAAGGACTTGACCACCCGGATAGCGTTCAGGTTCTCCTGGACCACCAGGTTCAATCCGTCGGTACGCTCCTGAAGGGTTTTAAATTTGGGCGCAACTTCCAAGATGATGAAAAGGATCACCACTGCCAGCAGCGGCAGCGCCACCAAAAATACCCGGCTGAGCTGCGTGGAGATGCCGATGGCCAGCACCAACGCACTCACCAGCATCACCGGCGCCCGCACCAGCATACGCATGGACAGCATAAGGGTCATCTGCATGGTGTTGCAGTCTGAAGTCAGACGGGTGATCAGGGACGCAGTGGAAAATTTCTCGATATTTCGAAAAGCGAACTCCTGGATGTGGTCATACTGGGCCTGGCGGAGATTTGCACCAAAGCCCTGGCCAGCTCTGGCCGCCAGGAAAGCGGCGGAAACACCCAGGAACATGGACAGCAGCGCCATGCCCACCATCAGAGCGCCATTGCGGAAAATGGCGCTGGTATCGCCTGCCGGGATATGCGTATCCACAATAGATGCCATCACCAGCGGAAGCAGCAGTTCAAATACCGCCTCCGCACCGGAACAGAGGATGCCAAGAAACACCCATTTCCGATAGCCCCGTGTATAGGGCCATAGTTTTTTGATCATGAATGTTTTACCTCGTTTTCTAAATTGCTGATCAGCCGCGCCAGCATATCCCGCAGCTGAGTCTGTTCCTCCACAGTCAGCACCGCACAAAAGGCACGGTCTGTATCCTCCAGAGCTGTCCGGAAGGTATCCGTCACAGCCTTTCCCTCATCGGTCAAGCTGATCAGTCGCCGCCGGCCGTCCTCCTGGCTCTGACGGCGGGAGATGAACCCCTTCTCCTCCAGCCGGTCCACGATGCCATTGACTGTGGAAGCCTTCAAATGCAGCTCATGCTCCAGGTCCCGCTGCATCACTTCCCGATCACCGTCGAGCTTTATCAGATACAGCAGAGCGTATGCCTGAACGGGCGTGATATTGTAGGGACTTTGCCGCAGGCGCATGTCCAGATACATTTTACCCAAATGGCCGCAATACCCGATTATACGGCCCAGGGATACTTGTTCAGCCACCAAATGGCCTCCTTTCCTTTTTATCCAAAAATTTAGTTTACTAAATATAATACAACGAACGTCATTCGTCAAGAGCAGATTTGAATGGATTTTGAATCAGGTGTGAACTTTCCGTGAATTGTACGGAAGGCCTGTTGACTTCTTTCAACACCTGTACTATGATAAAACCATCAAAGATAAGTTTTCTTTTTCTCCCTCTCTCCATTTTCAAACAGCAGGAGCCGGGACCATTTGGTCCCGGCTCCTGCCGTTTTTAGCGCTTTTTCCTCTCACCAAGTTGGATCAGATACAGTGAACTCACTGTTCAATACCGTCCACCCCTGGGGCCATGGCCGCATCAAATTCCAAAAGCCACACCCCCCTATATCATACTCCTTTACTAAGTCCAGTTTGGCTTTCAGGCTGCGGGCATCTTCAAACCACACCTCCCGCTTCTGCCCGTCCCGGTCTGTGTACTGAAACCAGGGGCTTTGGACTTTTTCATCATATTGTATCTCTACATTGTTTTCCGCCGCCAGCGATACCGCCTCCTGATTGGAGAGGGATACCGCCTTGGTGATGCCCTGCTGATAGGGAATGGGCCAGTTATAACCGTAGTTGGGAATCCCCAGCAGAAGCTTTTCTCTGGGGGCAACCGTCACAGCATAGTCCAGCACCTGCCGTACATTTGGCAAGGGTGCAATGGCCATGGGCACTCCTGCGGAATATCCCCACTCATAGGTCATCAGCAGCAGGTAGTCCACCGCATCTCCCAGTTCCGGGTAACCATGACCCTCGTACAATTGCCCAGGCTGATCGTCACTGACTTTGGGTGCCACCGCTGCCATCAACGGATAGCCCATAGGCTGGAGCCGGTTATGCAGTGTATGGAGGAAACTGGCGTAGGGCACTCGCTGCTCCGCCGGGAGATATTCAAAATCTACATCCAGTCCCCGATACCCTTTCCGCTCCATTGTGGAGAGGATCTGGGCAATAAGCGCGGTCTGCTGCTCCGTGTTGAAAAGGACCTTGGCACTGCGTTCAGCGGAGAATTCATCATCCTCGGTGAGATTGGACAAATGCATCAACGGTGCGGTCCCCAGGCGTACTGTCTCCTCCAGCAGCCGCTGGTCATCCAGAGGGCGGAGATCTCCATCTTTATCCAGGCCATAGGTAAAGGGTGCCATAGCGGTCATATAGGGCAAGGTGGCGCTGAGAAGCCTGGCGAGGATAAAGGGATAGGCATAACTGGTAGTAAATGTAGTGGGCCGGTCATCCTCCTGATAGCTGATAACCAGTACCTGTCCCGGCCAGATATCCGGGTTGCCATAGAGCCAGTAGTTATTGCGGTACAAAGTCCGGAGGGAAACATCGTATTTCCGGGCCACTGACCACAGGGTATCCCCTGGCATCACGATATGGAAGGTACGTACCTTCTGAATGGCCAGCGCCTGACCGACAGCAAGCCTTCCATCTCCTGCGACCCCGTTCGCTGCCGCCAACAATCCTGGGTCCACCCTGTACTGCGCAGCTACAGAGCAAAGGGTATCTCCGGAGCGGACAACATGTATGAGCATGGATACATCACCTCATGGAAGCCTATGCGGCTGTGAACGGTGGCATGCAGGATTCATACTTTTCTTTTTGAAAAAAGAAAAGTAGCAAAAGAAAAACTTTTGCGCAAAGCATCCGCTTTGCTTATATTTTGTATATTTTGCCGTTGCCGGGTTTTGGGCAACAAAAAGCCGTTACACACCGTGTGTGTAACGGTTTTTTCATAAGGGCGGCGATGGGGAAAATCCCCAGGGGCTGAAACTGGTGAAAACGCCGGAAACAGGTCAAATCTGATTACAAAAAGGAGAATTCGGGATGGAGTATACGACTAATTATCACTTGCCCCAGTGGGTAGAGTCCGATCGCATCATGATGGAGGATTTCAACGAAGCCATGGAAGAAATCGAAGAAGGACTGACAACAGCCCATATCCCCCCTCTGGTTGTGGGCAGCTACACGGGAAACGGAGACAGCCAGACCATCGAACTGGGGTTTCACCCCAGGTTTGTTATCATTACCGCCCAGATATCCGGATCTACTGACGCGTCCCTCATCACCATCAGCGGGGGCAGTGAGGCAGCCAGCTGTTTGTCTTTTACTGAAAGCGGCTTTACAGTGACGATGCCGACCCCTTCTTACACCGCTACTCCCGTCACCAATCAGAGCGGCAGACTGTTCCACTATATTGCTTTCCGATGAGAAGCAGGAAAAAGCCCCCGGCTTGAAGCCGGGGGCTTTCTCTTTGTATCAGAGTGTCAGGGTATACACTGGGTCAGGATTAATACCCCTTCACGTTGCTCTCGAACACGCCAGTGTTGCCGTTGGCAACCAGAGTGTTCAGAACATTGACACCAGTGGCGCCGGCGCTGACATAGCCGACCGCCTCAGAGCAATCCACGAAGGTGTTGTCGGTGATTGCCACGTCGTCCCACTTCTGGATGCCGCCAATTGCGACGTTCAGGTTGTCAAAGGTGCAGCCGTCAATGACAGCCAGCACGTTGGAGTTGCTGTCATCGCTCACATAGATGCCGTGACCAGCGCCGGAGAAGGTGCAGTTAATGTACTCGACAGTACCAGCATTATCGGCGGTCACACTGTGCATACCGGACACGGACACAAACTTCAGGCCCTCCAGGGTGATGGTCTTACCAGCAGCAGGGTTAGCAATGATAACGTTCGAAGCCGCGGCGGCCTTCAGGGTAACGCTGTCTGCACCGTCAGCAGCCTTCAGGGTGATGGCCTTGTTGATGCGCAGAACGGTATCCAGAGTGTACACACCCTCGCCCAGCTCAATTGTGTCACCATTCTGAGCATCGTTCAGAGCAATCTTCAGATCATCAACAGTAGCAACCTTGAAGACAGCAGGAACAATCTCGGGAGTGACAGTGTAATACACGCCGTCCACGATCACATACCAGATGGTCAAAGAGCTGCAAGCATCTGTCTTAGAATCCGTAGCGGAACCAGTACCCTGGCCATGTACAGCACCCGCAAAGCTTGTATAACGAATCTCAACGGCAGCGCCGGAATAATTTGCTACAACATTCAGACGGTCAGTTCCGGCGGTGTTCTGCTGATTGGTGATCTTGGCCACGTACTGGAAGGGCTTCTCCTCAGAACCATCGCCCTTACCGTTCCACTCAGCCGCAACACCCTTGACCTTCACACTGTAGAGATCAGGCTGGGGAACAGGAGCGGGAGTGCTCAGCTCCTCGATGGCGGCCTCGAGAGCCTTGACCAGAGCATCATACTCAGTCTTCTCCGCCTCGGTCAGCTTCAGGTCGGCATTTGCCCAGGCGGCAGTCAGGGCAGTCTTGGCCCCGGTGAGGGTTTCCAGATCCTGGGGATCCTGGGCCAGAGCAGCCTTGGCGGCCTCAAAAGCCTTGGCATAGGCGATGTGGGCCTCCTGTGCGGCACTGAGCTGATCCTCGTAGGTCTTGGTGGTCTTGCCATCCTGAGCGGTGACCTTGACGGAGAAGTCGGTCACATGCATCATGGACTGGTCATAGTTGGCCTCATCAATTACACCCTGAGCGTTCTTGAAGGTCCACTCAACCTTGGCGTTCTTGGGAGCCTCAAAGTTGGCAATGAACTCCTTGATGGAAAGATTTCGCTGGAGCACGTTGATGACGCTGTTGTCGTCATCAACGGTGGCAACAGCCTTATTGTTGGAGGTCAGAACAACATCGGTATCAGCGGGGAGATAGTTGATGACGAAGGTGTACACAGCAGTGGTCTCGCCAACACCCTTGCTCTGGGAGTAGACAGTGATGGTCTGCTTGTCGCTAGTAGTGTCAACAGCAACATACTGAGGATCACTGCTGAAGGACAGCTTGTTGTCAACAGCAATCACATTGCTCTTGGCGGGGGCGATAGCATACTTAGCATCCGCGCTCAGCTTGCTCCAGTCACTATAAGAGATGTTGGTGCTGAAGTGGATACCGTCAGCGGTAGCCCAGTTCAGATCAACACCGTTCAGGGTGACGGTGGGAGCGGCAGTCACATCGGGAGTCTTCAGAACATCGGTGATGTGTCTGTCGGCAACAGCGTAAGTATAGGTGGCGTTGTCCTTATTGAAGGTCTCAACGTGCAGGCCCTGGGTGATGTTGGTGGGAACCACACCGACAACGATGTAGATCTCCTTGATGGAGGTGTTGTCCTTGCGCAGGTAGACCTGATAGTCGCGGCCCTGGATCATGCCGTAGTTGGTAGCAGTACCATTGGTGATGTCCAGAACGACGAAGGGGATACCATCAGCGTAGGTGTAGTAGGTATCGGTATTCTTGACATACAGACCGCCGTTGGTCCAGGTAGCAGTGACCCACTCCTCGGGGAAGGCAGTGTACTCCTTCAGCACGCCGGTCTTGGTGATGGAATACTCACCAACACCATAGGTGTCGATATAGCCGTACTCCTTAGCAGTCAGCTGATAGTCTTCCTTCAGCTCACCGTTGACGATGACATCCAGGTAGTAGTAGTGCTGATTGTCAATAACAGTCTCGCCGTTGATACCAGTATCGAAGACGATGAAGTTGTTGGTCAGGTCAGCAATACCATTGGTCAGGAACGCGAAGGTGATCCAGCCGTTAACAGCAACATAGTGGAGCTCGCCGCCGGTGAAGGTGGGGATCTCGTTGTAGCCGGTGTAAACAGCGGTAGCAGCAGAGGAGTTGACGGTCACACCGCGCAGGTCGACGACGACAGTGGCGTTGTTGACGCCGCGGTTGCCCTCAGCACCGTACATGGTGGCAGTCTTCTTGTCGTAGCTGACGTTGGTCAGATCGCTGCACTTGACAACCTTGTAGCTGCCGTCAGCGTTGACAGTGTAGCCGTACATATGGCCGGCCAGCTGGTTGACCTCAACGATACCGTTGAAGTTGATGCTCACATCAGCGATGGAACCATCGGTGTTGACAATGCGGGCATTGGTCAGGCCGGTGGTAGCAACGGTGTGATCATTGGCCAGGACGAACATGTAGCTGTAGTTGGTAGCAGTGGGAGCAGCATAGATGATGTGGCCATAGGGATCGGTGTACACATCAAAAGCCTTGCCCAGGTTGGCGGAAGTCAGCTCGGTCTTGAGCGCCTTGGCGGAAACGAGGTACTCGGTCTCGCCAATGACGTACATGTAGGAGGCACCGCCAACAGTGGCGCGGTTAATGCGGTTGAAGGTATCCTGGGTGAGAGGAGCCTTGGTCACATAGTACACGCCATCGTACGCAACGTAGGTCACCAGATCCTGGTAAGCCAGAGCATCGGCGCAGACCAGGTTGTCAGCCTTGACGGCGATGTTGTTCAGGTAGTAGCTGTTGGCCTGAACACCCTGGAAGCCGGTGTTGTTCTCGTTGGTGATAGCAGTGACGTAAGCGGTGGTGTAGTCGGTGATGGCCACGACCTCAGTCAGACCGCCCTCATCGTTGTCGATGAAGTCGACCTTCACGCCAACGTTGCCAGCAGCAGTGGCAGCCTTCTGAGCGGTGCAGGCCACGCCGTTGTAGTAGTAACGGACGTTGGTAGCGATCTCGCTGATGAAGGAACCGCTGTTCTTGTTGGTCAGGTTAGCGAAGGAGGTGCCGTTGGTGCTGGTGCCCAGGCTGTCACCGGTCACAACCACGTCAGACACAGCAGTGCGGGTCTTGGCGTTGGCGGTGGGGACAGTGTAAGCATAAGCAGCATAGCCGATCTTGGTCCAGTCAGCAGCGGTGTTGATGACACCAACGCTGTCACGGGTGATCAGAACATTGTTATCATTGACAGGAGTGAACACGGTCAGGCCGTCATGATAGTCAATAGCAGTGATCTCGCCGGTGGTCTGAGCCAGACCGAAGGTCTCAGCGCCGATGGAGGCGTTGTCAACGAACCAGCCGGTCAAAACGTTGCCGGTAGAACTCACACCGATGCTCTGATAGCCCAGAGCGGGGGTGTAGGTCACCTGGGGCACCAGGATGGAGCGGAACAGGATCTCAGCCACGACCTCACGGGTAGCAGCGGTACCCAGAGTACCGGCGGAGACCTTGTCAGTGATGTGCAGCTGCTTGCCCACAGCGGCGGTCTGGACCTGCCAGCCGGAGCCAGTGAACTCGCCGTTCTTGTCGTAGCCCACAGCACGCAGGATCATGGCCAGAGCCTGGTAACCAGTGACGGGGTCATTGGGACCAAAGGTCTTGGCGTCATAGCCCTTGATGTACTCGGCATTGGCGCAGTAGTTGACGTAGCCAGCGTACCAAGAGGTGCTCTTGACGTCGTCAA
>OJRC01000930.1_pt1 | contig 13245 bp, 8 predicted proteins | sample 1599081 | NCBI WGS metagenome assembly OJRC01 (sample SAMN03922519, study PRJEB24848) | human gut metagenome | isolation source: stool sample | host: Homo sapiens | place: Germany | collected 2010-02 | reverse complement strand
GGATGTCGGATACCACATCGGTCCCGGCGTTGGCGCGGAAAGCGTTGTTGGGCAGACGGATCGCCCCCAGCAGCTCGGCCCGCTGGGCCAGATACCGGCGTACGGTGGAATCCTTTGCGTCCATTGTGTAGCGGCTGGTGACAAAAGCCACCACGCCGCCCGGCCGCACCTGGTCCAGCGCCTTGGCAAAGAAGTAGTTGTGGATGTTGAAGCCCAGCTTGTTGTAGGCTTTGTCGTTCACCTGATACTGTCCGAAAGGGACGTTGCCGATGGCAAGGTCATAGAAGTCCCGCCGGTCAGTGGTCTCGAAGCCCGCCACGGTGATGTCGGCTTTGGGGTAAAGCTGCCTGGCGATGCGCCCGGAAATGCCGTCCAGCTCCACGCCGTACAAACGGCTCCCGGCCATGCTCTCCGGCAGCATCCCGAAGAAATTGCCCACGCCGCAGGACGGCTCCAGAATGTTGCCGGTACGAAAGCCCATCTGCTCCACAGCTTCATAAACGGCTCGGATAACGGTAGGGCTGGTATAGTGGGCGTTGAGGGTGGAGGCCCGCGCCGCAGCGTATTCCTCTGGGGTCAGCAGTTCTTTCAGTTCCGAATACTCGGCATCCCACGCGGGTTTGTCCGGGTCAAAGGCATCCGCCACGCCGCCCCAGCCCACATAGCGGGACAATACCTCCTGCTGTTCCGGCGTGGCCTGCCCGGTGGTCTCTTCCAGATATTTCAGCAGCTTGATCGCCGCCACATTGGCCTGGTACTTGGCCTTGGGGCCGCCCTCGCCCAGATGGTCGTCGGTGATGCGGAAGTTCTCGGCGTTGCGGCGCAGGTTGTCCCGGTACTCCTGATAGGCCGCCTGTTCGGCTGCCCTCTGGTTGGGGAAAGTCTGCCACTCACCGTTCACCGGGATGGCGACCGGGTGATCCGGCTTTTCCTCCGGCTGCGTGTCCGGCGTCGGTTCAGGCGGCGTGGGTTCCGGCCGGTCAACGTGCAGCCGTTCCACCACCACGTCATAGGGAAGTCCGTTTTTGTCACCGGGGTAGACGGCCACCGTCTCGGAGTGGAACGCCGGTGCCTCAGCGGCTTCTTCAATGGGCTTGGCGGTTTCGGCAGGTTCTTCCACGGCGGCAGGGGCTTCCATATACGGTTCATCCTGCTCCTGCACAAAGCCGTCCAGCTGGCGGGCATATAGCCCGCGCAGCAGCGGTGCGACCTCATCCCAGCGGAAGAACAGCATGGCCAGTCGCTTCTCGTCCGCGTCCAGCACTTCCAGCTCGATGCCTTCGGGTATGGTTCGGTAGTCGGCGGTATCGCCGGTCTCCAGCTCCATCGTCTCGATGATGTCAGGATAGGCCCGGCTCAGCCACAGGGCGACCTCCCGGTTGCTCTTGCCGGTGCGCAGCAGTTCGGAAAGCTCCGCCTTGTCCGGCGCGCCGATCAGGCCGTGGGCCAGCACGTCCCGCAGGTCATGGTCCGCCGTGTCAGGGTTGACGGGCAGGAACTCGGTGTAGAAGTCGTTGCGGTTGTCTGCCCGCAAAAGCTGCTCGAACCGCTCCCGGCTCTCGACCCGGTAGATGGGATAGCTCATGCCGGTGGGCAGCAGCTGCACCGTATCCTCCCGCAACTCGGTGATCTGATATTCCTGATTGTCCAGATAGACCGTATCACCCACATGGTAAGGGGGTGTTGCAGGGTCAGAGGCGGTGGGGGCCTCTGTTTCCGGGATGGCCTGCCGGATGGCGGCATATTCCTCGTCCGACACCGTGATGTCGATCTCATGGGTGGGTTCGCCGCTGCCGATGGTGAGGGTGTCGCCCTCGCGGGTGACGGGCTGGCCGGATAAGTCCGGCACAGGCGGCTTTGCCGCTGCCTCGGCCTGTTCCTCGGTTGCGACGGCCTCCACATCCCGCATGACCTGCCGGATGAATGGATCACTGTCCAGCTTTTCCGGGTCCACCACCTGGCCGTTCACGATGCCGCGCTCGGCCAGGGCCTCCCGGATGGCGATGGGGTCGATGTTGTCAAATCGGTCCTGCTCCGCCTCGGTGTAGAACCGATCTTCCTTGATGAGCTGGACGATCCGGCGCTGCACCTTGGGCCAGGGCACGTCGCCCGCCGCGCCGTCCACCGTCACAGGCAGGGCCGGGAGATCATCGCCGTACTCCTGCCGCAGCCAGGCGGCGGTATCCTTTTCACGGGCATGGTCCTTCATGTAGCGGACAACCGCGTGCTTACTTTCAATATTGCCGTTCCATTCCTGGATGGCGGCGTCGATCTCCGCCTGGGTCAGCGCCCGGCGCACAGGTTCCGCCTGCGCAGCGGGTTTGGGCATAGAAAAAGCAGAGGGCGTTTTCACACTCTCTGCTTCGTCGATTTTATGGATTTGTTCCGCTTCGGAGAGGAACAGGTTTAAGGTCAGCTGTTGATAAGTTCCGCCAGCAGGATCTCCTCCGCCTGGGCCTTGCAGGTGTTCATCAGGCCCACCCACTGCATGGGGTCGCTGGCTTTCAGCTGCTCCGTCGCGCCCGCTGCCTCCGCCAGCCGGGGCATCATCTGCTCCAGACGGCTGTTCGCGGTCTCGTCGATCTCCCGAAGGTGCGGGTACAGCTTCTCGCTCATCAGCAGCTGGTTGTACAGGATGGGCCGGTGTTCCTTCAGGTACGCTTTGCGCATCCTGCCGTACTTGCCCAGGGGCTTCTCCGGCTGTTCGGACAGCTTCAGGTCGGGGATCAGGTAATCGCCGTTCCTCGTGTAAGTCAGGTTGTTTTCCATGTGTGGCACTCCTTTCCGCGCCCTTGGCGCGCTCATAGTTCTGGATGGTGACGCCGATCTGCCGCAGTACCTGCTGGTTTATCTGGCTGACCGCCGTGCCCAGCGCCCCCACGGTGGCGGGGGTGTTGAAGTCGAAGATCGCCATGAAATCCTCATGGCTGAAATACTGCTCCGGCTCCAGCCCACAGCGGGACATCAGGGCATAGGTGATGCTGACAGCGGCGGTGGATTTGAACTGGACTTCGATGTTGTACTCATCGTACTCCTCCAAAAAGGAACCGTCAACGATAGGGAGAATATCCCGCCGGTGGTCGGCCCAGTATTCCTCCGCCAGCTTGGCGGCCACATCGGCCAGCTGCTGGGCCAGGTCGCCGCCGCTCACATCATAGTTGCGTTCCAGCATCGCCATGACCGGCGCGGTGTGTTCCTCGTTCATCGTCCACAGCCAGGGGGTGCGGGAGTGTTCACGGGTGCCGGTGTCGGAAATGTCGAATACATACCGCAGTCGGGGCCGGTCCCCGGAATCATCCACCAGGGCGATGCCCTTGGACCCGCGCCGCACATACCGGCCCATGCGGTTGTTCCACAGGTCGTACTCGGCGCAGGCGGTAGCGTCCGGGCGCTGGGCGTAGATCATCAGCTGTTCATGGAACGGATATTTGTAGAGGCGGGCGGCGGTGGTGAGAAAGCCCGCCCACTCCTGCCAGCTGCCGGTGAGCTGCCGCGCCACCTGGTCGGCCATCTGCGCGTATTGTTCTGCTTTGGTTGGCATGGGATTCTGTCCTCCTTCCTGGTCTTATATAAAAGCAGGGCGGCACGGTGGCCGCCCTGCGGGTCAAAACAGTGTGTTATTCATCAAAATCCGGGTACAGCTCCAGCTCGTCAAACTCGGCGTCAGTCATGGCGCGCAGCTTGGCGAGGGTACTGTCGGTCAGGGCCAGCAGCTCGTCCTCGTCCGCCTGCAAGTGGCCGCGCATCTCGGTCAGGGCCTCGATGGCCCCCTGGCGGGTGCCGGGGTTGTAGATGCACAGCAGGTTGGTTTCCTCAAAAGTCAAAGCGTTCATATCAGATCTCCCTTTCCGCGCTCTTTTTGGGCGCTGTCTTTTTATGTTCGGGTTTGGGCTGGCTTTTCAGCTGCTCCACAACGGACTTCCGTTTTTCCGGCAACTCCCGTTGGGGCGGCTGCCGCTGGCCGTTGTTGAGAATGCCGTCGATCATGCCGTAGTCATCCTCCACGGCCATTTCCGCATTTTTCAGCGGGTTGTCCGGCAGGAAGCCGGGAACCTCGGCAAAGCCGAAGCTGTCGCAGTAGTGACAGGATACCTTGCCGTCCCGCTTGATGGCAACGATGTCGCTGACGCTCATGGACGGGTGACGGTAGTCGGCGGGGTGTTCATTGTTGAAGCGGTAAAAAAGCTGTTCGGCAGTATCGCCCTTCAAATCGGAGGGTAGCAGCGGCGCAGTATAGACCAGGTCGTAGTTATCGCGCTGCACAGTCCGCCCGATGGACTTGAGCCATTCCAGCCCTTCATAGCGGATGTCCCGCAGCTCGTCGATGTGCTTCACCTGATAAATAGCGAAGCAGTCGCCCTTGTGGTCGAGGAACGCCTGCTCCCGTTCCTGCTGGTGGTCCATACGCGCCTTGACCTGGGCCTCAAAAGCCGGGCTTTCCTCCCATTCCTCGCGGGTGACGGCAAAGATCCCGTCGTGGGCGTCCAGGTCAGTGGTATCAAAAGCCATCGCCGGGTTCTCGCCCTGCTGGATGATGTAAACGGTCAGATCACGCTCCATCAGCTCATAGGCCCTTTCTTTGGAGAGGGGCAGAAGGTCCCCGTCCAGGTAGCCGCACTTTTCCAAATCGTCCTGGGTCAACGCCGGGTCCGGCATGGGATATTCGTCCAGATGCTGTTCCGGGGCGTCCGGCAGCTGGGTGGTTTCCGGGGCGGCGGCCTTGGCCTCTGTCTGCATCTGCTGGACAGCCGCCTCCTGCAAGGTCTCGATCATGGACAGCGGCGCATACTGAATGGTCTGGCCGCCCATCCCGTGCATCTCGCAGATTTTCAGCGCGGCGGTGGACAGGGGCAGCTCCGGCGCATCCAGCTGGCCGCCGTCCAGCTGCTTCCTGGTGGCGGCGTCGTAGAACGTGTAGTCCCAGCCGGTATCGCAGGGCTGAACATGAAGATAGGTGGTATCGTCCAGCACCAGCAGGGCCTCGCGGTACTCGGCGCTGGGTTCAGGCATGGTGGGTGTTTCCTCTGTGGCTTGCTGGGGTGCAGCCTGTTCCGGCTGGGCGGTCAGGTCAATGCCGCGCTCCTTGCAGATAACCTTATAATGCCGGTCAATGTCCGCGATCAGTTCCCCGGCTGCCTTGTTGATGGTCTCTAAACTGGCCCGCAACTCCGGCAGCTCCTTACCCTGGCTCCAGTTGGCGATATAGCCGAAGCTGTTCTTGCCGGTCTGGATACCGTAATACTGGCAAACCGCGTAGGAAATGCTCTCGGCCTCCACCTCCTCGGTGTTGCGGTCTTTCTTCTTGGGCGGCTCCTTGTCACCGGCCCTGGCCGCTTCCTCCTGTGCCTTGGCGTAGTTGTGCAGCTTGCTGTGGGCGATCTCATGGACGGCGGCGGAAACGGTCTGTACCTCGCTCATGCCTGCTCGGATGGCGATGCGCTGCTGGTCCGGCGAGAAATACCCGTCCATGTTGGCAGCCATCGGCTCCACGGAGAGCGGCACCGGCGCGGACCGGCGCAGGGCCTCCATGAAAGCCTCGTAGTTCTGGACGTTCCCGGACAGGGAGGACGCCAGCTCCGGCAGCGGTTTCCCGTCTGTCTGGCTTACATCGAACACCTTCACCGGACGGAACATGGGAATCTCAACTTCCCGTTCCTCCATGACCGCCTTGCCCTCTGCGTCCAGGATGGGGGCCTTGGTGTCCGGGTCCAGCTTCTGTTCCTCGATCTTTTTCTTGAACGGCGTGGGCGCGATGATGGTAATACCATGCTCACCCTTTTTTACATGGCGCTCAAACTGATTTTTCCACTTGTTGTACCCGGCCACCAGCGTGGCGTCCGGCTTCTGCATATAAATGAGCATGGTGTTGTTGACGGAGTAGCGGTGGAAACGGGACATCACGGACAGGTAGCGCATATACTTTTCGCTCTCGAACAGCTCCTTGATACCCTGTTCAATGCCCGCCGTGATTTGCTGCAACCGTTCCCGGTTGGTAGGTTTGTCAGCCATGATGTTCACTCTCCTCCCTATGGCCGAAATTTCAGCGGTGTGTTCTGCGATCCACTGGTCCTGTTCCTCGGTGCTGCTGTCGAGAAAAGTGTCCAGCAGATAGCCCATGTACTCTTTTTTCTGAACAGCCTCCAAAAAGCGCGGGTGCGGGTCCTCGTCCGGCGTCCTGGGGGAATAGTCGGTCTCCCATTTTCGGAGCAGGTGGTAGTAATCCGCCAGAACGCGCCAGCCGTGTTCCCGTTTTTCTTTCCGCGCCTGCGCCTCGGATTTTTGCCGGACATAACTTCGCCGGGGCGGGGCCTTGCTGTCATAGGAAAGGCCAAAATCCTGGGCCAGCTTTTCGGCGGCCTCCTTGGGGGACAGGTCATAGAGCCGGGCGGTGAAGTCGATCACATCGCCGTCTGCTCCGCAGCCAAAACAGTGGAAACGGGCGTCCACCTTCATGCTGGGGTGGCGGTCATCGTGGAAGGGGCAGCAGGCCATGCCGCCGCGCCCCACCGCGATGCCGTAAAGCTCCGCCGCCTCTCTGGCGGTGACGGACTGTTTTACGACTTCAAAGACGCTCTCGCCCATGCTCACTTGCCGCCCGCTTTGGGGACGGGCGGTTTGTACCCAGCAGCCTTGGCCCGTTCGCTGGCGGCCTTGCGGCGCTCGGCGCTGTACGGCTCCCGCACCGATACGCAGCGTTTGGGCACCGTAAAGGTCTGACGGTCCTTTTTCACGATCTGGTCCGGGTATTTTTCCGCCAGCCGCCGCAGCTTTTCCAGCAGGCGCGGGTCGTGGGAATAGACCTCGGCGGTGGCCTCGGCCTGGTTGTAGAGGATAATCGTTTCCTGTTCATACAAACTCAGTTTCATTTGCCGCCGCCTTTCTGCCGGTCAAAGTCCAGCTTGAAGTTGACGTACTGGCCGGTATCTTCCAGCACCACGGTGGCGTCGTAGGTCTTGCCGCTTTTCTCAGAGTACAGCCCCGTCACATGGGCGCGGCCATCTTTGAGCAGCGCCGCCACAATGGCCTTGGTGGGTTGTTTGCGCTTCGCTGCCCACCAGTTGTTGTTCTTCCAGATCGCAAATTTGCAAGATTTGTCCTGACAGAAGAAGCCTTTTTGCATTTCTGCAATTTCACCGCCGCAGCGGGGGCATTTGCCCACCACCTCGCGGGGCGGGGTGAACAGGTACTCGCTGCCCTTGATGACCTGATAGGTTCCCACCAGCTCCTTCAGCATGGCGGTGATCTCAGCCATGAAGTCCTCCGGGGCCAGCTCGCCGCGCTCGATCTCGCCCAGCCGGTACTCCCACTCAGCGGTCAGCAGCGGGGATTGCAGTTGCTCCGGCAGGACGGTAATCAGGGAAATGGCATCGTGGGACGGCAAAAGCTGCACGGTTTTCTTGCTCTTTTTGCGTTCCAGGAAGCCGGTGGACACCAATTTCTCTAAAATTCCGGCGCGGGTGGCGGGGGTGCCCAGCCCCTTGCGCTCGGCGTCCTCCGGCATATCGTCTTTTCCGGCAGTCTCCATCGCAGAGAGTAAGGTATCCTCAGTGAAGTGCTTGGGCGGGGTGGTCTTGCCCTCCTTGACGGCGGCACCGGCAACCGGCAGCGCCTGGCCCTCGGTTAGTTCCGGCAGGGCCTTGTCCTCGGAATTGCCGTCCGGTTCCACATTTTTCATGCTGGCCCGGTAGGCGGCGTCCAGCGCCCGCCAGCCGGGCTGCTTCACCGTGCGGCCTTTGGCGGTAAACTCCGCACCAGCGCAGTCCACAACAACGGCGGTTTCTGCAAAGTTATAGGGCGGGGCCACCGCGCACAGCAGCCGCAGCGCCACCAGCTCCAGAATGGCCCGTTCACCCACCGGCAGAGCGGACAGATCCGCCTCGCGGATGTTCCGGGTGGGGATCACCGCATGGTGGTCGGTCACTTTCTTGTCGTGGATGACCGCCGCCGCATCGCAGGAAATGGCGATGCCTTTGCGAAACGGCATGGCGTTGGCGACCAAATTCACCAGCACCGGCAGGCCCTCGGCCATGTCGGAGGTCAGGTAGCGGCTGTCCGTCCGGGGATAGGTGCAGAGCTTCTTTTCATAGAGGTTTTGCAGGTAGTCCAGTGTCTGCTGCGCCGTGAACCCCAGCAGGCGGTTGGCGTCCCGCTGGAGAGTGGTGAGGTCATAGAGGGCGGGCGGCTTCTCGGATTTGTCCCTGCGCTCCACCTGCTTGACCGTCACCGTACCGCCCTGGCAGGCAGTTTTCAGCTGTTCGGCATCGGCTTTTTTGTCCATGCGGGCGCTGGCAGCGGTAAAACCGGGCAGGTCCAGAGCCACAGAATAGAACGGCACCGGCTTGAAGGCGTCGATCTCTGCCTCCCGCTGGACGATGAGGGCCAGCGTCGGGGACATGACCCGCCCGATATTGAGGGTGCGGTGGTACAGCACCGAGAACAGTCGGGTGGCGTTGATACCCACCAGCCAGTCGGCCTTGGCCCGGCAGAGGGCCGCCTGGTGCAGCCCGTCATAGTCCGCGCCGGGGCGCAGGTTGGCAAAGCCCTCCCGGATGGCGGAATCCTCCATGCTGGAAATCCACAGCCGTTTCATGGGCTTCTGGCAGCCCGCCAGGCAGTAGACCGTGCGGAAAATCAGCTCGCCCTCGCGCCCGGCGTCGCAGGCGTTGACTACCTCGGTCACGTCCTCCCGCCGCAGCAGGGTGCGCAGCACATCGAACTGATCCCGCTTGTCTTTGGCGATGGTGAAGCGCCAGGACTCCGGCAAAATGGGCAGGTCATCATAGCGCCACTTGGCGTAGTCGGGGTTGTAGGTGGCGGCGTCCGCCAGCCCGGCCAGGTGCCCCAGGCACCAGCTCACCAGCCAGCCGCCGCCCTCCAGGTAGCCGTCTTTGCGGGTAGCAGCGCCCAGCACGGCGGCCAGGGATTTTGCCACAGAGGGCTTCTCAGCGATCACAAGGCGCATCTTCCTCTACCTCCATTTCTTCGTTGGATTTTTTCAGTTTTCTGGAAACGCTGTTGCCATCGTCCAGAAGGCAGTCATAACCGACGTTGTAATCATAGCGGTACAGCTTTCCCAGCAGGTCGTTGATGATGACACGGCAGGCCAGCAGCACCCGCGTCTTATCCACCTGCATGAGCTGGTAACGGCGGTAATCGCTGAAATATTCCTCGCGCAGATGTGTCCGGGCGGCGGTTTCCTCCATCAGAATGTCGATCACGTCCTTGTCGCCGTCCTCTTTCGCGCCCTCGGCATAGTTCAGCATCTCCATCACCATCGGGAAGCTCTGCTCATCCTTCGGGGCTTCCTCTTTGAGATAGCCGATCAAGGCGCAGAACAGGAACCGGGCCGCTGTCTGCTCCGGCTCGGTCAGAGCGGAAAGGGTTTCCTGCCCGCTGGGTAGAAGTTTGTTGCAGACAAAATCGTGGACCTCGCCGCGGAACAAGTGGCGGATGGCGTCGATGGACAGCGCCGGTTTGGAGGTGTCTGTATCTTCCTCCACTTTGTAGATTTCAAATTCTTCTTCGTCTGTCTTTTTGCGCACCTTGGCGAGCGCCGTGCAAACGATGTCGCCGCCAAAGTAGACGCCGAAGCAGATCAGGTCGAACACAATGAGAAATTGGATAAAATAATTCATTTTGCTTTTCTCCTTTCGCGCAGCCACGCAGTCAGTTCTTTGTGGCAGAAGCCCACGCAGGGCTGGCCGGGGCGGTAGGTTCCGCAGCCATAGCAGGGGTGGCCGGGAGATAAAGAGGGAGGACGGGAAGCTGCCTTCCCGCCCTCCGGCCTGCGCGTCATCATGGGTTCATAAGGGCTGTCGGTGAACCGGGTCATTTGGCCGGGTTCTCGCTTTCCTCATCGCCGCCCCCGCCGGCGTCCTCCGGCTCGTCAGATTCCTCGGTCTCCCAAGGGTCCTCGTCCTCCTGTTCGGTATCGTCCTCGCCGTAGTCGTAATCATCCAGGTTGTCGCTGCCCTTGGTCTTGGGCTTCTGCTTGATGAATTTGAAGTAGACCAGCGCACCGATGCCGCCCAGCACAGCCAGCACCACCAGCAGCATCGCCGGGTTCAGCCCTGCCGGTTCCTGTTCCGGCTCCGGCTCTGTTTCCGGGTCAGGGGTGGGTTCCGGCTCCTGGCCCGTACACTCTGCCATATTCACGGCGCACACCGGGCAGGCCGTATTCACCGCACCGGCGGCGCACTTTTCCGTGCAGTTGCAGACGGCGGGCGTTTCCTCCGCCGTCTCGCCGTCCTCCATCAGCGCCTCCAGGTCGGCCTCGTCCACCTGGTTCAAGAAGTGGACGGCGGTCTCCTTGTCCTCGTTGGCGCGGTCAATGAGGATGTAAAAATAGTTACCCGCCTTGGTGGTGACGGTGATGAGCTGCTTGTTGCCGCCAAAGTCATCCACCAGGGCGGCGTTGCCCTCCGGGGTCAGGGCGGGGCTGTCCTCGGTTTCCTCCACCACCACGTTGCTGTCGTTGGTGGCGTCCGCCGCCGGTGTGGCCGTGGGCGCAGGGTCAGTGCCCTGGGCAAAGGCGGTCACAGAGAAGCCGCCCATCAGCATCAGGCAGGTGCAAAGGGCGGCAAAGGTTCTGAAAATCTTTTTATTCTTCATGGGTCATTTCCTCCTGTTCGGGATTGGCAGAACCCACCGCCCGGCCGGGCACCATGCCGCCAGACAGCATGGCGGACAGCTGGGCCGGGGTCATACGCAGGGCGCGCACCATCTGGACGATCTCCAGGTTCTCCGCCTCGGTTTTCTGCGCTTCCAGGTCTTTCAGCTTTTCCTGCTGTTCCGCGATCTTCTCGCGGGTTTTGGCGATCTCCTGGTCGATGCGCTCGATTTTGTTTTTAGCCATAGTCAAATCACTCCTATTCTTCATAAAAATTTGTCACCAGTTCATCAAGCCGTAGCCCTTGATGCACTCGTAGGTCAGGGAATAACTCTTGATTTTGCAGGCGTCGCCGGAATTACCCTCTACGGTGTAAACCCGGCTGCCGTCGGTGCCCACTACGATGCCCACATGGTCGGCGCTGCCATCCAAGTCCCAATCGAAGAAGATAGCGTCGCCTGGGGCGATGTTGGCGTAATCCCGCCCGCCCCATTGTCCGTGCGACTGGAACCAGGGGATGCCCTGGGACTGGCAGGCGGCAAAGCGCGGCTCGGAAAGGCCCATCTGGCCGTAACACCAGGACACGAAGCAAGCGCACCACTCCACGCGGGAATTAAAGCCGTACCAGCTCCAATAGGGCTGGCCGCCCACGTTGCCCACCTGGCTTTTGGCGATGTCCACCACCGCCTGATTGCCAGGCCGGGTGCCGTTCACAAACTCCACACCGGCCAAACTCTCGGAATCGCTGGTGTCGGCGGACCCGCCGCCGAAGATCAGGGGCTTGTTGCCCAGCGTCTGCCGGTACACCTGGTACATTTCCAGCTGATCCGGCGTCAGCAGCTCCAACGCCACGGAGGAGATGGGCTTGCTGGTGAGGGTCACATTTAAGATGTAGTAGTTGTAGGGCACTTCCACGTCATACTCGTTGCCCTCGCTGTCTGTCCGGGTCTCGGTGCGGTAGCGCACCTCCACTTCCTCGGTCAGCGTCAGCTGGTATTGGGCCGCGAAAATGCGTTCCAGCTCCGCCTGGGCGCTTGCCCGCGTGTAGCCTTGCAGCACAGCGGACAGGTAGGCCGCCAGCTCGTGGGGGTCGTGGCCGATCATATCCAGGTCATAGCGGTACTCGTCATAGCCGGGGTGGCTGCTCTCGATGTTGTCGATCTCGGCTTGCAGCGCGGCCTCCTTGGCGGCGTAGTCGGCCTCCACCGCCACCAGCTCCGGGTCATCGGAGGGGTAGGTGGTGCCGGAGATCGCCGAACCGATGCTCTGCGCCATCATGGAGCAGGAGGACATGGTGTTGAGCAGCAGGCAGACCAGCAGGAAAATCGCCAGCACGATGCCAAAGCCCTTTTTGTGGCGCATCACATAGGCCCCGGCCTGCTGGGCTTTCTCCTTGACCGTCTTGGCCGCCTTGCCGGTCTTTTGGGCGGCACCGGCGGCGCTCCCGCCGGACTGTGCGGCCCGTTTGGCGGCGGCGTACTGTTTCTTGATTTGCTGTTTCTGCTGCCAGCGGGACAGTGGATTACTGGCTGCCGCAGGGTTTTCATAGACGGATTTCTGGAACAGCGCCTCGATGTTGGCCTTTTCCAGCTTCCGCTCGGCCTGGGCGGCCTTGCGGTAAGGTTTCAGTTTGTGGCTGCGGTAGCCCTCCCTCGCCAGATGCACGCCGGTCTCTACGGCTTCCTCAGACTTGTGGGCGCTTTCCACGCCCACGTTACCGTCCTCGGTCTTGCGGATCTCCTGGTGGAGCTTGCCCGCCACTGCGTTGCCCGGCGCGTCCCGCACTGTATGGGACAGTTTGGAGGGCGGCCGGGGCTTATCCTCCAGCACCAGCTTGGTCGTGACCTTGCCGGTCTTGGGGTCCACCTCGGCCCGTTTGACCTGCTTTTTCGGGATTTTTGCCTGCGCCTTGTCCGCTTTGACGGCGGCCTTCTCCGCCTTGCGGATGGGCTTTTCCAGCGCCGGGTCCGCCCGTTCTTCCTCCGTGAAGCGCAGGCGCGGTTCCTTAATCAAACCATTCCCCCAGCATGAGGGAGGCCGCCATGCTGGAAAGCTCCGCATAGGCCGCCAGCCCCAGCGGACCCACGAAGCGGCACTCGGTCAGGCAGGCGTAGAGCTGGGCCACTACGTCGGCCAAAATCTGGACCTCGGTGCCCTCCAGCACAGTCTCACCGGCCTGCCCGCGCTGGACCTTGGCGGCGCACAGAATCTCCACCAGCCGCAGCAGGCCGGTCTCGCCGGTCTCGGTCAGTTCAGCGGCCTGATCCGCCGCCGTGCGGCACTCGGAAACGGCGTCCGCCATCGCCGTCAGGAGCGCGGTGCGCTGGGTTTCCAGCGCCCGGTCCAGAAACATCATGTGGTCGTTATGCAGAATTTCGGGTTTCATCGTCCATCAGCCTCCTTCATTTCCTGGGGTTTGGTCGTCATAATGCGATACAGTTCGGTGTTTTTCGGGAAGTGATCCACAAAGGGCAGAATCGTGGAGCCGTAGAACAGCAGCCCCTCGCCCTCGCCGGAGTGGGTCACATAGGACAGCTGGTGCGGGGAAATGCCCAGCTGCCGGGCCAAAATCTGCCGGTCACCGCCCGCCTGGTTGAGCATATACACGAAGTCGGAGTTTTCAAAGATGTTCTCCA
>OJRC01000929.1_pt1 | contig 13272 bp, 16 predicted proteins | sample 1599081 | NCBI WGS metagenome assembly OJRC01 (sample SAMN03922519, study PRJEB24848) | human gut metagenome | isolation source: stool sample | host: Homo sapiens | place: Germany | collected 2010-02 | reverse complement strand
GGCCCGACCAAGATTGCCCGTATGCTGACGGAGCAGCAAATCCCCACGCCGGGGACGCTGGAATATCAGCGGACAGGCAGCACCCGCCGTTATCACCCAGGCTATGAGTGCAAATGGGCGACCAACACCGTCGTTCATATCCTCGAAAACCGAGAGTACACCGGATGTCTGGTGAACTTCAAAACGGAAAAGCCTTCTTATAAGGTCAAGCACAGCATAGAGAACCCCGTCGAGAAGCAGGCCATTTTCGAGAACCACCATGAGCCGATCATCGACAAGGAAACATGGGAACGGGTGCAGGAGTTACGCAAACAGCGCAAACGCCCGAACCGCTACGATGAAGTGGGGCTGTTCTCCGGGATTTTGTTCTGCGCCGACTGCGGCCATGTGCTGTATCAGCAGCGGTATCAGAACAAAGACCGCAAACAGGACTGCTACATCTGCGGCAGCTACAAGAAGCGCACCCGCAACTGTACGGCGCACTTTATCCGCACCGATCTGTTGACCGCTGGTGTCCTGGCAAATCTCCGGCAAGTGACCGAATACGCAGCCAAGCATGAGAGCCGGTTTGTGAAACTACTTGTCCAGCAGAACGAGATCGGCGGCAAGCGAAAGACCGCCGCAGCCATCAAGCAGCTTGAACAGGCGCAGGAACGCATTTCTGAAATCAGCCGCATTATCAAGCGGCTGTATGAGGACAATGTAAACGGCAAAATCAGCGATGAGCGTTTCATGGAACTGTCGGCTGACTACGAAGCCGAGCAAGCGGAGCTGAAAAAGAGAGCCGCCGCCCTGCAAGCCGAACTGGACAAGTCACAGGCAGCTACCGTCAACGCCGAGAAATTTATGGGCATTGTCCGCAAGCACCTTGCCTTTGAAGAACTGACCCCCACTCTCTTGCGGGAAATGATCGAGAAAATTGTGGTGCATGAGTGCAGCTATGATGAGAACGGCACCCGCAGGCAGGACATTGAGATTTATTACAGCTTTGTCGGCAAGATTGACTTGCCCGAATAACCGCCCGACCTATCCGACACAATGGCCAAGTGTCGGATAGGAACGGCAAAATTTTTTGCACTTCTATTGCTTCTTTATCACACATAAGCAAAGAGCCAGGGGATCAAGCAGCTCATGGCCGGGGGCGGCATCATCGTCCTTGGCACGACACTGATCCCCATGCTGTCCTCCCTGTTTTAAGGGCGGCATAGCGTATGGGTATTCTCACCGAATGGATCACGGACTGGCTCAAAGGGCTGCTGATCGAGGGGATTCTCGGAAACCTCGAGGGGCTTTTTGACACGGTGAATGCCCGAGTCGGAGAGGTCGCGGTACAGGTGGGAACCACCCCGGCGGCGTGGAACGCCGGGGTGTTCTCCCTCATCCGTCAAATATCCGAAACGGTGATTTTACCGATTGCCGGTATGATTCTCACCTTTGTCGCCACCTATGAGCTCATCCAGATGCTCATAGAGCGGAATAACCTGCACGATCTGGACTACTGGATTTTCTTCAAGTGGATATTCAAGACGGCCTGCGCCATCCTCATCCTCTCCAACACCTTTAACATTGTAAACGCTGTCTTTGACGTGTCCCAGAGCGTGATCTCACGGGCAGGCGGTATCATACAGGGCTCCACCGACCTTGCGCCGGGGATGCTGGACACGCTGGAGGCCACCTTGGCGGATAAGGATGTGGGCTACCTGCTGGGGCTGTGGCTCCAGACATCCGTGCTGGGCATGACCATGAAGGCACTGGGCATCATCATTTTTGTCCTTGTCTATGGCCGTATGCTGGAAATTTTCATGCTGACGAGTTTAGCCCCGCTGCCTGTGGCGACCCTCTCCAACCGTGAGCTGGGGAGCATGGGCCAGAACTATCTGAAATCCCTGTTCGCAGTGGGCTTCCAGGGCTTGCTCATGCTGCTGTGCGTGGGCATCTACGGGATATTGATACAGGGGATCACCACCAGCGCCGACCCCATCATGGTGGTTTGGGGCTGTGTGGGCTACACGGTTTTGCTCTGCTTCATGCTGTTCAAGACCGGCTCTATCTCAAAAGGTATTTTTGGAGTGCATTGAGGAGGTGGTTATGAAAAAAACCACAACTTCGGGACAAAGTGTCCCAAAGTCCAGGGAGGGGCTGTTCCTCATGGACGGGATCGAGGGGCTGCTGTCCCTGCCCCGTCATTCGGTGGATATGCTCTTGACCGACCCGCCCTACGGCACGACCCGGAACTTCTGGGATGTACCCCTGTCGCTGGAGGCGCTGTGGGAGGCGGTGCGCTGGGCGGTTAAGCCCAACGGCGCGGCGCTGTTCTTTGCGCAGTGCCCGTATGACAAAATCCTTGGCGCATCCAACCTCGCCATGCTCCGCTATGAGTGGATATGGTATAAAGCGCGGGGCACAGGCTTTCTCAACGCAAAGCGCGCTCCTCTGAAAAAATCCGAGAACATTCTGGTGTTCTATCAGAAATCCCCCACCTACAACCCACAGTTTGAACAGGGTAAGCCGTACAGCAAGGTACACGCCCGAAGCGGCACAAGCCCCAACTATGGGAAGTTTACACGCACAGGCTCCGAGTCCAACGACGGGCGGCGCTATCCGGGGAATGTGCTGGCGTTTCAGACGGCAGTACACAATATCCACCCCACCCAAAAGCCGGTGGCGCTGTGCGAGTATTTCATCAAGACCTATACCAACGAGGGCGAGGTGGTGGCCGACATCTGCGCGGGCTCCGGCACAACTGCCGTGGCCGCGCTCAACACTGGCCGCCGCTTCGTCTGCTTTGAAAACGCCCCGGCCATCTACGGCAGCGCCGCACAGCGTATTGCCGAGGCGAGGCTGGCTGTGGAACGGGGCGAGAAAGGAGCGTGAGAGCATCAAGAAATATGAAATCTGTTATGCCGACCCGCCCTGGCGCTACTCGCAAAAGGGATTGCAGGGTGCGGCAGAAAAGCATTACCCCACCATGAGCATAGAGGCGCTGTGTGCGCTGCCTGTGGCCAACTTAATGGCCCCGGACAGCGCTCTTTTCATGTGGGCCACCTTCCCGCAGCTCCCGGAGGCCCTGCGGCTCATCAAGGCGTGGGGCTTCACCTATAAATCCGTGGCTTTCGTCTGGCTGAAAAAGAACAAAAAGGCAGATAGCTGGTTTTACGGGCTGGGTTTCTGGACGAGGGGCAATGCGGAGGTGTGCCTGCTGGCCACACGGGGCCGTCCCAAGCGGCAGGCGGCGAATATCCACCAGTTCATCATTTCCCCCATTGAACACCACAGCAAAAAGCCGGACGAAACGAGGGATAAGATTGTGGCCCTCATGGGCGACCTGCCCCGTGTGGAGCTATTCGCCCGGCAGGCCACGCCCGGCTGGGATTTGTGGGGTAACGAGGTGGAGTCTACGATCCCGTGCTTTGGGACAAAGTGTCCCGAAGTCCAGACAGGAGGCGAATCATGCCCTATGTAAATGTACCCAATGATTTATCGAAAATCAAGACCAAGATCGCGTTCAATCTGACCAAACGGCAGCTCATCTGCTTCGGCGGGGCGGGTGCCGTCGGCATCCCCGCTTACCTGCTGGCAAAGAGCGCCATCGGCAGCACCGGGGCCATGTTCGTCATGCTGGCCCTCATGCTCCCGGCGTTTTTCATGGCCATGTACGAGCGTGACGGTCTGCCCTTTGAAAAGGTGGTGCGGAATATCGTCCGTGTCAAGATCACCCGGCCCGGCATCCGCCCCTACAAAACCCAGAATATCTACGCCCCATTTACGGGAAAGGAGGAGCCTGTTGCAGAAAACAAGCCAAGAGCAAAAAGCGGCAAAGAGCCGGGGCCGCGCTAAGTCCATCTCGGCCCAGCAGACCATCCCCTATATCGCCATGCACCCGGATGGTGTGTGCCAGCTCCCCGGCGGCCTGTACTCCAAAACGCTGGAATATGAGGACATCAACTATTCCGTGGCCTCCACCGAGGATCAGACGGCGATCCTCTCCGGCTGGAGCTCCTGCCTCAACTACTTTGACAGCTCCCTGCCGTTCCAACTCTCCTTTATCAACCGCCGCACCCGTGACTGCAGCCGGTATCAAGTGAATATCCCGGAGGCGGAGGACAAGTTCAACAGCGTCCGAACCGAATATACCGGGATGCTCAAGCGCCAGATCGCCCGGAGCAACAACGGCATTGAACGCTCCAAATACATCACCTTTGCCCTCCCAGCCGGGGACGTGGGCGAGGCCCGGCCCCGGCTGGAGCGTGTGGAGGCCGACGTTATGGGCAATCTCAAACGGCTGGGCGTCCCCTCCGGGCCCATGGACGGCAAAGACCGGCTGGCCCTGCTTCACAGCCAGATACATCCCGGCAGCCGGGATGTGTTCCGTTTTTCATGGGAGGACATTCCCAAGACCGGCATGGGCACCAAGGACTATATAGCACCAAGCAGCTTCGACTTCCGGGACAGCCGCATCTTCCGGGTGGGCCGGTATTACGGTGCGGCGTCCTATTTGCAGATCATGGCGTCGGAGCTCTCGGACAAGCTGCTGGCGGAGATTTTGGAGCTGGACGCGGAGCTGACCGTCACCATGCACATCCAGACGGTGGATCAGCTCAAGGCCATTAGGACTATCAAGGGCAAAATCTCGGACATCGGCAAAATGAAGGTGGAGGAGCAGCGCAAGGCCACCCGCGCCGGGTATGACCCGGACATCCTGCCCCCCGACCTCATCACCTTTTCCAAGGACGCCGCCGAACTGCTCTCCGACCTGCAATCCCGCAACGAGCGGATGTTCCTGCTGACCTTTACCGTGATGAATTTTGCCCCCACCCGCCAGAGGCTGGAAAACGACATCTTCACCGTGGGCGGCATCGCGCAGAAATACAACTGCGTCCTAAAGCGTCTGGACTGGCAGCAGGAGCAGGCGTTTGTGTCCTCGCTGGCGCTGGGGCATAACGAGGTGGAGATCCAGCGCGGAATGACTACCTCCAGTACCTCCATCTTTATCCCCTTTATGACAAGGGAGCTTCGGATGGGTGGACAGGCCCTCTACTACGGCATGAACGCCCTTTCCCATAATGTCATCATGGCTGACCGCAAAAAGCTGAAATCCGCCAACGGCCTGTATCTGGGCTCCACTGGCTCCGGCAAGAGCTTTGCCGCCAAGCGTGAGCTTCTTAATGTATTCCTCGCCACCAATGACCGCATTATCATCGTTGACCCCATGGGCGAGTATGTGCCGCTGGCCCGGCGGCTGGGGGCGCAGGTCATTGAGATCGCCCCGGACAGCCCCCACCACCTTAACCCTATGGACATCCAAATGGGGATGAATGACGAGGACAGCCCCCTGTCCATGAAAGCGGACTTCCTGCTCTCCCTGTGCGAGCTCATTGTAGGCGGCAAGGAGGGCTTGCAGCCCATTGAAAAGACCGTCATTGACCGATGTGTGCGGCAGGTGTACCGGGGGATGGCGCTGGGGCTGGAAACGGCAAAGACGCCGCTCTTGCAGGATTTGTATGAGGAGCTGCTCAAGCAGCCGGAGCCGGAGGCCCGGCGCGTGGCAACGGCGCTGGAGCTCTACTGCTCCGGCTCCCTCAACCTCTTTAACCACCCCTCCAATGTCCAGACCCAAAGCCGAGTGGTGTGCATCGTCTTAAAGGGCATGGGGGAAAACCTGCGTAAGATCGCCATGCACATCACCAACGAATATGTAAGCCAGGCGGTGGATGACAATTTCCGGGCGGGCCTTTCCACATGGTGCTACTATGACGAGTTCCATGTGCTGCTTCGTGACCGTCTGACCGCCAGCTATTTTGTGGCCGTCTGGAAGATGCTCCGCAAAAAGGGCTGCGTCCCCAGCGCATTAACGCAGAACGTCAAAGACCTTTTGGCCAGCCGGGAAATCGAGGCCATTCTGGACAACACCGACTTTATGGTGCTGCTGTCGCAGGCCCAGAGCGACCGCTCTATTCTGGCAAAGCAGCTTGGCATCTCCGAGCACCAGCTCTCCTACATCACCCACTCTAATTCCGGCGAGGGCCTGCTGTTCTACGGGAATGTGACCATCCCCTTTATAGACCGTTTCCCACGAGGGGAGATTTACGATCTGCTGACCACCCGCCCGGAGGATATGGCCCATGAGCGGAAAGACGAATAGGGGCGCGCCCGGCCACGGCAATGAAACTTCGGGACAAAGTGTCCCAAAGTCCAGGTTCCGGAAAAGGAGCAAACAGGAGCAGACCGCCGCCAGTAAAATCCGCATGGAGCAGCGGGGCGAGAAGCTGGAGGCCGCCCGCGACAAGCTGGCAAAGCAGAAGCCGCCGAAGCGCCCCGGCCCTGTCAAGCGTGTGGGCCGGGCCGTGGGCGGCGGCGTCCACGACTTTGTGCATGGCAAAATCTATGAGGTGGAGCATGAGAATGTAGGCGTGGAGGGGGCCCGCCGGGCCGAGCTTGCGGGCGAGGCTGTCTACCGCTATGGCAGGCGCAGGATCAAGAAGGCCATCCGGGAGCATCCGGCCAAGACCGCTGCCCGCGCAGAGTCCAAATACATCAAGGCAACAGCGGATTACCATTTCCGCGTGACGGCGCAGGAGCACCCCGAGCTGGACAAAAACGCCCTGTCCCGATTCTGGAAGAAAAAGCAGCTTCAAAAACAATACCGCAAGCAGGCGAAGAAGGCCGCAAAGACCGGGGCCAAGGCCGCCGAAAAAACGGCGGTGACGACGGAAAAGTTGGCCGCTCGGACAGTGGCCTTTGTCAAACGGTATCCTGTGGGGACACTGATCGCGCTGGCCTGCGCCCTGCTGATTTTCGCCCTCCAGTCCTGTTCGTCCTCGCTGGTGACGGTGGGCAATGGCCTTGTGGGGGCCGTTGCCGCCAGCACCTATCAAGCGGAGGACGCCGACCTGCGGGGAGCCGAGGCCGCCTACTGCGCCTTGGAGGACGAGCTGCGGGAGTATCTGGACACCTACGAGGCCACCCACAGCTATGACGAGTACCATTTTGACCTCGATGACATCGAGCACGACCCCTATGTGCTGCTGTCCATGCTCTCCGCGCTCCATGAGGGGGCGTGGACGGTGGACGAGGTGCGGGACACCCTGCAAACCCTCTTTGACCGCCAGTACATCCTCACGGAAACGGTGGTGACGGAGCGGCGCTATTACATTGAAACGGACACATGGACGGATGAGGAGGGCAACACCCATACAGACAGCTACCGGGTGTACTACGACTATTACATCTGTACTGTTACGCTGGAAAACTTCAACCTGTCCCATGTGCCCATCTACATGATGGGCGAGGAGCAGCTCTCCCGGTACGCCCTGTATATGGCGACCCTTGGCAACCGGCCAGACCTGTTCCCATCGTCCCCTTATGTGGGCAAGTACATCACCACCCGTCCGGCGGACTACGAGGTGCCGGAGGCGTATCTGGCGGACGAGACCTTTGCCGCCATCTTGAAGGAGGCGGAGAAGTACATCGGCTTCCCCTATGTGTGGGGCGGGTACAGCCCCGGCACATCCTTTGACTGCTCCGGCTTTGTGTCCTACATCTACAACCAGTACGGCTGGGACTTCGGGCGGCTGGGGGCGCAGGGGTTATACAACATATCCGCCCGGACAAACAGCCCCAAGCCCGGCGACCTTGTGTTCTTTACCGGCACCTACGATACCCCCGGCGTGTCCCATTGCGGCATCTATGTGGGGGACGGCTGGATGCTCCACGCGGGCGACCCCATCCAGTATTCCAATCTCAACACAAGCTACTGGCAATCCCATTTCTACGCCTACGGGAAACTATATTGAACAGGAGGACTTTCATCTATGGCAATCTCCAAAAGCGCAAAGATACAGAGTGAAATCGACAAGCTCAAAACCAAAATAGCAGAGCAGCAGGCAAAGCTCCGTGAGCTGGAGCAGAACAAGCGGGAGGCGGAAAACAGCGAGATCGTGGAGGTGGTACGGGGTATGAGCATCCCTCTGGACGAGCTGGCCGTGCTGCTGCAAACCATTAAGGGCGGCGCTTCGGGACAAAGTGTCCCGAAGTCCGAGCCTGTAAAGGAGGAGAACTGAATATGAGGCGGTTTCGTGTTCTGACGGCGGCGCTGTGCGCTGCCGTTCTTTTATGCAGCCTTTCCGCTATGGCCTATGCCGGGGGCGGTGAGGAATACCCGGAGGGCTTGGGGGGCTATGACCCTGCCGGGCCGGTGGAAGAACTGCCCGCCCCCACCATCGAGCCCGGCGAGGGCTTCTCCGAGGACGGGGCCTTTACCACCCGCGACCTGCTCTATGACAAGCACACCAACAAGCAATTCATCACCGTCCAGACCGAGGGCGGCAGTACCTTTTATATCGTCATCGACTACGACAAGCCGGTAAACGGAGACGAGGAACAGTACATGACCTACTTCCTTAGCACTGTGGACGAGGCCGACCTGCTGGCCGCCATGGAGGCCGCGGGCAAGGAGTTACCCGCCTGCTCCTGCAAGGATAAATGCCGGGCCGGGGCCATCGACACAGCCTGCCCGGTATGCACGGTCAATATGGGCGAGTGCGCCAGTGCGGAGCCTGCACCCGAGCCCGGCCCTGTCCCGGAAGCTGACCCGGAGCCGGAGCAGCCCGAAAAGACCGGCGCCAGCATGGGGACACTCCTGCTGGCGCTGGCGGTGGTGGCCATCGGCGGCGGGGCCGGGTGGTATTTCAAAATCTACCGCCCCAAACAGCAGGCCGCGCAGACTGAGGACGAGAGCGAATATGAAGGCTATGACGATACCCTGCCTTGGGATGAGGAGTCGGATTTTGAGGAGGAAACGGAGGACGCGGAATGAACTTTACCGACAGCCCCTATGAAAAGCTGATGCAGGAGATCCCGCGCCCAAAGACCCCGGCACCCATGCAGGCCCCGAAGGGCACCCGATGCCATGGCTGCCCCTACTGGCGGGGGATCGCCTGTGTGTCCTGCTACCGGGAGTTTTTGAAAGCGCCGGGCGGCGGGAGGTGAGGCTTTGAGCCGTGAGCTGATGCGGGAGGAAAGGCAGGCCATCCGCAGGCTGGTGACAAAATGGTGCGCCAACTATGACAAGGAGTACGGCTGTCTGCCGCTGGACTGTGAGTGCTATATGCTGGGGAAATGCTGGACGGGGGCCTATTGCCGCTACTTCCGGGAGGCCGTTTTGCCCCTCGACCCTCTGCTGGAGGCGGCGCTGCTCTCGGACGGCCCGGCCCCGGAGCCCGCGCTCTGCCCTATCTGCGGGAAAGCCTTTCTCCCAGACGGCAGGACGCGCTATTGCTCCCCGGCCTGCGCCAGAGCTGCGAGGCTCAAAAAGCAGCGGGGATATATGCGAAAATACCGGGGGGATGTGTGAGCATTTGGCCTTCGAAAAAGCGCGTGTTTACAAGGCTTTCCGGGCCCTGTTTTCGGGCAGGCCATATCCGTATATGGTCTGCCCACGTTTTTCAAGATACTGCTAACATTTTTGAAGGAGGTGCAGCAGCGTGAAGTTTGACGCCATCGACCATTACGACCACTTTGACGATGAAACGGTTTTCTGGGTGTCACTGTCCGATATGCCCCGGCCCATACAGGAGTGAGCAAAAGAAATTGACGGAGCCGCCTACGATCCCGCCTGCTTTGGGATGTGCGTGCATTACAATCTTACATCCAAAACGGCGGCGGTCATGCTGGATACCGACCCGGCCACCGGCGGGCGCGGTAATATCTACTATGTGGACAATGACGGGGACAAGCACTGGACGCAGGCGGAGCTGCCGGAGGAGATGGTGCAGCAGGCGTTTGCCGCCTGTAAAAGCGTCATGGCTGACCGGGAGATCAATCAAGGCTACGCCATCCGGCGTACCATTCTTTTTGACAATGCCTGCGGCTTTGTGCTGGGGGAAAACCCCAAGGCCCCGGCCCCCTTTGTCATTTGGCAATTCAATGAACAGGACGGCCATCGGGACTACTTCTGGGGCCACTACCACACCGACAGCAGGCAGGCGGAGGCCGACCTTTCCAAAAGGGCCGTGGAATACCAGCGGCAATACCGTGTGCGGCTTGTGCGGGATACCGGCCTGCCGCCCAGACAGCCCACCATTGCCCAGCAGATGAAGCAGGCGCAAAAGCAGGTGGAGGCAAACCGGGATAACCATACCCACAAAAAGGACGCCCCCGACCGGGGCGACAGATAACAAGGAGGCACTTTATGGATCAGAAAAACAACCCCAACCAAAACGCGGAGCTTGCTATGGAGCAGAACTTCAACTGCATTGACGGGCTCATCAATAACCTGCCCCTACCGGCCCCGGAGGAGAAGCCGGTGGACAGGGTGAAGGAGCCGCCCCAACGCCACCGCAGCCGGGAGCGCGAGGAGCGATGACGCGAAAGCGTGTGCGCAGCGAGGCCATCTGCCTGTGGCTCCGCCCGGACGAGCTGGCGCTCATTCGGGAGCGCATGGCCGAGGCGGGCATCCGCAACATGAGCGCCTACCTGCGCAAAATGGCCCTCAACGGCTATGTGCTCAATGTAGACCTCGCCCCGGTCAGGGAGCTGGTTTCTCTCCAACGCCGGTGCGCAAACAACCTCAACCAAGTAGCGATCCAAGCCAACACCTACGGCGGCATTTACCCGCAGGAGCTTGCCCGGCTCCAAAAGGACTATGAGGCCCTGTGGGGGCCGCTGTCCGACCTGCTCAAAAAGCTGGCCGCCGTTGTAGAGCTATGACCTACCGGGGGGAGCGGCTTTGTGCCGTTCCCCCCGGCTTTTATCACTTCGGGACAAAGTGTCCCGAAGTGATAAAAGCTGACGACCCATCAGTTGGGGCCGTGGTATGCCCATTGAATAAAATCTCTTAATTTGGCCCGGAACTCGGGGCTATCATGGATCTCTATCGCAACCCCAACATAGTCCTCCAGAGCGCATTTTTCGATATGTGCCGTGTAGAGGAAGCTGCGAAGGGAGCCGTCCGCAAAACCGGCCCACACATCGGCAACGATCATGCCGGGCTCATCGTGGGACGGGCCATAGTCTGCGCTGATTACAATATCTTTTTCCCGCCTGTCCAGCGCGGTCAAAACAAAGCGGAGGTTTTTATAGCTCTCTATATCAATCCTGCTGGAATATTCGATAGGCTTTTCCATTTCAACACCTCTTTTTCTATGCGTCAGTTTATCATATTTGAGGTGTGCGCACAACAAAAAAAGGAGCTTCGGGTCACTTTGTCCCGAAGTGATAAAAGTCAAAGGCATCCTTGTTTGTCCCACGGGCCGGAGTTAAAATATTAGTGTAGGACACCAAAAGATGAGATTTTACAGGAGCTTTCATTATGTTGGTACTGAAAATCCTTGCCGCGCCTTTTCTGCTGATCCTCACACTGCTGGCCGCAGTCATCACCTTTCTTGCCTGTATTGCCGGGGCCCTGTGCTATGTGGCCTGCATCCTCTTGACGCTGCTGGGCCTCGCTTCGCTGTCCTTCGGGATGATACAGGGCGGTATTGTGGGGCTTGTTCTGGCGTTCCTTGTTTCCCCCTTCGGGTTCCCAGCCATCGGAGAGTGGCTGCTGCTCAAGCTCTACGGGGTCAAGTTCGCCTTACAGGATTTTATTACCGGCTGATACTTCGGGACACCTTGCCCCGAAGTGGAGCGCCGTTTTGAAGGGGGGCATGTGTACGGCCACAACACGACTGATTACCCACCATATCAGCAAGGGAGAGAGCGTGGCGCAATCGCTGAAAGACCGCTTCGACTACGGGCAGAACCCGGAAAAGACCGGGGGCGGGGAGCTCATTTCCTCCTACGCCTGCGACCATCAGACCGCCGATGCGGAGTTCCTTTTGAGCAAGGCCAAGTACAAGGCCGCCACAGGACGGGAGCAGCGCCGGGACGCCGATGTGCTCTGCTATCAGATCCGGCAGTCCTTTCGGCCCGGGGAGATCACGCCCGAGGAGGCCAATCGCGTGGGCTATGAAACGGCCATGCGTTGGACAAAGGGCAATCACGCCTTTTTTGTCGCCACCCATACAGACCGCCAGCACATCCACAACCACATTTACTACAATTCCGTTTCGCTGGACTGCACCCGGAAATACCGGGACTTCTGGAGATCGGCGCGGGCGCTGCGGCGGCTCTCCGACCGGGTGTGTCTTGAAAATGACCTGTCCGTGATTGAGCGTCCCAAGCTGCACAGCAAGGGGCGCTTTCTCCATTACGGACAGTGGGTGGGAGAACGCCCGCCGTCTGCTAAACAGCGTGTGCGGCTGGCTGTCATTGACGCGCTGGCGCAAAAGCCCGGCGACTTCGGCGCTTTCCTCTCCCTCATGGAGCAGTCCGGCTTTACGGTGACGCACGGGCGGGGCGGCGTCATCTCACTCCTTGCGCCGGGACAGGAGAAGCCGACCCGGCTCCGCGCATCCACGTTGGGCGAGGGCTTTGACCCAGAGGACATCCGCGCAGTCATTGCCGGGGAGCGGCCTGCCCCGGAGCTGCCGCAAGATACCCCGCCGCCCAGACGTGTGGGCCTGCTCATTGACATACAGGAACAGCTTAAAAACGGCAAAGGCCCCGGCTATGCGCGTTGGGCTACCATCTACAACCTCAAGCAGCGGGCCGCCGCCCTCCAGTATTTACAGGAGTATGGGCTGACGGAGTACAAGCAGCTTGCCGCCAGCACTGGGGCGGCGGTGGATCGCGTTCACGCTCTGGGCGAGGAGCTGCGGCAGACCGAGGAGGCCCTTTCACGTACCGCCCGGCTGATGGCGGCTACGGTGGCCTACGCCAAGACCCGGCCTGTATTCGACGGCTACAAGGCGGCGCGGTACAGCAAAAAGTATCTGGCCGCGCACGAGGCGGAGCTGGCCGACTACCGGGCGGCTAAGGCGGAGCTGGGCGACCTTTTGGGCGGCGCGAAGCTGCCGAAGATGGAGGAACAAAAGAGATCCCGCCGGACGCTGACCGAACAGAAAAAGGCGCTCTATGCCGAGTACCGCAGGGCCCAGCGCGAGATGCGGGAGGCTGTGGCGGTCAAGGCCAATATTGACCAACTGCTCGGCATGGCCGAGCGGCAGGAGAAGAAAGCACAGGAGCGTTAGCTCCGGGCGCAGACAACAGAAACTTCGGGACACTTTGTCCCGAAGTGAGCAAGGGCTTTGGAACAAAGTCGCCGGGTTTGGGGAGGCTCCCCAACAAGCATTTTTGCAGCCCCCTCGGGGCGCAAAAATAGCCAGTGTATATACACTGGCCCTGCTTGCCGCTACCTGGTCAATCATGGAAGCTCATAGGGGGGCCTGAGAC